>BNJS01003665.1_pt1 | contig 75161 bp, 81 predicted proteins | sample 8540461 | NCBI WGS metagenome assembly BNJS01 (sample SAMD00202454, study PRJDB9452) | human saliva metagenome | isolation source: human saliva | place: Japan
GTCCACGCGCCCGTCGGCGGCCGCGTAGCGCCAGGCCGCCTCAGGTCCTCGGACCGCGTACCACGGACCGACCGTGGCCCGACGACGACATGACCGGCTTGACCACGCAGGGGAAGCCCACCTGCTGGGCGCCAGCCGCCAGCTCCTCCAGGGACGAGGCGCGAAAGCATAGGGGCTGGTCGGCAGGCCCAGCTCTTCGGCCGCCAGGCGACGGATACCCTCACGGTTCATTGTCAGCCGCGTCGCACGGGCCGTCGGCACCACCCGGACCTCGCCGGCCTGCCCAGGGCCACTAGCGCGTCGGTCGCCAGCGCCTCGATCTCCGGGACCACGACGTGGCGCCGCTGGGCGGGATCGGCCGCGGTGAGCGCCTGAGGGTCACTCATATCCACCGTCAGGGCGTTATGGGCCACCTGATGGGCCGGAGCCCCGTCGTAGCCGGTCGATGGCCGTGACCTCCACGCCCAGGCGACTCAGCGCAATCGTCACCTCCTGCCGATCTCTCCGGCACTCAGCAGCGCCACCTTCGTGGCGCTGCTGGTCCAGGCCGTGCCCAGGACCGGGGCATCGGGCCGTGAGCAGGGAGTCTGCTGGAACATATTGGGGAGGGACGGGCACCTGGTCGGAACTGGGCGAGGAGCTCATGGGGCCTCCTGAGGTGCGGATGCGCGAACCGGCGACAACGAGTACAGGCAACGGTGAAACGCTACCGCAATCCGGCGTCGGCGACGGGCAGGCATACCCGGACGTGCGATGCTTGGGCCATGCATGACGAGCGCCGCCCCCAGCCCTCCCTCCGGCAAGCGCAAGCGGCTCCAGGACACCGTTCCCATCGAGATCCCCCGCCCTCGACGAGGCCACTCTGCCGGTGCCGCCCGCCGAGCGGCCCGAGATGATCATCGTCACGGGAATGTCCGGCCGGCGCGCTCGCGCGCGGCCAACGCCCTGGAGGACCTCGACTGGTACGTCGTGGACAACCCACCGCCCCAGCTGCTGCCCGCCCTGTCCGGCATGATGACCGACGGTCGGCGCCGGTGTCCACCGGCTGGCGGCGGTCGTCGATGGCGCAGCCGCGAGTTCTTCTCCCACTTCATGGATTCACCTGCGCAAGGTCCGCGACAACGGCACCGACGTGCGTCTCATCTTCCTGGACGCCTCCGACGCGGTCCTGGTCCGGCGCTTCGAGTCTCTCGCGCTGTCCCCACCCGTTGCAGGGCAACGGCCCGTCCTGACGGTATCGAGCACGAACGCACCCTCCTGCTTGAGGGGCGTCGCCGACATCGTCATCGACACCTCCAACTACTCCGTCCACGACCTGGCCCGGAGGGTGCGCGAGCTCGTGGCCCACGAGTCGGATCTGGCCCTTCGGATCAACGTCATGTCCTTCGGCTTCAAGTACGGCATCCTGCTGGACGCCGACCACGTCCCTGGACGTGCGCTTCATCTCAACCCCTACTGGGTCTCCGAGCTGCGCCACCCTCACTGGCCGGGACGCTGCGGTGGTCCGACTCGTTCGCCCAGAAGGGCGCAGCCGCCTTCGTTGACGGCTACGCGGACCTGCTTGTTCCCTGCACTTCCGCAATATGTTGACGAGCCTCGACCTCACGTTACCCTGGCTGTGGCTGCACCGGCGGCAAGCACCGTTCCCGTGGCGTCGGCGGAGGCTCAGGGCCAGACTGCGGCAGAGCGGGTTTCGAGGTCGTCGTCCAGCATCGTGACCTTGGACGGAGTAGACAGTGGGAACGACGATCGACGTGGCGGGCTGGCCCCGTCGCGGTGAGGAAGGGCCCGCCGTCGTCGCCCTGGGAGGAGGCCACGGCCCGTCCGCCACGCTCCGGGCCTCGAGGCATATCAGTCACCGGCTCACCGCCGTCGTCACCGTCGCCGACGACGGAGGCTCCTCCGGGCGTCTGCGCCGGGAGTTCGGCTGCCTGCCGCCGGGAGACCTGCGGATGGCGCTGGCGTCCCTGTGCGATGACCTGAATGGGGTCTGACCTGGCGTGACGTGCCCAGCACCGCTTCGAGGGCCAGGGCGAGGCTCGACAACCACGCCTTCGGGGAAACCTTCTTATCCTATCCCTGTGGCAGCTGCTTGGGGACGACGTCGCCGGGCTCGACTGGGTGGGGCGCCTGCTGACGATCCACGGGCAGTCGTGCCGATGTCCTCCCTCACCCCTGGTCATCGAGGCGGACATCGTCTCGGGGAACCAGCTGCAGAGTCAGCGGACAGGTGGCAGTAGCCTCTGCCCGAGGACGTCTGGAGAACGTAGGCGTCGTGCCGGAGGACGCCGATGCTCATCCCGAGGCGCTACGCGCCATCGACGAGGCGGACTGGGTGGTCCTGGGGCCGGGCTCCTGGTACACCTCGGTGCTTCCGCACCTCATTCTTCCCTCCATGCGCCAGGCTCTGGTGAGTACCTCCGCCCGCAAGGTCGTGGTCCTCAACCTCTCCGCCCAGCGGGGTGAGACCGACGGCATGACCAGTGCCGACCACCTGCGGGTCCTGAGGCAGTACGCTCCCGACCTGCGCCTGGACGTCGTCCTGGCCGATCCCTCGACCGTTGAGGACGTCGACGACCTTGAGTCGGTGGCCTCAGCCATGGGGGCCATCGTCGTCCTACGGCAGGTGCGCACCGGTGAGGCCCTGTGCCACCATGATCCACTGCGCCTGGCAGCCGCCTTCCGAGACGCTTTCGAGGGCGCGCTGGGGGACGTCACCGACGAGATTCAGACCTGATGCAACCGGCAGTTCGGCCGGACCGCGGCACGTCCCGGTGGATCCCCGTGGATCGTGATAATGGACTCATTGAAGAATCCTGCTGCTCGCCATCGTTCATAATTCCTTGCGTCCCCGCCCAGCCCGCCGCAGGGTGGCACTGCTAAGAATTTTCCTAGATGCGCCTTCGGGCGCCGCACCATATTGCTATGTTGTCTCATCTGCCCCGGTCACTGCCCGACTCATGCCCTTTCGAGCGGAACACCGGTTTCACCTGAGTGACGCCAGCAGTATCCATACTCCGCCCGTTTCCACCCACACCGACTACGACCCCCGAGCACGAGGAGCCCACCCATGTCGCTGACGGTCACCGTCAAGGATGAACTCGCGCTCGTTGTCACCGAGAACGCCGCCCAACGGCGGGCGGAGGTCTCCGCGATGCTGCGCTTTGCCGGAGGGCTGCACATCGTCTCGGGTCACATCGTCGTCGAGGCCGAGCTCGACCACGGCGGGGCAGTGCGACGACTGCACCAGCACCTCAAGGAGCTCTACGGGATGGAGCCCGAGGTCATGGTGGTCCAGGGCGGTTCCCTGCATCGGGGATCGCGCTACGTGCTGCGCGTGACCAAGCGCGGCAAGGACCTCGCTCGCCTCTCCGGACTGGTGGACGACCGGGGTCGGCCCGTGCGCGGGATGCCAGTCGCGGTCGTCCAGGGCGGACGCAACGCCGCTGCTGCCGCCTGGCGTGGAGCCTTCCTCGCCCGTGGATCCCTGACTGAGCCAGGTCGCTCGTCGTCCCTGGAGGTAACCTGCCCCGGGTCCGAGGCGGCGCTTGCCCTTGTGGGGGCGGCGAGACGGTTCGATATTTCAGCCCAAGGCCCGAGAGGTGCGCGGGGCCGATCGCGTCGTCGTACGTGACGGAGAGGCCATCGGCGTGCTCCTGGAGAGGATGGGGGCGCCTGAGGGCCTTTCAAGGTGTGGGCCGAACGACGCTCCCGACGCGAGTCGAGGGGCACGGCCAACCGCCTGGCCAACTTCGACGACGCGAACCTGCGCGCTCCGCGCGTGCTGCCGTGGCCTCGGGGGCTCCGGGTCGAGCGAGCCTTCGAGATCCTGGGGACGATGTCCCAGCCCACCTGCTCCAGGCCGGCCGCCCTGCGCATCGCCCACAAGCAGGCCTCCCTGGAGGAGCTCAGGCAGCTCTCGACCCGCAGCTGACCAAGGACGCCGTCGCCGGTCGCATCCGTCGGCTACTGGCCATGGCGGACAAGACATGCGCACGAGCTGGGGATCCCCGACACCGAGTCGGTTCTCACCCAGGAGATGCTCGAGCCCTGAGGACAGATGGGACCTCGGTCCCGGCCCGGGGACAATCGATGGTCATAGACGCCGTGGAGGCTGGTTCCTGCGTCACAGTGTTCGCCCGTGGCGTGGTCGGCGACTCCCAGCGGCTGCCCAGTGTGACTGAGACTCAGCCGTGCCGGATCTGAATCGGATCTCATTCTGAAGATGTTCCGGAGCACACGCCATGTGTGAGAAGAGCTCAGCAACCGTGCGCCGCAACCGGCGCACTAGGAGGACACAAAGTGACCACCCGCGTTGGTATTAACGGCTTCGGCCGGATCGGCCGCAACTTCTTCCGTGCCGCCCTCGAGCAGGGCGCCGACATCGAGGTTGTCGCCGTCAACGACCTGACGGACAACAAGACCCTGGCCCACCTGCTCAAGTACGACTCGATCCTCGGTCGGTTCAACGGCGAGGTCTCCTACGACGAGGATGGCATCACCGTCAACGGCAAGCACATCAAGGTGCTCGCGCAGCAACCCCGCCGACCTGCCCTGGGGCGACCTGGGCGTTGAGGTCGTCGTGGAGTCCACCGGCTTCTTCACCGACGGCGAGAAGGCCAAGGCCCACCTCGACGGTGGCGCCAAGAAGGTCGTCATCTCCGCTCCCGCCAAGAACGTCGACGGCACCTTCGTCATGGGTGTCAACGAGGGCGACTACGACAACGCCACGATGAACATCGTGTCCAACGCCTCGTGCACCACCAACTGCCTCGCCCCCCTGGCCAAGGTTCTCCACGAGAACTTCGGCATCGAGCGCGGCATCATGACCACCATCCACTCCTACACGGGTGACCAGCGCGTCCTCGACGCCCCGCACAGCGACCTGCGCCGTGCTCGCGCCGCCGCGCTGAACATGATCCCCACCAAGACCGGTGCCGCTCAGGCCGTGGCCCTCGTCCCTGCCCGCCCTCAAGGGCAAGTTCGACGGACTGGCCGTGCGCGTCCCCACCCCGACCGGTTCGCTGACCGACCTGACCTTCATCGCCGAGAAGGAGGTCTCCGTCGACGCCGTCAAGGCCGCCGTCAAGGCCGCCGCCGAGGGCGAGCTCAAGGGTGTTCTCGAGTACACCGAGGACCCGATCGTCTCCACCGACATCGTGGGCAACCCGCACACTCGATCTTCGACGCCACCGAGACCAAGGTCATCGGTAACCTCGTCAAGGTCCTCTCCTGGTACGACAACGAGTGGGGCTACTCCAACGCCCTGGTCCGCCTGACCTCCCTGGTCGGCTCCAAGCTCGCCTGAGACCAGACCGAGAGCATGACTCTCTAGGAGACGGCGCCCGCGCCACGCTATGCGTGCGCGGGCGCCGTCCGTCAGATCCCACACCATCACCCACAACCGATGAGAGGCTTTTATGAAGACCATCGAGTCCCTGGGCGACCTCAAGGGCAAGCGAGTCCTGGTCCGCTCCGACTTCAATGTGCCGCTGGACGCCGACAAGAACATCACTGACGACGGCCGCATCCAGGCCGCTCTGCCCACCCTGCGCACCCTGCTCGACGCCGGTGCGAAGGTAATCGTTACCGCCCACCTGGGCCGCCCCAAGGGGCAGGTCAACCCCGACTACTCCCTGGCCCCCGTCGTCGCCGCGTCTCGCCGAGGTCACCGGCGCCAAGGTGACCCTCGCCGAGGACACCGTCGGTGAGTCCGCCAAGGCCGCTGTCGCCACCGTCGGCGACGGTGAGATCGTTCTGCTGGAGAACGTGCGCTTCAACGCCGCCGAGACCTCCAAGGACGATGCCGAGCGTGAGGCCTTCGCCGCCGAGCTCGCCGCCCTGGCCGACGTCTTCGTCTCCGATGGCTTCGGCGTCGTGCACCGTAAGCAGGCCTCCGTCTACGACGTCGCCAAGCTCCTGCCCTCAGCCGCCGGCCTCCTGGTGCTCAAGGAGATCGAGTCCCTGGGCCGCGCCGTCAATGACCCCGAGCGCCCCCTACACCGTGGTGCTCGGCGGCTCCAAGGTCTCCGACAAGCTCGGCGTCATCTCCAACCTGCTGGGCAAGGCCGACCGCCTCCTCATCGGTGGCGGCATGGCCTACACCTTCCTGGCCGCACAGGGCTACGAGGTGGGCACCTCCCCTGCTGGAGAAGGACCAGATCGACACCGTCAAGGGTTACCTGGAGACCGCCAAGGCCAACGGCGTCGAGCTCCTTCTGCCCATCGACACCGTCGTGGCGCCCACCTTCGCCGCGGACGCCCCGGCCACCGTCGTTCCCTCCAGCGAGCTGCCCACCGATCAGATGGGTCTGGACATCGGCCCCTGAGACGCGAGGGCTCTTCGCCGACGCCATCGCCACCTCCAAGACCGTGGTGTGGAACGGCCCCATGGGCGTCTTCGAGTTCCCCGGCCTTTGCCGAGGGCACAAAGGCCGTGGCCAAGGCGCTCTCCGAGTCCGACGCCTTCTCCGTCATCGGTGGTGGCGACTCCGCCGCGGCCGTGCGCACGCTCGGCTTCGACGAGGACACGTTCTCCCACATCTCCACCGGCGGCGGCGCCTCCTCGAGCTCCTCGAGGGCAAGACCCCTGCCGGGTATCGCAGTGCTCGAAAACTGAAGGAAGGCAACGTAGATGAGCAACCGCACCCCGCTCATGGCGGGCAACTGGAAGATGAACCTCGACCCCTCGAGGCCAACCACCTCGTCCAGGGCCTGGCCATGGAGCTCAAGGACCGCGACCACGACTACGCTAGTGCGAGGTCGTCGTGATCCCGCCCTTCACGGACATCCGCACCGTGCAGACCGTCGTCGACGCCGACTCCCTGAGCATCAAGTACGGCGCCCAGGATGTCTCCACCCATGACAACGGCGCCTACACCGGTGAGATCTCCACCGAGATGCTCACCAAGCTCGGCGTCAGCTACGTGGTCGTGGGCCACTCCGAGCGCCGTGAGTACCACGGCGAGTCCGACGCCCTCGTGGGCGCCAAGGCCCGCAAGGTGCTCGACGCCGGCATGACCCCCCATCCTGTGCTGCGGTGAGGGCCCTCGAGATCCGCAAGGCCGGTACCCACGTCGAGTTCGTCCTAGGACAGATTCGCGCCGCCCTGGAGGGGTGGAGCGGCGAGGACGTCGCCAAGATCGTCGTCGCCTACGAGCCCATCTGGGCCATCGGCACCGGTGAGACCGCCACCGCTGAGGACGCCCAGGAGGTGTGCGGAGCAATCCGTGAGGCCCTGCGCGCCGACTACGGCGACGCCACCGCCGACGCCACTCGCATCCTTTACGGCGGCTCTGCCAAGCCAGACAACATCAAGGAGCTCATGGCCCAGCCCGACGTCGACGGCGCCCCTGGTGGGTGGAGCCTCCCTCAAGGCCGACTCCTTCGCCGCCATGGCCGGCTTCTACGCCTGATCAGCTCTGAGCCGCGAAGGAACCGGACTCATCGGTTCCTCACCGGTTCCAACGCTCCTTGTCCGGGTCCCGGACACCTCACACCACGAGGTGTCCGGGACCCGGTGCGTTGCGGGTAGACTGCCAAGCGGACAGGTGGGGGTGCAGAGCCCGTCGACAACCGTGCCGGACCGTAACCGGAGCGTGTCGCCCCTACAGCAAGACGAAATCAACGACGAAGGGAACGCGGCGTGAACGTGGTGCGTATCGTCCTTCAGGTGCTGCTCGTCCTCTCGAGCTTCTTCCTCATCATGTCGATCCTCCTGCACAAGGGCAAGGGAGGCGGTCTGTCGGACATGTTCGGCGGCGGTATCTCCTCCTCGGCGGGGTCCTCCGGCGTGGCCGAGCGCAACCTCGACCGCATCACCGTGGCCGTGGCCATCACCTGGACGATCACGATCGTCGGGCTCGGTCTGGTCGCCAAGCTCGGTTGAGTGCCGGCTGGTCCCGACGAGCACCTCGAAGTCGACGGCTCCGGCCGTCGGAACCGCCCATGACCCGCGCGGCGACGCTCTGGCTCTGGCGCTGCGCGGCTACCTCGCTCATCTGCGTGTCGAGCGCGGACTGAGCCCTCACACCCTGAGCGCCTCACGAGCGCGACCTCAGCCGCTACCTGCGTTACCTGAGAAGCAGCGGTATCGCGGCCCCGCAGGAGGTGAGCCGCAACGACGTGGCCGGCTTCCTCGAGGTGCTGCGCACCGGAGCTGACGGCGCGCGCCCGCTGGCCTCGTCGTCGGCCTCCAGAAGCGTGACGGCCGTACGCGGCTGGCACAAGTTCCTGCTGGCCGAGGGCACTACCTCGCAGGACCCCTCGGCCACGGTGCGTCCGCCCCAGCCCGGCAGGCGGCTGCCCAAGGCGCTGAGCATCGAGGAGGTCCGCTGCCCTGCTGGAGGCCGCAGGGGATCGACGACTCTCCAGTGAGCCTGCGCGACCGGGCACTGCTCGAGGTCCTCTACGCCACCGGCGCCCGCATCTCCGAGGCGGTCGGGCTCGTCGTCGACGACCTCGATGCCGACTCCCGGCTGCTGCGACTGTTCGGCAAGGGCCGCAAGGAGCGTGTGGTCCCCATGGGGACCTACGCCTGGGAGGCGCTGGATGCCTACCTGGTACGAGGCCGGCCGGTCCTGGCGGAGAAGGGCAGGGGAGTACCGCAGGTCTTCCTCAACACCCTGGGACGGCCCCTGAGCCGGCAGAGCGCCTGGGCCGTCCTGCAGCAGGCCGCTGAACGGGCCGGACTCGCCGGGACTAGCACCTCCGACGAGCGCCACATCTCGCCCCACACCCTGCGCCACTCCTTTGCCACCCACCTGCTGGCCGGAGGTGCGGATGTGCGTGTCGTCCAGGAGATGCTCGGGCACGCCTCCGTCACCACGACGCAGATCTACACGAAGGTCACCGTCGACCACCTGCGGGAGGTCTACGCCACCAGTCATCCGCGCGCGCTGGCCTGAGCGCTGCGATGAGTGAAGCCTGGATGAGGGCCGGGGCCGGCCTGAAAGCGGGATGTTCTCGGGCGTGTCCCGTCTGAACTGGGCGAGGTCGGTCGGCTTTCGACTAGGCTGGAGAACGTGAATGACTCCATCCAGCCAGGCCTGATCGACAACCCCGGCACCGAAGAGAGCGAGGAGAAGGACTCCCCGTTCCCGCGCCGCTGGAGTCGCACGGACCCGCTCGGGTCATCTCCATGTGCAACCAGAAGGGCGGCGTCGGCAAGACCACGACGACAATCAACCTCGGCGCGGCGCTGGCCGAGCTGGGGCGCAAGGTCCTCATCGTCGACTTCGACCCGCAGGGGGGCCGCCTCCGCGGGCCTGGGGATCAATGCCCACGAGCTCGACTCCACGATCTACGACCTGCTCGTCGCCAGCCGCCCAGACATCCGCACCATCATCCACGAGACAACAGCGCCGGGCCTGGACATCGTTCCGGCGAACATCGACCTGTCGGCCGCCGAGGTCCAGCTCGTCAACGAGGTAGCCCGTGAACAGGCCCTCAAGCGGGTGCTGCGTCCCGTCCTGGACGAGTACGACGTCATCCTCGTGGACTGCCAGCCCTCGCTCGGGCTGCTCACCATCAACGCCCTGACCGCCTCCCACGGCGTCATCATCCCGCTGGAGACCGAGTTCTTCGCACTGCGAGGCGTGGCGCTCCTGGTCGAGACCGTCGAGCGGGTCAAGGACCGTCTCAACGCCACCCTGGAGATCGACGGTATTCTGGCCACCATGGTGGACTCCCGCACCCTGCACTCGCGAGAGGTGCTCGAGCGTCTGGAGCAGGCCTTCGGTGAGCAACTCTTCGACACGCGCATCCGACGCACGATCAAGTTCCCGGATGCCTCCGTGGCCAACGAGCCGATCACCAGTTATGCGCCCTCCCACCCCGGCGCGGAGGCCTACCGCAGGCTGGCCCGCGAGGTCATCGCCCGCGGCGATGTCGCCTGAGCCGGAGGTCCAGGAGACCGATTCGGGGCCGGGTACGCAGGATCCGCCTCGTCTCCCCGGCTTCAGTGTCACCCTGCCTCAGTTCGAGGGGCCCTTTCGACCTGCTCCTGAGTCTCATCGCCCGTAAGCGGCTCGACGTCACCGAGCTTGCGCTGGCGGAGGTGACCGACGACTTCGTCGCCCACATGCGCTCCGACTGGGACCTGGGGCGCGCTTCGGAGTTCATCGTGGTGGCCTCCACCCTCCTGGCCCTCAAGGCCCACCGGCTTCTGCCCCACGACGAGGACGATGAGGAGCCCGACCTCGAGCTGCTCGAGGCCAGAGACCCTGCTCTTCGCCCGACTCCTGCAGTACCGGACCTTCAAGGAGGCGGCAGCCGCCTTCCGCCACCGGGCGGAGATCTCCCGCCCGCAGCCACCCCCGGATCGTGGCGCTGGAGCCGCACCTGGCGGCCCTCCCTGCCCAGGCTCGTGGCCACCATCACCCCTGAGGAGCTCACTCGCCTGGCGGTCGGCGCCTTCACCCGCCCCGGGGATCCGGGTGTCCAGACCGTCCACCTTCACGAGCGAGTGCCGGTCGGCGAGCAGCTGAGTCTCATCGCGCTAAGGCTGCGCCGCCACGGGACCCTGACCTTCGCCCAGATCATCGAGGACGCCGAGCTCACGGCAGTCGTCGTTGCCCGGTTCCTGGCTCTGCTCATCCTCCATCGGCAGGGCAGCGCCGAGCTGGACCAGATTGAGGCCATGGGCGAGATCACCGTGACCTGGTGCGCCGGGCAGGATGATCTGACCAGCATGATGGCCTCCGAAGACCTGACCGAGCTCGAGGAGGAATTCGCATGAACGATGTCGCCGAGCCCCAGTTGCGCAGCGCCGCCGAGGCGATCCTCATCGTTGCCGACGAACCGGTGACCACCTCCGCGATCGCTGAGGCCCTCGGCCTCGATGAGCGAGCGGCCGAGGAGCTGCTCGATGACCTGGCCGCCGAGTATCGGGGAGAGACTCCCGGCAGCCGTCCCCATGGGTTCCTCCTGCGGCGGGCGGCCGGCGGGTGGCGCTTCGCCTCCGTGCCCGAGCACGCCGACCTCGTCGAGCAGTTCGTCATCGGCGGGGCCACGGCGCGCCTGAGCCAGGCCGCCCTGGAGACCCTCGCCGTCGTCGCCTACCGGCAACCGGTCACCCGTGGACGCGTCGCGATGATCCGCGGCGTCAACGTCGACGGCGTCATGCGTACCCTGCACGCCCGCGGCCTCATCGAGGAGGCCGGGGCTGAGACCTCCGGTGCGATCCTGTACCGGACCACGGGAGAGTTCCTGGAGTACCTGGGAATCGACTCCCTGGATGAGCTGCCGCCCCTGGCCCCGTACCTGCCTCGCGTCGAGGCGCTGGGAGAGATCGTCGAGCAGGCCGAGGAGACGGCCGTAAGGAGGAACCCATGACCCCGAGGAACCGCCACAGCAGAACCGGTCCAGTTCCCTACAGCGACTTCGGCGGCGAGGAGTTCTACGACGAGGACGACCTCGAGGAGCTGGACGAGGCTATCGACGCCGCCGACCTGGCCGCCTTCGACGCCGAGGCCATCGACGAGGACGAGGAGTCCCGTCTGCTCGCGATTCGCGAGCGTGCCTCCCAAGGGCGGCCAGGACGACCCGCACGTCGCCTCCGGCCAGCGCCTGCAGAAGGTCCTCGCCCATGCCGGAGTCGCCTCACGCCGGGCGTGCGAGCAGCTCATCGCCGACGGTCGCGTCAGCGTCGACGGCGTCACCGTCACCGAGCCGGGCGTCAGGGTGGATCCGCTGACTCAGGAGATCCGCGTCGACGGCAGCCGGATCCTCACCAACCCCGAGCTCATCACCCTCATGCTCCACAAGCCGGCCGGCGTCGTCACCACCATGGAGGATCCCGAGGGACGTCCGACCGTGGCCCGGTACGGGCACGACTACCTGGCCCAGCACCCCGAGCTGCCCGGCTCGCTGCGTCTGGTGCACGTCGGCCGCCTGGACACCGAGACCGAGGGGCTGCTCCTGCTGTCCAACGATGGCGAGCTCTCCCATCGGCTCATGCACCCCAGCTTCGAGATCACCAAGACTTACGTCGCCATTGTCGAGGGGCAGGTCGAGCCCTGGGTGCCGCGCAAGCTGCGGCGCGGCATCGAGCTCGAGGACGGCGAGGCCCGCGCGGACCGGGTCACCGTCAAGGACTCCGGTCCACGGGGCTCCATCATCGAGATCACCCTCCACTCGGGCAAGAACCGCATCGTGCGGCGCATGCTGGACGCCGTCGGCCACCCGGTGACGCGGCTGGCGCGCACCCGGCTGGGACCGCTGCGGCTGGGCAACCTGCGCCCCGGTGAGACCCGAGCCCTGAGCAGTGAGGAAATCGCGGCACTCCAGCAGGAGGTCGGGCTGTGACCGAGTCTCAGCCTCGGGCGTCGATGTCCACACGTGGACCGGTCCTCATCGTCGGTACCGGGCTCCTGGGAACGTCTCTGGCCCTGGCGCTGCGGGCAGCGGACGTCGAGGTCCAGCTCTCCGACACCTCGCCCACGTCCCTGGCCCTGGCCCGTGACATGGGGGCGGGAACGCCCCACGACAAGCACAGCCCGGAGCCGCAGATCGTCGTCGTGGCCACCCCACCCGACGTGACCGCCGACGTCGTCGTCGCGCAGCTGACCGCTCATCCCCACGCCGTGGTCACCGACGTGGCCTCCGTCAAGGAGCGGATCGTCGCGGAGGTTCGGGCCCGGGCAGGGGAACGGGTGCGCAGGTACGTCGGCTCCCACCCGATGGCGGGCCGCGAGCGCTCGGGTGCCGGCGCCGCCGACTCCGACCTCTTCGCCGGACGTCCCTGGGTGGTCGTCGGCCAGGACTCGGATCCCGAGGCGGAGCTGGTCATCAGGAACCTGGCGGTCGACGTGGGCGCCACCCCGGTGCGCATGGGGGCGTCCGAGCACGACGCCGCCGTCGCCGCCGTGTCCCACATGCCCCAGCTCGTCGCCTCCCTGGTGGCTGCCCGCCTGGAGGAGCTGGGGGAGAGCGCCCTGGCCCTGTCGGGTCAGGGACTTCGCGACGTCACCCGGATCGCGGCCTCGGATCCGCGCCTGTGGTCGGCGATCATCGTGGGCAACGCCGGGCCCGTGGCCGATCTGCTGCGCCAGATCAGTGATGACCTGGGCGCACTGATCGAGGGCATCGAGGCGGCCGCCTGCGAGCCCGACAGTCCCGAGTACACGGCTCCGGAAGCTGCCCATGCCATCGCCCCGGGCGCCGTCGGAGCGATCACCGACGTCATGGCCAGGGGAAACGCCGGACGGGCCCGCATCCCCGGAAAACATGGCGGGGCGCCGCGCCGCTACGCCGAAATCCAGGTCCTCGTGCCCGACGCCGCCGGCGAGCTCGGTCGGCTCTTCTCCGATGTCGGTGCCGCCGGTATCAACATCGAGGACTTCTCCCTGGAGCACTCGGCCGGACAGAGTGCCGGGATTGCGCTCATCTGCGTCCTACCGGCGGCTGCCCAGGGGCTGGAGGAGGCACTGGATGCCAAGGGCTGGCGCGTCGTCGCGGGCTGAAACCAGTTCAATCTGTTCGTGGAAGGTCCCTGTGTCAGTACTCATGGGGGCCTGATCCGCGGTATCGCGCCGGAGTGTGGGACGCTTGGCGCAGTTGTTGACAGGAATCGGACCCAGCTGGAGGACACCATGGGAATCGTCGTCGCGATCGACGGGCCGAGCGGATCGGGCAAGTCCACCGTCTCGCGGCGGGTGGCCGCCACGCTCGGGCTGGCCTACCTCGACACCGGTGCCATGTACCGGGCCGCGGCCTGGTGGTGCGAGCGTGAGGACGTCGACCTGGCCGATGAGGCCGCCGTGGCCGAGGCTGTTGCCGCCATGCCCCTGCACATGGGCTTGGACCCCGACCGCCCCACCTTCACCGTGGACGGCGCCGACGTGTCGACCGCGATCCGTGACCCGCACATCGCCACGATCGTCTCGAAGGTTGCCACCAACCTCGAGGTGCGCGCCGAGCTGGCCCGCCGCCAGCGCGAGATCATCCGCTTCGAGGCCACCGGTCACGTCGGCTCCTTCTCAGAGGGAGCCGGCATCGTGGCCGAAGGGCGCGACATCACCACCGTCATCGCCCCCGATGCCGACGCACGCCTGCTCCTGACTGCCTCAGAGGAGGCCCGCCTGGCGCGGCGCGCCGGGGACCTGGAGACCGCCGGCAAGCAGGTCGACGCCGCCGCCCTGCGCGACCAGGTCGTGCGCCGCGACCGCGACGACTCCACGGTCTCCCAGTTCCTCACCGCGCCCGAGGGCGTCACCCTGGTGGACACCTCGGAGATGACCCTGGAGCAGTCCATCGAGCGGGTCCTGGACCTGGTGGAGGAGGCCGCCGACTCCGCCGCCCGGCGGGACGCGGAGGAGGACCTGAGGGCGCAGGCCATGCGTGAGGGCCTGGGTGACTATGAGCTCGATGAGGAGGACCTCGCTCTTCTGGAGGCCGACGAGGAGCTTCCAACCGGTGACCGCACCGAGGCCGGGCTGCCGGTGCTGGCCGTCGTCGGCCGGCCCAACGTGGGTAAGTCGACACTGGTCAACCGGGTTCTGGGCCGCCGCGAGGCCGTCGTCCAGGACACCCCCGGCGTCACCCGTGACCGGGTCTCCTACCCGGCGGAGTGGGCCGGGCGCCGCTTCACCATCGTCGACACCGGCGGCTGGGAGGTGGATGTGGCCGGCCTCGACGCCGCCGTGGCCACCCAGGCCGAGGTCGCCGTCGAGATGGCCGACGCTGTCCTACTGGTCGTCGATGCCCAGGTCGGTATCACCGAGACCGACGCCCGCGTGGTGCGGATGCTGCGCCGCAGCGGCAAGCCCGTGGTCCTGGCCGCCAACAAGGTCGACTCCCCGGCGCAGGAGGGGGGACGCCGCCGCCCTGTGGAACCTGGGTCTGGGTGAGCCCTTCCCGGTCTCCGCCCTGCACGGCCGGGGCAGTGGTGAGGTCCTCGACGTCGTCATGGAGATCCTCCCGGAGGTATCCTCCGTGGCCACCGCCGCACCCGAGGGGGACCTACACCGGGTTGCCCTCGTGGGGCGGCCCAATGTCGGCAAGTCCTCTCTTGCTGAACTCCATCGCGGGCAGGGAACGCGTCGTCGTCAACGAGACCGCCGGCACCACCCGGGACCCGGTCGACGAGATCATCGAGTTTGACGGGCGCCAGTGGGTCTTCGTCGATACCGCCGGAATCCGCCGGCGTGTCAAGCAGTCGCGGGGCGCCGACTACTACGCGGTCCTGCGCACGCAGGGCGCCATCGACAAGGCCGAGGTCGCCGTCGTCCTCCTGGACGCCTCCGAGCCGATCAGCGAGCAGGACGTGCGCGTCGTCCAGCAGGTCGTTGACGCAGGCCGTGCCCCTGGTCCTGGTCAGCAACAAGTGGGACCTGGTGGACGAGGAGCGTCAGAAGATGCTCCTGTGGGAGGTCGAGCACGACCTGGCCCCACGTCTCCTGGGCTCCTCACATCAACCTGGCCGCCCGGACGGGCTGGCACACCAACCGGCTCGTACGCGCCCTCGACGCCGCCCTGGAGGGCTGGACCACGCGCGTGCCCACAGGGCGCCTCAACGGCTTCCTGGGCCAGCTGCAGTCGGCCACCCCGCACCCGGTGCGCGGCGGCAAGCAGCCCCGCATCCTCTTCGCCACCCAGGTTCAGGTGGCCCCGCCCCGGATCGTCATCTTCACCACTGGCTTCCTCGACGCCGGATACCGGCGCTTCATCGAGCGCCGCCTGCGCGAGGAGTTCGGCTTCACCGGCACCCCCATCCAGATCGGGGTGCGTGTGCGCGAGAAGCGCCGGCGGCGCTGAGCCCTGGACGGGCTCAGCTACCGGCCGCGGCCTGCTCCTTGGCCCATGCGGCTACACGCGCGGTGCTCTCCTCCTCGGACAGATCCTCGACCCGGGTCATGACTGCCCAACGCACGCCGAAGGGGTCGCGGATGGAGGCGAACCTGTCCCCGGACACGAAGGTGTCAGGCGGTTCCAGTAAGGTCGCGCCGGCGGCAGTGGCCCGCTCGACGACGGCGTCGACGTCCGGGCAGTACAGGCCGATCGAGTAGCAGACCCGGTCCTCTGACGGGGTCGCAACCAGACCGGACAGGGCGGACGGCTCACCGATCTGGACCTGCCGTGACCGAAGTCGAGCTCCGCGTGGACGACCGCCCCCTCGATCTCGACACTGTCCACAATGCGCGCCCCGAAGACGTCTCGATAGAACCGAAGCGCCCGGTCGGCGCTGTCGATGGCCAGAAACGGTGTGATACTGGTGAATCCGTGCGGAGTCCCGTGAGTCGTGTACTGACCAGTGGCTCCGGATACGTTGCGTGTACTCATGTCAACGACTGTAGGAACGACGGAGGCGCTTCCGCTTGAAGATCCGCGACAGATTCGGAACGGTGAGGAGACGTGCCCAGGACGACCGCTGATCAACGGGGGATCCTCTATCCCTCCAGGCTTCCGACCTTTCACCGGGAACCTGTGTCCGAGGCACTGGCCGACCGCGTCCGCTGGATCTGGATCCCGCGCTGGGACCTGCCCGCAGGACAACGGGACCGGCAGGAGGTTCTCCCGTTCCCCGCTTGTAACCTCGTTGTCGAGCCGGATGGGATCACCTTGCACGGCCCGACGACGAGCATCTCCTATCGCGAGCTGGAAGGTCGGGGCTGGGCTGTCGGAGCCCTTCTACGACCGGCGGGGGCCGGCGCACTGTGCTCCCCGTCCCTGATTCGGAATTCCCATCGGCCGCTCGAGGACCCTGATCTGAACGCCACCGTTGCCGGCGCTATGACGGACCCGAGCACGACGACGGGTGGACAGCGTGCCGCCAGCGCACTGGCCGCCTGGGTGGCGCAGCATACTGGGCCGCCACCAGCGATGGCTCTCATGGCCAACAAGATGGAGGACGTCGTCGCCTCCGACAGAAGCATTCTGCGTGTCGATCAGTTGGCGAGACGTCTCGGTCTTTCCATCCGAAGCCTGCAACGCCTCTGTAAGAAATACATCGGTCTTCCACCACTCGCAGTGATCAGACGCTACCGGCTCCAGGAAGCGGCGCAGCGGCTCCGGGAGGATCCGTCTCTCACCATTGCGTATGTGGCCGCCGAGCTCGACTACGCAGACCACGCCCACCTGACTGCCGACTTCCGACAAGTCCTGGGCTTCTCACCGAGCCTGTACCGACAGCAGACCATCAGCGATCGTCAGGCTCTCAGTGACCGGTAGCGGGCTCGGGTCTCGGAGGAGAGTCGCGCAGCCGTCAGAAACCAACAGGACCCCACAATCCTGAGAACGATTGGCGCCGGACAGTGGCGCGCGGCTGTGACGCCCATAGACTGTAGCCATGCTGAATCCGGTTGACCCCACCACCACGCCCGCCTGGAAGCGCCTCACCGAGCTGCACGACTCCATGACTCCGGACCTGCGCGCCTGGTTCGCCGACGATCCCGAGCGCGCCGAGCGGTTCTCCTACGAGCTGGGGGACCTCTACGTCGACCTGTCCAAGAACCTGCTGACCGACGACGTCCGCGACGCCCTGGCCGAGCTCGCCATGCAGGTGGACGTCCCGGGCCGCCGCGACGCCATGTACGCCGGCGAGCACATCAACATCACCGAGAACCGCGCCGTCCTCCACACCGCCCTGCGCCGCTCCGCAAACGATTCCCTGACCGTGGACGGGCAGGACGTCGTTGACGACGTCCACGAGGTCCTGGAGAAGATCTACGCCTTCGCCCGCCGCGTGCGCTCGGGGGAGTGGACAGGCATCACCGGCAAGCCCATCAAGACGGTGGTCAACATCGGCATCGGCGGCTCCGACCTCGGCCCCGTCATGGTCTATGAGGCCCTCAAGCCCTACGTGCAGAAGGGGCTTCAGTGCCGCTTCGTCTCCAACATCGACCCCACCGACTGCGCGGAGAAGGTCGCCGACCTCGACCCGGAGACGACCCTGTTCATCATCGCCTCCAAGACCTTCACTACTCTGGAGACCCTCACCAACGCCCGCATGGCCCGCGACTGGTTCCTGGCCGCCCTGAAGGACAAGGGCATCGAGACCGACGGCGCCATCGCCAAGCACTTCGTAGCGGTATCCACCGCCCTGGACAAGGTCGCCGAGTTCGGCATCGACCCGGCCAACGCCTTCGGCTTCTGGAACTGGGTGGGCGGGCGTTACTCGGTTGACTCCGCCGTCGGTACGGTCCTGGCCGTGGCCATCGGCCCGGGGAACTTCGCCGATTTTCTCTCCGGCTTCCGCACCGTCGACGAGCACTTCGCCACCAAGGCCCCGGCCGAGAACGTCCCCATGCTCATGGGCCTGCTCAACGTCTGGTACGTCAACTTCTTCAAGGCCGGCTCCCACGCCGTTTTGCCCTACGCCCAGTACCTACACCGCTTCGCCGCCTACCTCCAGCAGCTCACCATGGAGTCCAACGGCAAGTCCGTGCGCTGGGACGGCAGCCCCGTGACCACTGAGACCGGTGAGGTTTTCTGGGGCGAGCCGGGCACTAACGGCCAGCACGCCTTCTACCAGCTCATCCACCAGGGCACCCAGCTCATCCCCGCGGACTTCATCGCCGTGGCCAACCCCACCCACCCCATCAAGGACGGGGGTGGACGTCCACGAGCTGTTCCTGTCCAACTACCTGGCCCAGACCGCGGCACTCGCCTTCGGCAAGAACGCTGCAGAGGTGCGCGCCGAGGGCACCCCCGAGGAGATCGTCCCGGCCCGAGTCTTCGCCGGTAACAGGCCGACGACGTCGATCCTCGCCCCGGCCCTGACGCCCGCAGTCGTCGGGGAGCTCATTGCCCTCTACGAGCACATCACCTTCACCCAGGGCATCGTGTGGGGCATTGACTCCTTCGACCAGTGGGGCGTGGAACTCGGCAAGAAGCTGGCCCTGGAGATCGCCCCGCCGTCCAGGGGGACGAGGGGGCTCTCGCAGGGCAGGACGCCTCCACCCGGGGCCTCATCACCCGCTACCGCAGTCTGCGTCGTTAGCCCGATGTGGAACGACGGCGACTCAGACTCGATGGGCCCGCACGAAGACGCTCAGCATGTCCACGTGCGTGTGGCAGGTGCGGCGGATGCGGCATGTGCTGGTCGTCTGCTGTTCGACTTCAACACTGAGTTCGATGCCCCGACGCCCTCGGCGCAGGACCTCGCCTCCAGGTTTCATACGATGCTGGAACGTCAGGACGTCCTGGTGCTGTTGGCCGAGGACAGCAGCGCTGACAACCCACGAGCAATGGGATTCGCATACCTGACCTTGCGTCCCACCCCTTATGGCGACGGGCCAGTCGCCGAGCTCGAGGAGCTCTATGTGCGGCCGGAGCTGCGCAACCATGGCATCGGTTCCCGGTTGCTCCTGGAAGCGCTGGAACAGATGAGACGACGGTGTGCGCTTGAGATGCGCATCGGCGTCGATGAGGTCGATAGTGAGGCACGACGGTTCTATGAGCGGCACGGCTTCTCGAACGTGGCCGATGGCGGCAGCCGGATGCTCTGTTACGTCACCGAGCTGGTTGAGCCGGTAGGACCATCAGCAGCCGATTCTTTCCGGCGACAACACGCAACCCTTAAGGAGGACATGATGAAGGATGTCGGCGTCGACGAGCTGCGCGGACGGCTCGAGGCAGAGGAGGACCTTGTTGTTCTCGATGTGCGCGAGCCCGACGAGGTAGCGCAAGCAGCAATCTCCGGCTCGGTCAACATACCGCTGGGACAGTGATCGACCGGATGAGCGAGCTCGATCCGGCCAGACCCACCGTAGTCATCTGTGCCGGCGGCGTGCGATCCGCCAAAGCGATCGAGGCCTTGACCGCGGCCGGCTACACCGGCGAGCTGGTCAATGTCACTGGCGGCATGAAAGCCTGGCTGAGCCAGTAGCCCGACACTCAACGCGCTGAGGCGCCCCTGTGACGGTCTCGGACTCTCGGGTTCGAGACCGTCACAGTTTCAGTTCCGATGCCGTGAGCGCCGGAGCAGCTCCTCGACCGTGCGCAGCACGCCGTCCTCGGTGTTGGCCGGTGCCGTATAGGCGGCCGCCGCCTGGATGCCGGGGTGGGCATTGCGCATGGCGAAGCCCAGTTCCGCGTGGTCGTAGAGGTCCAGATCGTTGAGGTAGTCCCCGAAGACGGCCGTCTGCTCCGGAAGGATCCCGAACCTGGCCTGGAGCGCCGCCAGGGCCCGCCCCTTCGAGGCCTGCGGGGACATCATGTCCGTCCAGTGCATCCCGGAGACGACGGTCTGGACACGCGGCACCGCCGCGGTCAGCGCCTGCGAGCTGCCGTCCTCGACGTCGTCGAAGTCGAAGACCGCGACCTTGAGCACCTCATCCAGGGGGATGGTCGTGAGGTCGTCGACGATCTCCAACGCCTCGTAGTACAGCTTGGCCTGGGCCAGGAAAGCAGGGTCGGACCGCTCGATGTAGGCGCGGTGCTTGCACGCGACGACGGCGCCGACGTCGTAGCCGGCTCTCGCAAGATCTCGCGTAGTGGTGATGGCGGCCGCGGTGTCCTCGGCGCAGATGGTGTCGGAGTGGATCTCCTCGCTGCCGAGGACCACGAGGGATCCGTTCTCAGCGATGAGCGGTGAGCCGTCGACGGCCGGTCCCAGGACCGCGCGGAGGTTCGCCAGCTGCCTGCCCGAGGCCGGAGCGAAGATGACCCCGGTACTGCGCATGTCCGCCGCTGCCTCGACCAGACCGACAGGAACCTGCCCGTTGCCATCGATGAGGGTGCCGTCCATGTCCGAGACGACAAGGCGGAGATCAATCTCGGTGGGCAGTGGTGCAAGGAGCTCTGGTTCAAGAGGAAGACGCTTCACACGATCATCTTCTCAAGGTTGGCACCGTGATGTGGGCAGGACAGAGCGACAACGACGGGCGCCTGTTCTCCACGAAGGAGAACAGGCGCCCGACACAGAGATGGCTCGTGTTCCTGAAACCTCAGTTCAGTCAGCTGGCCTGGCGGCGACGCATGACGAGGAAGGCTCCGGTGCCGAGCAGACCGGCCGCGACGACGGCGACGGCGATGCTGGGACCAGTGGTGGCCAGAGCGTGCTTCGTCGGTGTGCGACCCGAAGCGGCGACCGCAGGCGTCGAGGACGGCTTGGCCGGCGTACCGGTGCTCGTGGTGGTCTTCGTGGTCACCGTGGTAGCCGGAGCCGACGGGATCGGCGTGGCCTCACTGATGGCGGTCTCGGTGGCCGGGGGAGCGGTCTGGGTGGTAGGAGAAGTCGTCTCGGTAGCGGGCGCCGACGGCGTCTCCGAGGGAGTCGGCGCCGGAGCGGAAACGGTGGTGTCCGTCGTCGGAGGGATGTTGCTGGTCGACGGAGGCGTGTTGCTCGTGGTTGTGGGCGTCAGCGGCGTGTTGCTGGGGTTGTAAGCGGCGAAGTTCTGGGTGGCGTACCACCGACCGTCCGAGGTCTGGGCAAAACCGATGCCGATGGAGTTGACATCCCGGTTGACCATGTTCTGATAGTGGCCAGGAGAGTTGAGCCACTGGTCGAAGATCAGTGCGCCGACGTCACCACCGTCGGTACGCCAAGCCACGTTCTCAGAGCCCGTGGTCCAGCCCGACGGATAGGCGGAGGTGAAGTCGGGGCGGTGCTCCATGGTGTTGGTGCTGGCCTGGTGCTCGGACCACTCCTGAGCGACGACGTCGAGCTCCTGGTAGCGGGTGACGGGCTGGAGTCCCAGGCTGGCGCGCAGCTCGTTGACCTTGGTCAGGACGGTGTCCGCGTAGGTGGCCCCCTGCTGGGAGACCTGAGCCGGGACCGCTACCGCAGCGGCCTCGGCGCCGTGGGCAGTAGCCGGGGCCGCCAGAGCGGGCGAGGGCACCGTCAGTGGCACGACGGCGAGCGCAGTTGCGGCAAGGACGCGCTTGATGTTCATGTGTCGTTCTCTCTGATCGGGGACGCGAGAACACAGTCGGATTTGCAGCAACCGGTTATGAACCGGTGAGCAGGATGCTGTGAGCCATCCTTGATGTCGACATTCACTCAACCACAGTCCCGAGCGCATCGCATGTTATTGGCCTGTGACTTTTCTGACCGAATTTGGCGTCCGGCTGAATTGGGGGCATGAGAGTGGCTGCCCTACTTTCGTGGTGTTATGTCAGCAAGAAGTAGGTGCGAAAGGTCGGGAGGCGAGGAAAGTGCCGTCATTGCAGCGTTTACTTGAGTGCAACTAACTTGGAAGAAGATTCCAAAAGAAGGAATAGGAATAAATATACCCCCTGGTTGTTATGGGAGTTGCGGGTGTGACAAGTATTGATGCGGAAGTGGCTGGGAAAACGAAGCAGCCTTGCTGCAAAAGTGTATCGGCAAATAAAAAATCCGCACCAGCTTTCGGTGCGGATCCTCGTATTGGTCGGGCTGGCGGGATTTGAACCCACGACCCCTTGACCCCCAGTCAAGTGCGCTACCAAACTGCGCCACAGCCCGTTGACTCGCGGCAAACCGCCGCTCGCAACGAGTAGAACCCTAACCCATGGGGCGGCTCCTTCAGAAATCTGTCAGTGGTGAGCCCGATCACCTCGTCAGTGGTGGTCGTCCTGATGCCGACCTCCTCCCATGAGGGCGTCGAGCTGACGTCTCTCCTTCTTGGTGGGGCGCCCAGCGCCTCGATCCCGGGTGATGGCCGCCGGCGCGTCCAGGGGAGAGGGCCGAGGAGGTGAGGAGTCGACGTACGCTGTGCGGGCAAGCGGGGCCCCTAACCGCTTGGTGAGGATCCGGGTGACGGTCAGCAACCGGTCGAAGCCGTCAACGCGGTAGCGGACCTCGTCTCCCACGTAGACGTGCTGGGCCGGCTTGGCGGTCTCCCCGTTGATACGCACGTGCCCCGCCTTGCAGGCGCTCGTGGCGGCTGAACGGGACTTGATCTGCCGGACGCTCCACAACCAGACGTCGATGCGAGCCGACGTCGGTCCGTTCGGGTCGCTGACGCCTCGGGAGCAGGCTGAGAACGAGCTGCCATGGAAGCATCCTAGGCGGAGGAGTCTCAGCGACGTGCCCTGCCCCGACGTCGCCGTGTCCGACGCCCCAGGGCGCGTCCACGCACGATCAGCCCCCATCCCAGCACGAGGGCCCCGAGCGCTGCCAGCGCCGAGTAGACGGGGGTGCGCCATACGGCGGAGCCCATCTCCTTGATGGTGCGGGCGGCCTGCTCCGGAAGGGAGCCCGCCCCGTCTCCACCGGCCAGGCAGTCGGTCAGGGCGGAGTGCAGCGCCTCCCTGTCAGTTCGGGGCAGACCGAGCTGGTAGGCGCCGGCCACGGAGACGAATCGACGTGCGTAAGTGCAGCGGTAAGAGGAGTTGGAGGGCCACCAGCCGCCGGGGCCGGTGGGTCTCCAGCTACCGGTGTCTGTGGATCCGACTGGGCAGCTCGCAGGGCCGCAGGCGCCCTTGGCCTGATTGGCCTCACCGTCAACGGCGATCAGGTTCAGCGGGTCGTTGGCCACCAGCAGCCTGGTGCGCTCATCCCACTGCCAGGCTCCGTGTGCGTAGAGGTAGTTCAGCGGCACCACGTGGTCGATCTGGACAGCGGCAGAGGTGTCCTGACCGCGCGTGAAGGTGATCGTCCTACCCGTGTACGGGTCCTGGAGCGTGCCCGACCAGACAGTGGCGTCGGGACACACACCCCCGCGCCTCGGCCACGCCCCTCCTCACGGTTCTGTACGCCCTCGGCTCGGGAGAAGTCGGTGTCCGTCAGGTCTCGGGCCAGGATCTCATTGCGGGTGTCACAGCCGTCACCGTCGACGTCTGTCCAGGCCTCGCCGAACCAGCCGGTGCGGGAGCCTCCCTCGCTCCAGGACTGTGTGGCGGGGGCGTCGTCGGGCAGAGACGCCAGGGTCTCGAGGGCGCCCTGGGAGGACAGGATGAAGTCTCCGCGCTGGTCCCATGGCGCCTGGTGGAGGGCGGTGAGCTCAGCGGTCGCAGGATCCTCGGTCGTCTCGTGGGAGACGGCGGCGTGGACGGGCGGCACCGTCGCCACGCCCCACATGCCGAGCGCGCCAATCACACTGAGGCGCGTCAGGAACCGGCTGGGGAAGCTCATGAGCCAAAGGTAGCCGCCCGCACCGACACGCAGGACCTCTCCGCATCGGCTTGACCCACAGGAACCAGAGGACCTGGGACGTCAGACGCCGCTGTGGCTCGCGGCAGCCGGCTCATCCAGGTACCAGGTGGTCATCCGACCCCGGCAGCACGAAGCGGGTGCCCGGACGACGTCAGGGGCGCCCAGTCCCAGGCGCACCGCCTCCGCCTTCTCTGCGCCGCCGGCCACCACCATGATCTGGTGAGCGCGCTGCAGGACCTCGAAGGTCAGGGAGTAGCGCTGGGCAGGAGGTTTGGGCGAGCTGCGTACCGCCACAGCGGGGACTCCCACCGCGAGCGCTGCCGGGTGCCCCGGGAAGAGTGAGCAGACATGGGCGTCGGGGCCCAGGCCCACGTGGACGACGTCGAAGCCGCGACCGGCCAGGCCCGCCTCCTCGAGCTCGTGGACCATGCGCGCCGTGGCCTCGTCCAGCCCGCTGACCTCATCCGGAGCGGCGAGGCGGTGCACCTGAGACTCCGGTACGCCGGCGGCAATGAGCGGCGCGGCCAGCAGATCGTTGCGCTCCGGGTCACCCGCAGGCACGAAGCGCTCGTCGCCGAACCACAGGTGGATGCCACGGCGCACCGACTCGGGCTGAGCGGCGAGGAGCGGGACCAGCGACTCGGCCAGCGCCACCCCGCCGGAGCCCCCGGTCAGTGCCAGGTGGGCGACCCCTCGCTCGGCAGCTGCCTCAGCCAGGATCCGTACCGTGTCCTCGCAGGCCCGCCCGGCGGCATCGGTCAGCGTCGGTGCCACGACGACGGTCGGTGCAGGAACCGCAGCCGCACCCATCTGGATCTCGGTGAGCGCCTGACCGTCAGCGGTGTCGTCAGTCATTCGTGGGCTCCTCAAGCAATGTGGCCAGAACCTCCTGGTAAACGAGGTCGGGGGTAAGACGGCGCAGTTCCTCGTTCAGCGTGCTCACGGGCTCGCGGCGGGCCATGGTCACCGCCTGCGGCTCGGGGAGCTCCGGGGCGAGTGATCGTCACCTTCTCCAAGTCGTGGCGGGCGATGACGACGTCGCCGTCAGCAGTCCTGGCGGTGATGGACGAGATGCCCTTGACCCCCTCCTCGTCGACTCGCGTCACAGGCTCGTCCAGACGCAGCCGCAGCCAGGCGATCATGAGGGACAGGGAGGAGTTCCGAGGCTCGCCGGCCACGACCACCTCACGCAGCCCGCCCGAGCGCAGGATCGGGTCCAGGGTGGAGGCCACCATGGCGCGCCACAGGGTGATCCGGGTCCAGGCCAGGTCGATGTCTCCGCGCGCACTCACCGGAGCCAGCGCCCGCAGTGCCTTGGCGGGGTGGTCCTGTGCGGGCGTATTGGTGATCCGGGTGCTTCCCAGGCGGCCCAACGGGTCCCGGGAGGGGATCTCCGGGACCGTCGTCGGCCACCACACGACCACCGGGGCCTCGGGCAGAAGAAAGGGCACGACCAGCGTGTCGGTGTGCAGGGCCGCCTCGTCCCAGGGGCGCAGGACCAGCGTCTCACCGGCGCCGGCGTCGTGGCCCACGCGGATCTCGGCGTCCAGGTGCCCACCGGCCTGAGCCGAGACGTGCCCGTCACGGCTGCGCGGTGTTGCGCGGTCGGCGTCGTCCATGGGCGGCTTGACGACGGCGATGATCCGGCTCGGGTGGTCCCGGCTGGCTCCGTGGGCCGCGCACAGCGCCTCCTCCAGCCCCTCCTCGTCCGTGGAGATGACGAGCGTCAGGACTCTGGATGAGCCCGAGGTGCCCTCGTGCTCCAGGAGCCGGGAGACGATCCGGGAGGTGGTCGTCGCTGTCAGGGTGGTGATCATGAGCGCCTCCAGGTGCGGCCGTCGCGGGCAAGGAGTTCGTGCGCACTGGCCGGCCCCCAGGAGCCGGGTCGGTAGCCCTCGGGACTCCCACCGGAGGTCCAGTGCTCGATGACGGGATCCAGGATGCGCCAGGACAGGTCGACCTCGCGCTGGTGGGGGAACAGCGGGGCGTCACCCAGGAGGGCGTCGAGGATGAGGCGCTCGTAGGCCTCCGGGGACTCCTCGTTGAAGGTGGCGCCGTAGCCGAACTCCATGGAGACGTCGCGCAGCTCCATCTGGGTGCCGGGTACCTTGGAGGCCAGGCGAAGCGTGATGCCCTCGTCGGGCTGGATCCGTAGCACGATCGTGTTGGCTCCCACGGCGGTGGTGGCCGCCGACGCGAAGGGCAGGAACGGGGGCTTCTTGAAGACGACCGCCACCTCGGTCACCCTGCGGGCGAGTCGCTTGCCGGCCCGCAGGTAGAAGGGCACCCCCGCCCAGCGGCGGTTGGTGATCTCCAGGCGCAGCGCGGCGAAGGTCTCGGTGCGAGAGTCGGAGGCGACGCCGTCCTCCTCCAGGTAGCCCCGCACGGGCAGACCCCCCTGGAAGCCGGCGTCGTAACGGCCGCGGGCCGTGGTCATGTCCAGGTCCAGGACGCCGTCGCGCTCCAGGCGCACGCAGTCGAGCACCTTCTCCTTCTCCAGACGCACTGAGGCCGCGTCCATGCTGGTGGGTTCCTCCATGGCAGTCAGTGCCAGGAGCTGGAGCAGGTGGTTCTGGATGACATCGCGCGCCGAGCCGATGGTGTCGTAGTAGCCCGCCCTGGTTCCGATACCGATGTCCTCAGCCATGGTGATCTGGACGTGGTCCACGTAGCGCTGGTTCCATAGCGGCTCGAACATCGTGTTGGCGAATCGTAGCGCCAGGATGTTCTGCACCGTCTCCTTGCCCAGGTAGTGGTCGACCCGGAAGACGTCGTCGGGGCGCACGATCCGGCCCACCAGGGCGTCGAGCTCGCGGGCGCTGGTGCGGTCGTGGCCGAAGGGCTTTCTCGATGACCACGCGCCGCCAGGAGTCGGCCGACTCCTCCACGAGTCCGGAACGAGCGATCCGCTCGGTGACGGCCGGGAACCATCCCGGAGGGATCGACAGGTAGAAGGCTCGGTTGCCACGGGTGCCACGGGTGGCGTCGAGGCCGTCCACGACCCGGGTGAGCTGCTCGTAGGCGGTGTCGTCCTCGAAGGAACTGAACTCGACGAAGCGCATCCCCGCTGCCAGCTGCTCCCAGATCGCGGGGCGCCACGGAGTGCGGGCGCCGGCGCGTGCGGCCTTCTCCACATAGTCGCGCAGGTCGTCGTCGGACCAGGAGCGTCGGCCGACTCCCACCAGGGAGAAGCTGGGTGAGAGCAGACCGCGGTTGGCCAGGTCGTAGACGGCGGGCAGGAGCTTGTGCCGCGCGAGGTCACCGGTAATGCCGAACATCACCAGTACGCAGGGGTCGGCGATACGCGGAAGGCGTAGATCGCGGGCGTCGAGAAGCGGGTTGGCTGCTCGCGCGGGCCGTGACAGCGGCAACGGCGTCGCAGAGTCGGAGCTGGACACGTCGGCCTTTCTGAGGATCGACAAACGGTGGATTCAGAGCGGATCAGACTGGCGTCCGCAGATCACAATGGTCTGGTCGGGGCTGCCGCAGGACACCGAGGGTGTCGTACGAGCCGAATGCCAATGTAACGCGTCTACTGGCAACTCACCTGGGAGAGACAGGCCCACCGTGAGCCGTTGCACTATGTCGGAGGAGCACCCGAACCATGGACGATCCTCGTGCCCGAGTGCAGGACGCGGTAGGGTCACAGTGTCGGCGGGTGACGCCGAGTGCCCGTCGGGGGCCGGACTCAGCTCTCCATCGCACCGGTGTTGTCATCGTCCGGTATCACCTCTTGGACTCGCAGGACCTCTACCCACCCTCATCGTCCTGTTGCACAGGAAAGGACCTTCATGAGCAGTTTCACCCCCGCACCAGCCACGGCTGACCTCGGTGTCTTCGGGTTGGGGGTGATGGGGGCGAATCTCGCCCGCAACCTGGCTCGCCACGGGCACGCGGTCGCCGTCCACAACCGCACGTTCGCCCGTACCGAGAGGCTGATCGAGCGCTACGGCTCCGAGGGCGACTTCGTGCCGGCGGCCGACCTCAGGACTTCGTGGCCTCCCTGCGCACTCCGCGTGTGGCCATCATCATGGTCCAGGCCGGCGCCGCCACCGAGGCGGTCATCGACGAGCTCGCCGCCCTCATGGAGCCCGGCGACATCATCGTCGACGCCGGAAACACCTTCTACACCGACACCCGGCGCCGTGAGGAGTCCCTGCGCGGGCGCGGCCTGCACTTCGTGGGCATGGGCGTCTCCGGCGGCGAGGAGGGGGCGCTCAACGGCCCCTCGATCATGCCCGGAGGTACCGACGAGTCCTACAAGCGCCTGGGGCCGATGCTGGAGTCCATCTCCGCCCACGTCGACGGCGTTCCCTGCTGCACCCACGTGGGCCCCGACGGCGCCGGCCACTTCGTCAAGATGGTGCACAACGGCATCGAGTACGCCGACATGCAGCTCATCGCCGAGGCCTACGACCTGCTGCGCCACGTCGGTGGGTTCACAGTCCCCGAGATCACCGAGGTCTTCCGCTCCTGGAAGGACTCCGAGCTCGACTCCTACCTCATCGACATCACCACCGAGGTCCTCTCCCACACCGACGCCGCAACCGGTGGCCCGTTCGTCGACATCGTCGTGGACGCAGCAGGACAGAAGGGCACCGGGGTGTGGACCACCCAGACGGCCCTTGAGCTGGGAGTGGCCGTGCCCGCGATCGCCGAGGCCACCTTCGCTCGAGCCGTCTCCTCGGCCAGCGCGGCGCGAGCCGCAGTCCAGGCCGCCGACATCGCCCCGGGAACCTCGGCCCCGACCCTGGACGGCTCCGAGGAACGGCGTGCCTTCGTCGACGCCGTCAGGCAGGCCCTCTACGGCTCCAAGATCGCCGCCTACGCCCAGGGCTTCGACGAGATCGCCACCGCCTCGGTCCAGTTCGGCTGGAACATCGACCTGGGGGCCATGGCTCGTATCTGGCGAGGCGGCTGCATCATTCGGGCCCGGTTCCTGGACGACATCACCCGCGCCTACGACGAGAACCCGAACCTGCCCAGCCTCCTGACGGCGCCGGTCTTCGCCTCGTCCCTGGCCACGGTGCTACCTGCCTGGCGCCAGGTCGTGGCCACCTCCGCCACCACCGGTGTTCCGGCCCCGGCCTTCGCCTCCTCCCTGGCCTACGTCGACCAGCTGCGCTCATCGCGCCTGCCTGCAGCCCTCATCCAGGGGCAGCGCGACTTCTTCGGATCGCACACCTACCACCGCACCGACGACGTCGAGGGCGTCTACCACACGCTGTGGGCCACGCCCGAGCGCACCGAGGAGAAGTGGAGCTGAGGCCGAACGCTCCGTCGCCCTCCCCGTCTGCCACTAGATCACCGCACATGGCGACTACCGCGCCCGCTCGCTCGGACAGCCCCACGAACCTGCGCCACGAGGAGGCCGCCTGGCGGGCCTCGGTGTGCCAGGTGCCCACCAGCCGTGTGGCGATCGACATCACCACGGCCATCGACCCTCACGAGACAACTTTCAGCGTCCGCTGCCTGATGCACCTGCTCATCAGGCAGCCCGCTGAGGGCCTGTGGGTGGACTTCGTGGGGCACGCGGTCGACTCGCTCAGTATCGACGGTCAGCTGGTCCCGGCGACCTGGGACGGAGCCCGCATCGCTCTGCCCGACCTCGAGCCGGGCGAGCACGCGGTGGAGGTCCGGGCACGTGGCCTGTACTCCAACTCGGGCCAGGGACTGCACCGCTTCCACGACCCGGTTGACGGCGCCACCTACCTCTACACCCACTTCGAGCCTTCCGACGCGCGTCGCGCCTGGCCGATCATGGAGCAGCCGGACCTCAAGACACGGTTCTCGCTGGAGGTCACCCACCCGCGCGGCTGGACGGTCATGTCCAACACGCGGCCGACGGCGGGCAGCTCGAGTGCCTCGGCCGGCACCGGCAGCGGCTATGCGGTGACGTCCTTCGCCACCTCCATGCCTCTGCCCAGCTACCTCACCGCGCTGGCCGCCGGCCCCTGGCACCGGGTGACGGGCCGGTGGAGCTCCCCGAGTCGCCAGGACCTGACGATTCCACTGTCCTGGTCCTGTCGGGCCAGCCTGGCCGACCACCTCGACGCCGCCGAGCTCCTCGACGTCACCCGCGCAGGCCTGGACCTCTACGACGGCGCCTACGGCTACGGCTTCCCCTGGGACTCCTACGACAGCGTGCTCGTCCCCGAGTACAACCTGGGCGCCATGGAGAACCCCGGCTGTATCACCTTCAATGAGGACCTCTTCCTCTTCCGCGGGGCGGTCACCCGCTCCCAGAGGGCGGGGCGGGCCAACACCATCCTCCACGAGATGTGCCACATGTGGTTCGGTTGCCTCGTCACCCCCGACCTGGTGGGAGGACACCTGGCTCAGGGAGTCCTTCGCCGACCACCAGGGCACCTGGGCCGAGGCCGAGGCGGCCGGATACACGGAGGCGTGGGTGAGCTTTGCCTCCACCCGCAAGGCCTGGGCCTACCTGGAGGACTCCCGATCGGCCACCACCCACCCCATCGTGGCGCGGGTCGACGACGTCGAGGCCGCTCGCCAGGCCTTCGACGGCATCACCTACGCCAAGGACGCCGCCGTTCTCAAGCAGCTCGTCGCTTACGTGGGCCAGGAGGCCTTCCTCGAGGCCTCAGGCAGGCTCTTCGAGCGCCGGGCCTACGGTAACGCCACTCTGGAGGACTTCCTGGAGGTGCTCTCGCAGGTCTCGGGCCGCGACATGCACGACTGGGCTCGAGCCTGGCTCCATACCGCGGGCCTCTCCGTCATCAGCGACGAGCTGGTCATCAACGAGGGGAGGATCGTGTCGCTGACTCTCCGCCAGCAGGGCACCGACCTGGCCACCGGCGATCCGGTGCTGCGTCCGCACACGCTCGTCGTCGGCCTGTACTCCTTCGACGACAGCGGTGCGCTGGTGCGTACCCACCGGCTGCCGGCCACCCTGGAGGTCGAGCAGCTCGAGATCGCCGAGGCGATGGGGCTGCCCGCCCCCCGACGTCGTCCTGGTCAATGACGAGGACCTCACCTACGCCGTCGTGCGTCCCGACGACGCCTCCTTGTCGCGTCTGACAGCCTCACTCGGGGCGGTCCGCGACCCCATGGCCCGAGCCCTGGCCTGGTCGATGCTGCACAACCTTCTGCGAGACGCAAGAATCGGTGCACCACTGTTCGTGGAGACCGTCCTGGCGCATGCCGACGACGACACCGAGCCGGGCACCCTGTCCACGCTGCTGAACCAAGCACTGCGCGCCGCCTGCCGGTACACCGGGCCGAGTGCACGGCGGCTGGTCCTGGACCGGCTCGTCTCAGATGACCTGGGGACCCCGGAGGCCTCCGAACCCGTCTCCGGACACGGCGGCTGGGGCAGACTTTGTGCCGCTGCTCCAGGATCGGACTCCCAGCTCGTGCGCACCCGCGCCTGGCTGGAGGCCGCGGGACAGGCGGGGTTGCTCGGTGAGGAACCGAAAGCACAGGCCGTCATCCGAATCCGCCGACTCTTGGACGGCGGTCTGCCCGGCCTGGAGCTGGACGCCGACCTGAAATGGCGGGCGCTGACGGCCTTGGCACGGCTGGACGCCGTCCGTCCCGGTGAGCTCGACGCCCAACGGAAGGCGGATCCGACAGCCAGCGGCATCACCCACCACCTGAGGGCCTCCAGCTCGCTGCCACTCCCTGAGCTCAAGGCAGAGGTGTTCGATCGGCTCCTGACTGACACGGCTCTGAGCAATGACCATGTCGATGCCCTCATCGCCGGCTTCGCCGTCAACGCGCACCGTGAGCTGACAGCCTCGTTCACCATCCGCTACCTCCAGGAGCTCGAAGGAATCTGGTCCGGTCGCGGGCAGGAGATCGCCACCCGGCTGGTGACGGGGCTATTCCCCGTGTGCGGGGGCGAGGCCGACGCCCGGGCAGTCGAGGACTGGCTCTCCTCCCACCCCAAGGCTCCGCGGGCTCTGCGGCGGCTCGTCCTCAAGAGTCTCGACGACCTTCACCGAGCCCTCGCCGCTCGTCGCATGTCCTCGGCGCGTCTCCAAGGCCCAAGCCACTGACTGCCTGATCGAGGCCACGGCTGAGACCATGACTGAGACCTTTGTCCTAGCCTGAGCAACATCAGTGAAGCGCCGTCACCCTTCTGAGACCCTCCAGCGGTGCTGCTGATCACCTCACGGAGTTGGCTGAGGGCGGACGCCGGGTAGACTTCTCGCCATTCGAGGCGAGCCACGTCGTGAGGTTGACTCGACGTCGGTGCAACGAACGGTATGGTGGTGCTTGAGGCGGCGCACCGGGCGCCGCAACGAACCGAGGGGCAGGAATAATGTCGAGCAGTCCGATCGAGCCGGATCCCTCCTCCACCCAGACCTTCGGGGTTGCTGATGTTGTCGACTCAGTCGACTCCCCGGTGGTGGGGCTGAGCCAGCAAGACGCTGCCGCGATCGCTGCCCTACCGTCGGGAACAGCGCTTCTCCTCGTCCATCACGGGCCGACCACTGGTGCGCGGTTCCTGCTGGATGCCGCCGAGACAACCGTGGGCCGCCACCCGCGTGCCGACATCTTCCTCGATGACGTCACCGTCTCCAGGAAGCATGCCGTCTTCTCCCTCCCTGCCCGACGGGGGCTACGGAGTGCGTGACTCCGGTTCACTCAACGGCACCTATGTCAACCGCACGCGCGTGGAGCAGGTGGCTCTGCGCCCCGGTGACGAGGTTCAGATCGGTAAGTACCGGATGACCTACCACCCCGGCCCCCAGGGCGGAGCCGCGTCTCGGTGAGCGCAGCAACTGCACGAAGCAAGAAGCGAGCCGCCCCCTCCTCCTTGCTTGAGGCGTCCGAGCGCCCGGCCGGTGGCAGTTGGCCCCGCGGCATCTCCCGTGAGCCGGTGATGAAGATCGGGCAGGTCGTGGATCTCCTCAAGGTGGAGTTCCCGGCGCTGTCGATCTCCAAGGTCCGTTACCTCGAGGGAGAGGGGCTCATCAGTCCCCATCGCGTCGGTAACGGCTACCGCCGTTACTCGCAGGCGGATCTGGAGCGTCTGCGCTACGCCTTGGCGGTGCAGCGCGACGAGTACCTCCCCTGCACGTCATTCGCGACCGTCTGGCCAGCCTGGACGCCGATACTGAGGCCCCCGCCCCTCAGCCGGTCGCCCGGGTGGTCGCTCGCGACGGGCAGATCGTCGACGACGGGCCCATGGACCTGGAGGCGCTCCTGACGCATTCAGGGGCCAGCGAGTCTCAGATCGAGGAGCTCGTCGCCGTCGGGCTCATCAGCCCCTGACGTTCGGGGACGCTACAGCCAGCAGAACCTGAGGACCGTGCGCCTGGCCATGGAGATCACCCGCAAGGGCGTCCCGCTGCGCAACCTGCGTGCGGTACGGGCCTCCGCCGAGCGTGAGGCGGACACGATCGACCAGGCCGTGGCTCCGCGTCGCTCCCGGTCCCGCACCGCCGGCGAGGAGACGGCTCGAGAGCTGGCCGAGCTCGTCGCCGACCTGCACACGATCCTGCTGCGCCGCGCCGTCGACGCTCTGGACTGAAAGCCCCTGACGGCGGACGCTGGAGCCGGCCTCCGATGTGGCGGGCCGTGCCGACGAAAGTCAGCGCCTGCCGCAGACGCGTTCCTGGGACAGGGGCGTGCGCCTCCCCGTAGGGTTAGAACGTGCCATTGATGCAGTTGGTGGGTGTCAGGTCCACCAATCCTGATGACGGCCTGGTCGCTGTCCTCGTGGAGGACGGAGGACCGGCGATGCTGGCGATTCCGGTTACAGCGCACGAAGGGCTGGTTCTCCACGCGCACGGCTCGGATCGGTCGCCGTCCTGGCCCAGGCTTCTTGACGACGTCATCGAGATCCTGGGCGGGCGTATCGGGCGCACCGAGCTCGACGTCGACGATGACGCACGCATCGTTGCCAGGATCGTTGTGGAAGCCTCTGCTCATACGGACAAGGTGACGGCGGTTCCCTGTACTCCGGGGGAGGGGCTTCTCCTGAGTGGTTACCACCGGCTCCCGGTGCACGCCAGCAGCTCACTGACACGGCTGAGGGCCGTCGATCTCAGTGACGACCATGGAGCCGAACAGCTCGAGCAGTGGCGGAGAGGCCTGTCGGCGACCAATGACCTCACCGGCGACACGCGGGACTGATGTGACTCGTGTGACTGAAGTTGTGATCTGTGGCACGACTGCTCGCTGATCGGCAGTTGTCGTCATGGCGTTATGACGGGGAATAGCTGCCGTTTGGGCGGGAATGCTCGACCTCACCTGGAGATTCATGCTTGACGGCACATCGATACGGGGTGTGCCCTTCGTTGAGCATCGCCTCAACTGGCCCTATCGTGGAGTCGTGGCCGCACGAAGCGAGCCGCCGCGCCATCTTCAGGCGCGTTCCCTTCCGGCGACAGGAGCAGCCCGTGAGCATGAATGAAGCCAGCGCGATAGCAAGGCCTCAGCGTACTCAGGGCATGCTGTTCGGCGACCCGCTTCCTCAGCTCGACGCCGACTCGGGTTACCGAGGTCCGGTGGCCTGCCGTGCCGCAGGCATCACCTATCGTCAGCTCGACTACTGGGCCCGTACGGGCCTCGTTGAGCCCTCGATCCGTAGCGCCAAGGGCTCGGGCTCCCAGCGCCTCTACTCGTTCCGCGACATCCTGGTCCTCAAGGTCGTCAAGCGGCTTCTGGACACCGGGGTTTCCCTGCAGCAGATCCGCACGGCGGTCAGTGCCCTGCATGCGCGCGGGGTAGAGGACCTGGCCTCCATTACCCTGATGAGCGACGGCGCCTCGGTCTACGAGTGCACCTCCGCCGATGAGGTCGTGGACCTTGTCGCCGGCGGCCAGGGTGTTTTCGGTATCGCGGTGGGACGGGTGTGGCACGAGGTCGAGGGCGCACTGGCTGACCTGCCGGTCGACCACGCTCAGGCGCTCGGGACGCCTCTCGTTGAGGACGAGCTGGCCAAGCGCCGTGCGGCTAAACGGCAGCAGGCCATCTGAGTTCCTGAACGAATGCCGGAAGAGGCCGTGCTCGTCGAGGCTGGGACCGCCCTCACGGTTCCAGCCTCACGCGTACTCTGAACCTGATAGCCGCATGATCACAGGACAACGTAGTGTTCTGACGCTGCACAGACATCAGGAGGGAACATGACTCCAGTACCGCCCCGCACGCTCGCCGATCTCCAGATCAGTCCCATTGGGCTGGGAGGCAACGTCTTCGGCTGGACGGCGGACGACGCCACCTCCTTCGAGGTGCTCGACTCCTACCTGGATGCCGGCGGGAACCTCATCGACACCGCTGACGGGTACTCCTACTGGGCGCCGGGCAACGTCGGAGGAGAGTCGGAGACCGTCATCGGAGACTGGCTGGCCTCGCGGCCCGTACGGGATCGCATCGTGCTGGCGACGAAGGTCTCCACCAAGCCCGACCGGCCCGGCCTGAGCGCAGGCAACATCCGCCTGGCCCTGGAGGAGTCTCTGAATCGGCTGCGCACCAACGTTATCGACATCTACTACGCCCACTTCGACGACGCGTCCACCCCGCTCGAGGAGACCGTGACAGCTTTCGAGGAGGCCCGGCAGTCCAGCAGGATCCGTCACGTAGGACTGTCCAACTACACGCCGGAGCGCATCCGGCAGTGGTTCTCCATCGCCGACGCCCGCAGTTACGCCCGCCCCATCGTCCTGCAGCCTCACTACAACCTTCTCCACCGCGACGACGTCGAGGGTTCCGGCAATCGGGGACAGGTGGCGGCTGAGCTCGGCATGGGGCTCATGCCGTACTTCGCCCTGGCTGCCGGGTTCCTCACGGGGAAGTACCGCAGGGGTGACGTCATTGACGGTGATCGCGCCGGTATGGTCGCTGACTACCGGCGTCCGGAGTGCTACGACGTCGTTGACGTCGTTGCCCGGGTCGCTGAGGCCCATGGGGTGGAGCCGGCCGCTGTGGCGCTGGCCTGGCTGCGCGACCGGCCCGGCGTCACCGCGCCGCTGGCTTCAGCGCGCAACCTGACCCAGTTGAGGCCGATCGTGGACGCAATGAGTCTGGAGCTCAGCGACGAGGAGACCCGGGCTCTCACCCGGGTCTCCGATGCCGCGCGCTCCTGACCGCACGGCCTTGCCGTGTCCTGACCGATTGCGGCCCGAGCGAAACTACTCGGTGCGCCGGCCCAGGACGTAGCGGCGGCTGTACCCGTCGGTGAGGTCGGTGATGGTCACCCGTACCAGACCGGCCTCATCGATGCGGTAGTGCTCTTGGATCCGTGGGCCGTGGTCTCGCCGCTCCACGGAAGAGGTACGCAGTTCCTGATCGTCCACGTCCCGCAGGGACGCCTCGAAGGGGAAGACGATGTCCTGGTAAGGGGCGATCTCGCCTCGTGGTTCACCGGAGTCGTCCACGTCGGCGCATTCCACGAAGCGGTACCAGCCGATGTTGTGGGCGGCGTCGTACTCGCGGGTCAGGACCGTGCCCTCCCGGCCACCGGGGGAGGCCTGCACGGACTCCGGGCTGAGGATCGCATCGAAGGTGAGCCTGTGGCCGCCGTCGGCCTCACGGAAGACGCCGAACCCGCGCGAGAGCCGGTCGGTCAGGTCGTAGTCACTGGTGCGGTCCGCCGCGATCGCCAGGCCGATGGCAGTGGATGCTCCGGGGTAGGGGGAGCGGTGGACCCGGCGGCCGAAGCGCTCGCGCAGGAGACGAGGAACCAGCGGAAGACCAGAGGCGCCGCCGACCAGGTAGACGCCCGCGATGTCGGTCAGGTCCGGGCTGCCGTCGTCGAGCCTGCCGACCAGTGGAGCCATCGTGGCCAGGGAGCGATCGATAAGCGGCGTGCAGGCCTGGTACAGGTCGGACACGGGCAGGACGATGTTCTGGCCTCGTAGGACGATGAGTACCCGGCGGCTTTGGGGGGTCAGGTGCTCCTTGGCATCCCGGCACTGGTCCAGCAGCTCATCGAGATCGGAGGGGGAGAGGTCCTCCTCCGCGATACCGGCCTTGTCCAGCGCCATCGTCGCCATGAGTAGGTCAACGTCATCGCCGCCCAGGTCGCCCAGGCCATGAGAGGCCAGGACCTCGTGCGAGGTCCCGACGACATCGACCAGCGAGGTGTCGAAGGTGCCTCCTCCCAGATCGTAGACCAGGACCCGGGTGCGCTTGGAGGAGACGGTTGTCGCTTTGCGGTGCGTGTACTCGAAACCGGCGGCACTGGGCTCGTTGAGCATCGCGGCGACGCAGAAACCGGCTGCCTGGAAGGCCTTGAGTGTCAGCAGCCGCTGGGCCCCGTAGGCGTGGGCGGGCACGGCAACGACCGCCCGGGCACGACTGATGTCAACCTCCTGGTTCGACAACTCAGCTCGTAGGTGGTGCAGGTAGCTTGTGAGAACCTCCAAGACCGAGAAGTCCTGATCACCCAGGCTCACCGGGGTGGAGGCTGTCAGCGTCGGGGAGGCCAGGACCCGTTTGAGGCTGCGCAGCAACGGTGCGCCCTGGTGAGCAGCCTGTCTCGCCGCGAAGCCGTGGACGAGCTCACCGTCGCGGAGCGCCGTCAGCGATGGGATGAAGTCGTGCTCGTCGCCGTGCTCGTCGGCGAAGCTGAGAACCGGGTAGTTGCCTCGATCGGCACGTGCGACGACGGTACGGGTCGTTCCCAGGTCGATCCCCAGGTCGATGTCCGTTATCGACTCGGTGTCGGCGCTCGTGCCGGGAAGGGTCCCGCTGTGGATGCTGTCCAGGCTGTTCGTGGTGTCCGCTGCCATGCGGTGACCTTATCGTGACGAGCTCTTCTTTCCGGGGAATGCCGCCACGTTGAGAGTCCTTGTGCGACGTGACAATCGGCTCAGGGGCACTGCCCCCAGGTTGGGACGAAAGGCCGTGTTGCCGGCTCGCGAGTATCGCGTGTGCGGAAGGTGCTCAGTGCCACTGGGGAGAGCTCAGGTCATCGGTTAGGCAGCGGGGCGATGAGCGGGTAACAATACTGGTGGGGGCGCTCACGCAGCCCGGACCTCCGCGTCCGTCCACCAGGGCGGCAGAGAGGGTCACTCAATCTCCCATCGGGAACGGTATGAGCACCATTCTCTTCCTCGTGATCGTTGTCGTCTTGACGGCTCTCGTCTTTGACTTCACCAACGGTTTCCACGACTCGTCCAACGCCATGGCGACGTCGGTGGCGACAGGAGCCTTCACGCCCAGGCGAGCGGTTCTGGTCGCCGCCGTGCTCAACGTGATCGGCGCCTGCCTGTCGACGGAGGTCTCCAAGACCATCTCTCACGGGATGTTCGACGACGCAGTGATCCAAAAGGCGCCGGCCATGATCTTCGCGGGTTTGGCCGGCGCCATCCTGTGGAACCTGGCCACCTGGCTCTTCGGGCTGCCGTCGTCCTCGTCGCACGCTCTGTTCGGAGGGCTCATCGGTGCCGTCGTCGTGGCGGCCGGAGTGCAGGGCGTCCACTGGGGGACGGTGATCTCCAAGATCATCCTTCCGGCGGTTATCGCTCCTGGGGTGGCTGGGCTGGCGGCGGCGCTAGCCACAGCGCTCGCCTACCGTATCGCTCAGCCCAACAACCCGTACTCGCAGAGGCTCTTCCGCAACAGCCAGCGAGTGACAGCCTCCCTGGTGGCCCTGTCCCACGGGACCTCCGACGGTCAGAAGACCATGGGGGTCATCACCCTCGCGCTCGTGGCCGGTGGCTACCAGGAGGCTGGAACCGGACCTCACTGGTGGGTTATCGCCGCGGCGGGGATTGCCATCGGCCTGGGAACCTACTCCGGCGGCTGGCGCATCATGCGCACCATGGGACGTGGACTGGTGCACGTCGAGGCCCCGCAGGGCTTCGCCTCCCGAGACCGCCTCGACGGTGGCGATCCTGGCCTCCTCGCACCTGGGCTTCGCCCTGTCTACCACCCATATCTGTACCGGCTCCATCCTGGGCTCGGGCATCGGCCGGGGCACCAAGGTGTCCTGGGGAACAGCCGGCAAGATGGGAGTCGCCTGGCTGGTGACACTCCCGTGCTCAGGTCTGGTGGGCGCAGCCACGTCCTACGTCGCGGTCAAGGGAGGAGTTCCCGGCACTCTCGCCGTCGTCTGCCTGCTCATTCTGGGAACGCTCGCGATCATTCGGCAGGCCGGTCACAACCGCGTGGACTTCTCCAACGTCAACGACGCCTCCGAGGTCGTCGTCGCCAAGCGGGACCCCGAGCTGGGGCGCGAACCGCGCTCGCTTGAAGAGGTGCGTTCAGAGATCGTCAACGGCCCGGCGGAGCAGGACAGTGTCCGGAGGATGACGACGGGATCCATGGCATGACTGGCATGACGATCGACTGGGGCTCTCTGGGGCTGGTGACCGCGGTGACGGTGCTGGGCACCGCCTTCATCCTCACCATCTGCTCGCTGGCTGCGCGCATGCTGGCCACCGTGCATGCCAAGCACGAGATCGGTCAGGTCGAGGGCGTGCGCCTGGCTCAGGTCCTGGCCGGCATCTTCATCATCATCGCCGCCATGATCGCGCTGTTCGGCCTGTGGCTCATCATCCCGTACTTCCACTGACCACCTACTTATCGCTTTCTGTCCATCCATTGGTCTTGCGCTGATGATGCAACGATCATGGGCTGCGCCCCGGCCCAGCACACGGGAGTGGTCCTGCTAACATCCGACCGTGACTGAGGACCTCAAGGGCCTGGCCCTGGATGCGATTGCTACTTCCGGTGCGGCCGATGACCCCGACTACCCGCGTTTCCACGTCGTCCCGCCGGTGGGACGACTCAACGACCCCAACGGGCTCCTGGTCGATGGCGGCACCTACCACGCCTTCTACCAGTTCAGCCCGTTCCATCCCGACCGCAAGTTGGTCTACTGGGGGCACTCCTCCTCAACGGACCTGCTGCACTGGCGCCACCACGAGCCGGCCATCATTCCGGACTCCTCCTACGATCTGTCCGGCGCCTACTCCGGTAACGCGATTGTCCTGGAGGGCCACGAGTTGGGCTGCGCTCCTGCCCAGGCCCCCTACCAGCTCTTCTACACCGGCAATCTCAAGGACCCGGTGACTGACGAGCGCACCGCCAGCCAGTGCCTGGTCACCAGCAACGGCCTGACCGACTTCACCAAGTGGCCCGGAAACCCCCTTATTGCCGCCCACGCCAAGGGCTACACGGCGCACTACCGCGACCCGCAGGTCTTCCGGAACCCCGACCGACCGGGGGAGTACCGGATGCTCCTCGGCGTCCAGCGCGCCAACGAGACCGGTGCCGCGGTCCTGTACCGCTCCCGCGACCTGGTCTCGTGGGAGTTGGAGGGAGAGCTGAGCTTCCCCGATGCGGGCGGTGCCTTCGACTCGTTCGGCTACATGTGGGAGTGCCCCGGCCTGGTGCGGGTGCGTGACGAGGCCACCGGCGAGGACTGGGACGTTCTCATCTGGTGCCCCCAGGGCATCGCCCCGGAGCGGGAGGGCTTCGAGAACATCTTCCCCTGCGTCTACACGGTGGGGCACCTTGTGGGCACCGAGCTGCGTGACACTGACGGCACCTTCCACGAGGTCGATCGCGGCTTCGAGTTCTACGCCCCGCAGACCTTCGCGCGTCGGCCCTCCGAGCCGGGGCCGGTGCTGCTGACCGCCTGGGCGGGTAATGCGTCCGAGGACGACCAGCCCTCCATCGAGACCGGCCAGTGGGTCCATGCCCTCAGTGCTCCTCGTGGGCTGAGCCTGAAGGACGGCCGTCTCATCCAGCGTCCCGCGACCGACCTGCCCCATGACGCTGGGCAGCCGGCTCTGGTGGGCCCGGTGCCGGGGGACGGCCTGCACGATGTTGCTGAGCTGCGAGGGCACCGTAGCTGGCAGCTGCGTCTGGAGGCGGATCCGGGCCGCACCTCCGGAGCGTGGGGGCTTCGGATCGGCTCGGACAAGTCCCACGTGGACATCACGCTGGACGGGGAGTGCTCGGGTGGATCGCTCCGCCTCGCGCTACACCCAGCACGGCGACGCACGCACGGTGACGCTGCCCGAGGGGTGCGCCCCGGTGCTGGAGGTTCTTCACGACCGCTCACTGACCGAGGTCTTCGTCGGTGACGGCTCTGTGGTCTTCACGCTGCGAAGCTTTGTCGATTCCGGCAGCTCGGGGGCGCGGCTCATGGTGGACGGCTCGCTCGTGCTGGCCTCCGGTAGTGCCAGGACTTTCGCACCGACCCCCGAGGGCATGTGAGACTCCCGGAGCGGCAAGGAAAAATCGAGGTAAGTCGTTCCTGGCGCACGATATTGACCGGGACTGCTCTTTCCGGTTGCAGGGGGTTGTGACGCACTGTACTGTGACCATCGATTGACACAGATGTGGCCGCCGGGAGTCAGCGACGTTCCCGACCAGTGGGTTTCCCAGCCCTCCCAGCTGTTGCGGTCACGTCACGAGAAAGGAACCCCGGGTGGCAATGGACCACGCCCGCGTGGCGAAGGACGTCCTGACGTACGTCGGTGGCGCCGACAACATCAATGCAGCCGCGCACTGTGCGACGCGTTTACGCCTTGTCCTCAACGACATGGACAAGGTCGATCAGAAGGCTCTCGACAAGGACCCTGACCTCAAGGGCACCTTCATCGCGGGCGGCATGTTCCAGATCATCGTCGGACCGGGAGACGTTGACCTCGTCTTCTCCGAGATGATCCACACCGGAGGGGTCAAGGAGGTCTCCAAGGACGAGGCCAAGGAGCAGGCCGCCAAGAGCGGCAACCCTCTTTCCCGCTTCATCAAGGCGATCGCCGACATCTTCGTGCCTCTGCTGCCGGCTCTGGTCGCCGGCGGTCTCATGATGGCGATCCACAACGTTCTCACAGCGGACTTCTTCACCTCGTCCTCATTCGTTGCCCCGGACAACCCCACTGGTGCGTACGGCCTTGTCGACAGGTTCTCGTGGCTCGCGGACTACGACGACGTCATCAACCTCGTCTCCTCGGCCGCCTTCGCCTTCCTCCCGGTGCTTGTCGGCTTCTCCGCCGTCAAGCGCTTCGGCGGCAACGTCTATCTCGGTGCGGCCATGGGGGCCGCCATGGTCTCCACCCAGCTGACCAGCGCCTACGAGATCGAGACGGCTCGAGAGGCCGGATCCATCGAGGTGTGGCACCTCTTCGGCCTGACCGTGGATAAGATCGGCTATCAGGCCATGGTCATCCCCGTCCTGTGCGTCTCCTGGCTGCTGGCCTACATCGAGAAATGGCTCCACAAACGCCTGTCCGGGACGGCCGACTTCCTGCTGACCCCGCTCATCACCCTCCTGGTGACCGGATTCCTCACCTTCGTCGTCGTCGGTCCGTTGGCGCGCGAGCTCTCCGACGGCATCACCAACGGCCTGAGCTGGCTCTACACGACCGCCGGCCCCGTGGGCGGGTTCCTCTTCGGTCTGGTCTACTCGCCGATCGTCGTCACCGGTCTGCACCAGTCCTTCCCGGCGGTGGAGCTGCCCCTCATCGCCCAGATGAGCGGCGGTGGCCCCGGGTCCTTCATCTTCCCGATCGCCTCCATGGCCAACATCGCTCAGGGCGCGGTGACCCTGGCGGTCTTCTTCCTGACCAAGGACTCCAAGATGAAGGGTCTGGCCGGTGCCGGTGGTATCTCCGCGATCGTCGGCATCACCGAGCCCGCCATCTTCGGTGTCAACCTGCGTCTGCGCTGGCCCTTCTTCATCGGTATGGGTGTGGCCTCCCTCGGGGGCGCCGGGGTCGCTCTGCTCGACATCCACAACCAGGCTCTGGGCGCCGCCGGCTTCGTCGGCTTCGTGTCGATCGTCCCCGACGACATCGTCAAGTACCTCATTCTCGAGGTGATCGTCTTCATCGCCGCCTTCGCCGCCGCCTTCGCCTACGGAACCACCCGCGGCAAGGCCTCGTTGGCCGGTGACGAGGCCGCCGAGGCCGATGAGGCCGCCCTGGAGGCCGAGGCCATGGCCGAGCACGCCGAGACCGTCGAGCTGCCCGACGAGGCCGCCGAGGACTTCACCGTGACCGCCCCTATCCAGGGACGCGCGATCCCGCTGTCCGAGGTGGAGGACCAGACCTTCGCCTCCGGGATGCTCGGCCCGGGTATGGCCATCGCGCCCGCCGAGGGCCCGGTCGTCTCCCCGGTTGACGGCGAGGTCCTCGTGGCCTTCCCGACCGGCCACGCCTACGGGCTGCGCGCCGCCAGCGGCGTCGAGGTGCTCATCCACGTCGGGATGGACACCGTCCAGCTCGAGGGCAAGCACTTCAGTCCCAAGGTCAAGGCCGGAGACAAGGTCCTGCGCGGCATGCCACTCGTGGACGTCGACTGGGCCGCGGTCGGTGCCGCCGGCTACCAGACCGTCACTCCGATCGTCGTCTCCAACGCCCAGAGCTACGAGGGAATCCAGGAGCAGGGCTCTGGAACGATTCACCGGGGCGACACCCTGTTCGATGTGGTCCGCAAGACCGACGAGCCTGAGGATGACAAGTCGGACACCAAGGTGGGGACTGAGTCGGACGTCGTGGAGGCCAAGGCCTGAGAGGCCGAGCAGCCTTCTGTGACAGGTACGTGTCGTGAGGCCCCGACCTTGTGAAAGGTCGGGGCCTCACGAGTCCTCTGAGGGCTCTCTAGGCGGTGCGACCGGGCACAAGCCTGACATCCATGGGGGAGGGAACGCGTGGGCCCTGGCTGGGGCGGTCGGAGTGGTCATCGTCCGGGGAGGTTGAGACGGCGTCCCCGATCTGGTCGATGAGCAGTTCGACGGCTGCGCGGGCCAGCTCGGCGATGGGCTGCTGGATCGGTGGTCAGCGCCGGCAGAGCCCGGCGCATCGCGACAGTGCCGTCAAAACCGACCACCTTGAAGTCCTCGGGAACCCTCAGACCCCGTTCGGAGGCCCACTCGATCACCTGCGCCGCGGTGAGGTCATCAGTGGCGAAGACCGCGTCGATATCCCCGGAGACAAGATCGAGACGCTCACGGATGAGACCGGGGCGCTCGGCGTCGGGCGTGTTGAACTCGACGGTGAGGACGACCGGCTCGATATCGGCCTGCTGGAGCACCTGACGATACCCCTTCTCCCGCAGGTTGTGGGTTCCGGTGCGGGACGTCAGCAGCGCGGGACGACGCGCCCCTCGCTTGAGCAGGTGCTCGGCGGCGATACGTCCACCGGCCTCGTTGTCGCAGCAGACGTTGGGAACGGTGGGGGAGAGGTCCCGGTCGACACTGACCATGGGCAGGTGAATGGAGCTGTAGTCGGCCAGGCCGTCGTTGTGGGCGCTGGAGATGATCCCGTCCACCCGGTGGGAGACCAGGAGGTCGAGGTACTCGCGCTCTCGCTCGGCCTTGCCCATGGAGTTGCAGACGAAGGTCCTGTACCCATGGTCGGCCAGGAAGTCCTCGACATGCTCCGTGAGCTCACCGAAGAAGGGCAGCGCAACGGTGGGGACGATGAGCCCGATCGACTGCGTCGACTTGCCGTGCAGGGCCCGGGCGATCTGATTGGGGCGGTAGTTGAGCTGCGCGATCGCCTCGGCCACCCGCTCCCGTGTCTCCTGGGAGAGGTAGCCGCGGTTGTTGAGCACGCGGGAGACTGTAGTCAGCGAGACGCCTGCAGTCTGGGCAACATCTGCCAGTGTGGGTTCGCGGTGTGACTCCACTAGTGGGTCCTCGAGCTCCTTGGTCGTTCACGGTCGGTGCGATCTGCCATCAAGCATATGCCTCGAGGGGGTCAATACCCAACTGACCTGCGTAAACGTGGGAGTCAAGAGTTACGCGCTCGGCAGGATCTCAGCGTAGAAGGAGATCATGGCGCGGGCCATCTGGGCGTGGCCGGCGTCGTCGGGATGGATTCCGTCGATGGCCAGCAGGTCCTTGTCGCCGCTGATCGCCGCGGTCAGGGCGTCGGTCGAGGTCAGCCCCAAAGAAGTGGCCTCCTCGTGGACGAGCCGGCGGATGGCCTGGAAGCGGGGCCCAATCTCCAGGGAGGGGAAGTACGGGGCAATGATGACCGGTACGCCCCGCAGCCGGGTGGAGATGAAGGTGAGGTCGTGGTCGATGGCCTGCTCGACCAGCTCACGCTGGGAGGGCAGGAAGGCGGCGTCGTTCAGACCCAGGCTGATCGTGACGACGTCGGGCTCGCAGCGCAGGACCGCCTCCAACCAGGTGCTGTCCCGGCACGACGGCGAACGCTGACCACCGGGCAGATGGCCCCCGCGTCGAGCGAAGAACCCGAGCCCGTCCGCCGCCAGGTTCACCTCCCGCCACCGCTGATGCTCGCACACCAGCGAGGTCCAGCGGTTACGCGGGTGGCTCAGCGCCTGCCAGCCGGTGGTCACGGAGTCACCGAGGAAGACGGCGGTGGGGAAGTGGTCGGAGTTCGGGATCGTGGACACGCCTCATGACTGTAGTTCTCCAGGCCGGAAGGAGCCAGCGCAGACTCAGGCCGACTCGCCCGGTCCGGTCACCCGAGCCGGCTCTTTCTCATCCGCCTCATCCACCGGCTTCGTCCTTTTAGTCAGGACGCCGTCGTGCATGACCAGGACCCGGTCGCAGACGGGAAGGAGGCGTTCATCATGGGTGACCATGACCGTGGCCTTACCCAGCTCGTGGGTCTGATCGGCCAGCAGATGGGCGACGTCCTGGGCACGCCGGGTGTCCAGGGCGGCGGTCGGCTCGTCAGCGAGAATGATGTCCGGGTCGTGGTACAGGGCAACGGCGATGGCGGCGCGCTGGCGCTCACCGCCGGAGAGCTCGGAGGGATAGGCGTGTGCTCGCTGAGAGATACCGAGCGAGTCCAGGAGATGGTCCCGCCTGTCAGTGTCGCTCTTCGTGCGGGTGACTCGGTCATGCAGGCCGAACTGGTCGTTGAGCCTCAGAAAGGGAACCAGACCGGAGGCCTGGAGAACGAAACCGATGCGTCGGAGCCTGATCCCGGCCCGGCGCTTCTCCGGCAGGGCGGAGAACGGCTCACCCGAGATGGTGACGGTGCCGCTGGAGGGGGTGCGCAGGCCGCCCATGATGGTCAGGAGCGTGGACTTTCCTGAACCGGACGGGCCTAGGATCCCGACCAGCTCACCGGCGCGCAACTGGAGATCGGTGCTGCGCAGCGCATGAACGGTCTCATCGCCCTGACGGTAGTCCCGAATCACTGAGTCCAGGGTCATGACCGTGGTCGCGACTGTTTCCGACGTGGTCATGAGATGGCCTCCACGGGGTCGATGCGGGAGACGACCCGCACGGAGATGAGACCGCCGATGACCGATACGAGGACGAAGGCGGCAGCGATGAGAAGATCAAGGAGGCCGGAGAGCCTGAAGGGCACAGCACTGGGCAGGACCAATGAGGTCACTACCGTCAGAAGCAGCCCGATGCCGATACCGGCGACCGACAGTATGAGCGTCTGGGCGCAGCCGGACCGAATGAGGTAGCCCGTGGGCACGCCACGTGCCTTGAGGATCCCCAGCACCGGCCTCTTCTGCAGGGTGAGCACGTAGACGAAGATGCCCAGCACCGTGGAGGCGATGACGATCAATGAGCCGATCATGAGGCTGAAGGTCAGGACCTGTGCCGAGTAGCCGGGCAGTGTCTGGATAAGCTGCTCACTGGTGAGGACCGTCAGGCCCGCCTTCTGAGCCGACTCCATGGCCGCGCCGTCACCGGTGAGGTCGGCCTTGAACACGACGGCGGAGACCGCGGGGGACAGGCTGGTGGGGCCGTACTGGCTCAGGGCCTGTCCGTCCAGAGTGACCACCGGGGCCGACTGGAAGGTCGTGTCGTGGGTGAAGCCGACGATCGTCCAGTCATGATCGGATCCCAGGAGTCGGATCGTGTCCCCGACTTCGAGCCCTTTGGCCTTCAGGGAGTCGTCCACGAGGATCTCCTGACCGGGATCCGAGATCGCTCGTCCGCTGGTCACGGCCGGGCTGAGCCCTCCGTCCAGATCGATGCCGAAGGCGAAGACGTCGTCCCGCAACGCCTCACCGTCCTCATCCTTGACACCCTGCGCCTGTGCGACAGCTGCGGTGCTCATGAGGGTCGATGCCGTGGTTCCGTTCTCCTTGGCCAGGTCCTTGGCGGTGCTCAGCTGCTCGTCACTCAGCCGTGAGGCGGAGAGGTTCTCGTTGGAGGCGTCGGTGATGGCGATGCTCGCCGAGTTCCAGCCGTCGATTCCGGCACGGTAGAGATGAGCCAGGCCGACGGCCAGCGACGCCAAGAAAAATGTGAGGTACGCCACCAGTATGATGATGGACGTGATGAGTCCGAAACGAACGGGCTCGTGGCGGATCTCGCGCAGCGCGAGGAACATGGGGCTCCCTGAGGAAATAGTCGGCAGGCGGGCCGGCCGGCGCGCTCTGGGAAGGGTACACGGCGCACGCGTGGTGCGCCTGGTCGTCCGTGTTTCCGCGGTGGGCGCGCCTGAAGGAAGACAGGGGAAGATGGGGAGGGGGTGCAGGATCCCGGGGCGCATGTCGTCTCCGCGAGAATGACATAATGTGCATTATCGGCGATAGGTGGGATTGAGTGGCGTCGCCATCATGTGAGGCATCCGGCACAATCGTTCCTGTGACTGGTGGAGAGACTGCTGCTGACAGCCATGACGTCATCCGGGTCGCCGGAGCTCGTGCGAACAACCTGCAAGGCGTCGACGTCGTGATCCCCAAGCGCAGGCTCACGGTGTTCACCGGAGTGTCGGGCTCTGGCAAGAGCTCACTGGTCTTCGCCACGATCGCTGCCGAGTCGCGCCGTCTCATCAACGAGACCTACCCGGCCTTCGTCCAGGGATTCATGGAGGCCAGCGCGCGTCCCGATGTCGACCGCTTGGAGGGACTAACACCGGCGATCGTCGTGGACCAGGAGCGCATGGGATCCAATCCGCGCTCCACGCTGGGAACCGTCAGCGACGTCGGAGCCTTGCTGAGGGTTCTTTTCTCCACCATGGGCAGGCCGCACATCGGCTCATCCCAGGCCTTCGCCTTCAACGTCCCATCGGTCACCGGTGGCGGCGCGGTCACTACGCAGCGCAACGGCCGCAAGGTCGTTGAGCACAAGACGTTCACCGTCCAGGGCGGGATGTGCCCGCGCTGCGAAGGCATGGGCAGGGTCTCCGACATCGACCTGACGCAGGTGCTCGACGAGACGCTATCCCTGCGAGACGGCGCGATCACCGCTCCCGGCTACGCGGCGGGCGGTTGGCAGGCGCGCAGTTTCACCGAGTCCGGTTTCTTCCCGGCGGACAAGCCGGTCTCCACCTTCACGGCCAAGCAGCGCGATGACCTGCTCTATAAGGAACCGACCAGGATCAAGGTTGGTGGCATCAACATCACCTACGAGGGGCTCGTTTCCAGAATCCGCAAATCGATGCTCTCCAAGGAGCCGGAGGCGCTGCAACCCCATATTCGCGCCTTCGTGGAACGGGCTGTTGTCTTCGGGATCTGTCCGCAGTGCGATGGGACCCGGCTGGCCGAACCGGCCCGCGCCTGCCTCATCGACGGGAAGTCCATTGCCGATGCCTGCGCCATGCAGATCTCTGATCTTGCGCAGTGGATCACTCATCTCCAGAGTGTTCTCACCGACGCTGCTCCCCTGCTTGAAAATCTGAAGGAAATGCTGGACGCATTCGTGTCCATCGGACTGGGGTACCTCTCACTGGACCGCCCGGCCTCGACGCTCTCGGGTGGTGAGGCTCAGCGCACCAAGCTCGTGCGCCACCTGGGCTCGGCCCTCACCGACGTCACCTACGTCTTCGACGAGCCCAGCATCGGACTGCACCCGCACGATCTCCACCTCACGAACGAGCTACTGCTGTCCTTGCGGGACAAGGGAAATACGGTGCTCGTCATCGAGCACAAACCTGAGACGATCCAGATCGCCGATCACGTGGTGGATCTGGGGCCGGGAGCCGGCAGCCGGGGCGGTCGGGTCTGCTTCGAGGGGAACCGTTGCGGAGCTGCGCGACTCCGATACTCTCACCGGACGCCATATGGCCGACCGGCCTCGAATCAAGAGCACTCACCGCTCTCCCACCGGAATAATCGAGATTCGCAACGCCAGTACGAACAATCTTCGCGGTGTCGACGTCGATATTCCCACCGGAGTTCTCACCGTCATCACAGGAGTTGCCGGTTCCGGTAAATCGAGCCTCATCCACGGCCACCTCTCCCCCACGGATGACGTGGTGACGATCGACCAGAACCCGATCAAGGGGTCTCGGCGCTCGAATCCGGCGACGTACACCGGAGTTCTTGACCCCGTTCGCAAGGCCTTCGCCAAAGCCAATAAAGACAAAGGCGCCAAACCGGCGTACTTCTCGGCCAACTCAGAAGGCGCCTGCCCCGTGTGCGGTGGCTCCGGAGCCATTGAGACGCAGCTGGGCTTCATGGAGACCGTGCAGTCCCGCTGCGAGGCCTGTCAGGGGCGCCGGTTCAACGACGAGGTGCTCGCCTACCGTTTTGGCGGGTGCAGTATTGCCGACGTCCTGGACATGAGTACCAAGGAGGCACTGGAGTTCTTCTCCCAGGGCGAGACGCGTCTGCCGGCAGCATCCAGAATCCTGGCACGGATGGAGGACGTCGGGCTCGGCTACCTCCGCCTCGGCCAGGCGCTGACCACCCTGTCCGGTGGTGAGCGCCAGCGGCTCAAGCTCGCCGTCCACCTGGGGCAAGAAGGCCGTGTCATCGTCCTCGATGAACCGACCGTCGGACTCCACCCGGCTGATATCGAGGCCATGCTCGCGCTACTGGACAGGATCGTGGACTCCGGACGCAGCGTCGTCGTCATTGAGCACCATCAGGCCGTCATGGCGAACGCCGACTGGATCATCGACCTCGGCCCCGGAGCGGGCCATGACGGCGGTCGCATCGTGTTCGCCGGAACGCCGGCGCAGATGGTGGCGGACCGAACGACTCTGACGGGCCGATACCTCGCCCAGTACGTCGACGAGGGGAATGACGATGCCCCCGAGTGAGACAAAGGGCTATGGACTTGCCGAAGCGGTACAGACCTACCGGATCCGCCCGGCGACCATTGCGGACTCCTCGGCCATCCGCAAGATCCGCAATGCCGCCGTGCGGGAGTCCCTGGCCATCTGGACCAACATCGAGCAGGACTCTGCTGGGGCCGAGGCATGGCTTGCCCCCATGGTCCAGCGCGGAACGGCTCTCGTTGCCCATGTCAGTGGCAAGCCGCAGGACGTCGTCGGCTTCGCGGTCGCCGGCCCCTGGCACTCCTATGAGGGCTACGCCCGCACGGTCGAGAACTCGATCTACCTGAGCCCAGCTGCTCAGGGACATGGCCTCGGTTCCAGGCTTCTGGCCGCACTGATCGAGGCCTCGCGGGAGGCCGGGGACCGCACCATGATCGCTCTCATCGAGGCGGGCAACACGGCCTCGATTCACCTGCATGAGCGCTATGGTTTCAACGCTGTCGGGACCATCCCGCAGGCCGGCGAGAAGCTCGGACGGCTCCTCGACCTGACCCTCATGAGCCGGTCCCTGAAAGGACCTACGATGCATAGCAACCAGCAACCCGTCTGCAACAGCCGCTTCCGGCAGGTGGGCGCTACCGAGCCCATCCAGCTTCAGCCGGAGGAGCCTGCGGTCACTCAGTGGCAGGTCAGCGCAATCGCCGACCTCGTCACGCATCTGCTGAGCCTTGTCGGAGCCCCGGAGGGACGGCCGGCGATCATCGCCGTCGACGGGCGTGGTGGATCCGGCAAGACCACGCTCACCACAGCACTGGCCACGGCCGTCCCCGGTGCGCAAGCCTTCCACCTTGACGACCTCATCTGGAACGAGCCGCTCTACGACTGGGACCAGTTGTACGTCGACACCCTGACCCAGTTGCGTCAGGCCGGCAGCCTCGACCTCGTCCCGGACAAGTGGCGGGAGCACGGGCGCGAGGGCTCCATCCGGATCCCAGCCGGCTCTCCCCTGGTCCTCGTCGAGGGAACCGGAGCCGGCCTGGGCGCAGTCAGCAGCCTCATCGACGCGCACGTGTGGGTCCAGACCGGAGACGACGTGGCCGAGCGCCGCGGCATCATCCGCGACATCGAGGAGGGCGTCAACGGCGACGCCGAGGAGTCAGTGCGCTTCTGGCACTGGTGGATGGCAGGCGAGCGCCTCTTCTTCGCCAAGGACCGACCCTGGGAGCGCGCCGACGTCATCGTCTCCGGCGACGCCCCGGCCGGTGTGGAACCGGGAGAGGTCGCCTGGATCCCTGGGACGCTCCTCCCCCGCTGAGGCACGAGGGGCCACCGAGCCGCCCCGTTGCTCAGGCCGGGCTCTCAGTCCCCCAGTGCCGTCCCCACAGCGCGTGCGGCCTGGATCCACTCGTGGTCGGCCGGCACGAACTTGGTATGTCCGGCCACATCCTTGAGGGGAACCAGTGCGGTGCCGTGGCCGCGGTCGGCCACCATGACACCGTACCTGCCCTCGGCGATCGCATTGGCGCCGGCCACCCCCAGGCGCGTGCCCAGCAGGCGGTCGGCCCCGCAGGGCGAGCCGCCCCGCTGGACGTACCCCAGGATGGAGACGCGCGCCTCCAGGCCGGTGAGGCTCTCCAGCTGCTCGGCCAGGGTAAAGGTGTTGGCGCGGTGGGAGGCCTCCAGGCGCTTGACGCCCCGCTTGGCCATCGCCTTGCGCTCGGGGCTGGAAGCGTCCTTGACCAGGGCTCGGGCGTGCTCCAGCTCGGCGTGATCCGTCACCGACAGCGCACCCTCGGCCACGGCCACCACCGAGAAGGACGATCCGTGGGATCGGCGTCGCTCGATCTTGTCCGCGATCGCGTCCACCGAGTACGGGATCTCGGGCAGCAGGATGACATCAGCCCCGCCTGCGATCCCCGCTCCCAGGGCCAGCCACCCGGCTCGGTGCCCCATGATCTCGGTGAGGATGATGCGGTGGTGGGAGTGCGCCGTCGAGTGCAGCCGGTCCACGGCCTCCGTGGCGATCTCCAGGGCCGTGGCGAAGCCGAAGGAGGAATCGGTGTGGACGATGTCGTTGTCGATGGTCTTGGGCAGGTGGATGACGTTGAGGCCGGCGTCCATGAGGCGCTTGGCGTTCTTGGCGGTCCCACCCCCGCCGAGGCACACGAGTGTGTCGATCCCGTCCTTCTCGCAGTTCTCCACGATGGTGGGCACCATGTCGCGCGGCTCGCCGTCCACCATCATGCGATGCACCTTGTCCCGGCTGGTTCCCAGCATGGTGCCGCCGGTGGTGAGGATTCCGGACAGGGCGGCGGCGTCCAGTTCGATGAAACGGTTCTCGGCCAGACCTCGCATGCCGTCACGAAAGCCGATGAGCTCCCATCCGTGCTGCTGGATCGCAGCCTTCCCGAATCCCCGAATCGCCGCGTTGAGTCCCGGGGCGTCGCCGCCCGCTGTGAGAATGCCGATGCGCTGAGCCATGGGGCCAAGTATGCCGCGGTTCCTCGTGACCTACACGCCGTACCCGCTGGTGCCCGCGGTGAGAACCACGAGGACGCCGCCGATTCCCCATCGACTCCGCCCAGCGTCATCGCCTGTTTTAACAACCGGTATCATCGTCACCCGGATCGCGTCGAGATCGGTGGGAACAATTCGCCCTCCTCCGGTGTTGACGAATCGGTGCCCTGATCTGCGCGGGACGCATGCGCCGCCAGGACGGGGCACCGGCGAGAGACGAGCCACGAGGAGGCCACAAGCATGGCAGACCGCGCACTGCGGGGCATGACCATCGGCGCGAAGTCGATGGAGTCGGAGGACGGCGTCGAGTTCGCTGAGCGGATGATCGTCAGCTACGAGTGCCCGATGGCGCACGTGACCAGGATCCCGATGTCGACTGAGGCCGAGGTGCCCCCCACGTGGGAGTGCCCCGAGTGCGGGCAGCCCGCCGCCAGGCGCGGTGAGGAAGAGCCCGAGCCCGACGAGCCCAAGAAAACCCCCCGCACCCACTGGGACATGCTCCTGGAGCGCCGCAAGGTCGAGGAGCTCGAGGTTCTCCTCAACGAGCGCCTTGAGGCGCTGCGCAGCGGCGAGGTCTACCGCGAGCGAGGTCAGCGGCTGACCGTCCTGAAGACCCGTGTGGACCAGATCGAAAGGGCCACCCTTCGTGGGTGGCCCTCTCGATGTCTTTCTTGGAGGACGACGCCAGGTGATGTAGGTCAGGAGCGTTTCTGGCGCGATGACGCTGACGGGCGTCGCTGGTAGCCGGTCGCGGTCCGGCGGCGCCTGTCGCGAGCGGCACGCAGGCGGCTTCCGGCGATCTTGGCGGCGTCGAGCAGCTGGCCGGAGCGCTTGGCGACGCCCCAGCGGGTCACCAGGGACAGCTCCTCGGTGAAGATCCCCCCGGAGAGCTTGGACTGCCCGGCCTCCCGTTCCAGGAAGGTGATGGGCATCTCCACGATACGGCCCCCGACCTCATCGACGAGCTTGGTCATGTTGACCTGGAACCCGTAGCCGAGGGCCTCGACCTTGCTCAGGTCCATACGGCGCAGGATGGAGGCACGGAAGACCCGGAAACCGGCGGTCGCGTCCTTGACCCGCAGTCCCAGCATGGCGTTGATGTAGAGGTTGCCGGCCTTGGACAGGGCCACGCGCTTGGCGTCCCAGCCCTCGGTGGCGCCGCCGGAGACCCATCGCGACCCGATGACGAGGTCAGGCTCGTCAGCCATCTCAGCGCGCTGGATGAGCAGGGCAAGGTCCTCGGCCCGGTGGGAGCCGTCGGCATCCATCTCGACGATGAGCTCGTAGCCGGCCGCCAGTGCCCAGGAGAATCCGGCGAGGTAGGCCGGCCCCAACCCGTTCTTCTCCGAGCGGTGCAGGACGTGGATCTGGGAGTCCTCATCGGCGCGCGTGTCGGCGTAGTCACCGGTGCCGTCGGGGGGAACCGTCGTCGACGACGAGAATGTCCGCCTCGGGAGTGTGCTCGCGGACCCGGTCCAGTGCCGTGGGCAGGGACTCGATCTCGTTGTAGGTCGGGATGACGACGAGTGCCTTCACTTCTCTCTCCATGGTTGGGGTGTGGGGCGCAGAGGCCACCTGAGACGCCCTGAGGGTATCTGAGATCAGCGTCGACGCCGGTGAACCCGAGCCGTCATCTTCCTGCGCAGGCGCACCTGTCCCAGGATACCGGCGCTGAGCAGCAGACCTGCGCCGACGAGGATGACGATGCCGGGGGCGAAGCCGAGCCGGTCGGCGACGGTCTGGGAGCTGTGCAGCGGGACGTCAGCCACGAGACTCGCCTGCGTGTAGGGCCGGGTCACCTGCTCGACCTCGCCACGGGGATTGATGATCGCCGTGTAGCCGACGGTGGAGGCCTGGATGACGCTGCGACCGTGGACCACCGCCTGGACGCGGCCCTGAGCCAGCTGCTGGGCGGCCTCGCCGGAGTCGAGGAAGGAGGCGTTGTTCGTCGGGATGACGATGGCCTGTCCGCCCTGCTTGACGCCGGTGCGCAGGGCATCGTCGTAGGCGACCTCGAAGCAGATCCCCATCGCGAAGGTGACCTCTCGGCCCTGAGTAACGGCGGGAACCGTCAGCGTGCTGGGGCCGGTGCCGGGCAGCATGTCGACGCCGACACGGTCGACCTGGGTGGTCAGGCGTCGCACGAGGGAACGGGCGGGAATGTATTCGGCGAAGGGTACGGGCAGGTGCTTGCGGTAGTAGGATGAGTCGTCTCCCCGGAGACGTCTCCGGGATTCCACACGAGGACGTCGTTGTAGCGGATGTCGTCGACGAAGGGCACGGCGCCCACGAGCACCGGCGCCTGGACGGCCTGGGCGGCCTCATCGACGATGGCCGCCGAGGCCGGGTAGTCGCGCGGATCCAGGTCCGCGGAGTTCTCCGGCCAGATGACCATGTCGAGGTTTCCGGAGCCGACGTCGCCGGCCAGCTTTTTCGTGGCCTCGGCGTGGTTGCCGGTCACCTCCAGGGCGCGGTTGAAGGCGTCCTCGAAGTCGGTGGCCACGTTGCCCTGGACGGCTCCGACGCGAACAGTGCCGTTCTGGGCACGCGCGTCCAGCGGCAGCAGCCGCGGTGCCACAAGCAGAGCCGCGGCGAGTACCCCGGAGACGACTACGGGGACGGCGCGGCGTTCATGGATGGACCGAGCCGCGTGGGCCGCGCATGCTGCGGCCAGCGCCACCAGCAGCCCCACCCCGGCACTGCCGACATAGGCCGCAGCCGGCAGGATCGGGGCGTCGGCCATGGCGAAGGCCAAGCGCCCGAAAGGGAAACCGCCCAGCGGCCAGACGGATCGCAGCTCCTCGGCCCCCGACCACAACAGCGCGAAGGCGAGAACACTCCGGGCGCCGGCGGGCACCCGGCGCAGCAGGTTCCGGCCGCCGGAGGCGCCCTCAAGCTGTGGGAGGCGGCTCACCAGGGCCCAGGCCCCGCCGAGACCGGCCAGGTAGAGCGACTCGAAGACCGTCAGCGCGATCCAGCCGATCGGGTTGCCCATGCCCACCATCGTGAAGTGCAGCAGGGGTGTGAACAGGCCGAAGCCGTAGAGCAGCCCCAGACCGACGCCCGCCCAGAAGCCACGGCCGCGGATGAGCAGCATGAACGCCCCGACGCCGATGAGGGCCGACCACCACAGATTCATCGGAGGAAAAAGGCGGTGTAGGTGGACAGACCCGCCAGCAGCGTCATGGCTGCGGGGGACTGATCGGCGAAACCAACGGGTGGACCAGGAGGGCACTGTCACGCGATGAAGCATACGGGCAATGCGACGTTGTCTCGCCTGGTAGGCAGCAGTGAGCGGTGGTGTGGAACCGGACTCACGCAGTGTCAGTCGTTATGGCGCTCCTGTGTTCCCCAGGAGCCGGTGGTACAGCGGGTGGCAGGCACCCAGGGCGAGGCCCGTGATCACCAAACCGACGGTGATGACACCGACTACCAGCGGAGACGCACCGGACAGTGGAGAAGTCCCCATCAGGAGCGAGCCCATGACGATGCCCAGACCCGCACCGCCCAGAACGGCGAGGAGGAGCGGTGTGTAGGCCTCCATCCACATGACGCGCAGGCCGTAGCCTGCAGGGGCGCCCATGCGGTGCAGACTGCGGGACTGCTCCGCGCGCTCGATGGTTCCTGAGGCCTGGGTGATGAGGATGGAGGTGGCCGTTAGGGCGAACCCGAAGGCCAGGGTGATGACGGCCCCCTTGTCAACGTCCCACAGGATGCTGTAGACGAAGGACTCGGCCGAATCGGCTTCCGTCGTCGTCATGGCGCTCAGCCCCAGTGGCATGAGTGACATGAAACCACCGATGAAGGCCAGCAGCCCCATGGCGGAGACCCGGTGCCACGTCACGGTGGGGGCTGCCTGGATCCGGCGAGCGGTCCAACGCATGACCGGGCCGCGTAGCCGGGCGAGCCCTCGGGAGAGCAGCTGCGTGAACCATGACCCGGCCAGGTCGAAGACGGCAATGAGTGCCACGATCATGACGCACACGATGATGAAACGATACTGCTGCGGTACCGACCTGATGATCTGTGGGGCACCGAACAGCGTCACGAGGAACACGATGACGCGCCAGACGCCGGCGCGCGGTCCGTTGGTTCGTCGTGAGACGCCCAGAGGGGAGATCCGCACCTGGCGCAGCCCCCGCCATGCCGAGACCTGGCCGACCGCGAGGACTCCCACCAGGACGGTGGCCAGGAACCGTAGCGGCAACACCATCTCACTGGCAGTGATCCGGGTTCCCATGACGGTGAGGCTGCTCCAGGCGGGAAGGGTGACCAGGTAGGCTGCGGTGCCAATGACTGCACCTACCACCGACTGGACAAGGGCGTCCAGCAGGGACATTCGGGTGACGTCGGCCCCGGACAGGCCCATCAGGCGCAGAACAGCCAGGCGCCTCTCACGGCTGCGCGCTCCCAGGACCGCGGCGCTGGAGGCCAGTCCCACCATGGCTGGCACCAGCATGGCGCAGGCCAGAACGGACATGCTGAGGTACTGCGAAGCCATGAAGTCGAAGCCGTAGCCCGCGTTCTTGGCCGCGGCCTCCCATACCGGAACCCGTTCCGGATGTGTTCCACGGCTGTAGAGCATCCAGGTACCCCCGGCGACGGTCAGGGCTGCACAGGTGGCCACGGTGTATGCCAAAACGCTGGCCAGGTACAGCAGCGTCTCCCCCCTCGTGGGAGGTGAGGCGTGCGCGGGTCAGACGCGCGGTGAGGCGGGCGAGAACCGCGGGACCGGGTCGGGAGACCGCAGCGGGATGAGCCTGTCGCAGGCACAGCGGCCGAGCTGGGAACCGAGGTGGTCATCGACGTGCTCATCGGGCGACCTCCGACTCTGCGGCTTGCATGGAACCACGGGCTGTGCTGGCGTTCAGGCGGCGGTCTGAGTGGACCAGTCCGTCACGGATCTCGATAAGGCGTGAGCACCAGCGAGCAACATTGACGTCGTGAGTCACCACGACCAGCGTCGCGCCGGCCATGGAGGCGGCCGCTGTCAGCAGCTGCATCATCTCGTGACCGGTTGCCTGGTCCAGTGCCCCGGAGGGCTCGTCGGCGAAGATGGCACGGGGGCTACCCACCAGCGCCCGGGCGATCGCAACCCGCTGGGCCTGACCGCCGGACATCTGCGCAGGGCGCCGCCCCCTGAGATCCGCCAGGCCGAGCCGTGCGAGCACCTCATCGGCGGCGCGCAGTGCCGAACGCGTCGGTGTTCCGGTAAGCATGAGCGGAAGAGCCACGTTCTCCCGAGCCGGCAGCTCGGGGATGAGCTGGCTGTCCTGAAAGACGAATCCCAGCTCGCGCAGTCGCAGATGGGATCGCTGCGCATCAGTGAGACGGGAGATCTCGGTGCCCCCGAAGCCTACGCTCCCCTGGTCCGGGACGAGGACTCCGGACAGGCAGTGCAGCAGGGTCGACTTGCCCGAGCCCGAGGGCCCCATGATCGCGACGCTCTCACCTGCGGAGACGTTGATAGTCAGGCCGGCCAGAGCCGTCACCGTACCGAAGCGCTTGACAATGTCGCTGGTGGTGATCAGTGGTGTGCTCATGGCTCTTATTTCATCGTTTTCTCGACGCGATCGCGATAGTGCTCGCACTGCTGTTGAGGTAGTGCTGGGTATACCTCTCGGGTAGTTGGTGCCCGGCCTGACGCCTCAGGCGAACGGGACACGGTACCTTGGGATCGTGCAGCTCAGGTTCTCTCCGCGACGGCTCGGCAAGGCCAGATCCACGCATGAGGCCGTTGCCGCCCGGAGGATCGCCGAGTTGACGGCCTCCCGTCGGGAGATCGTCGCGGCCTACGAGGTTGAGCGCCGCCGTATCGAGCGAGATCTGCACGACGGCGCTCAGCAGCGCCTCGTCGTTGGGCTCATGAAGCTTGGCGAGGCCCAGCTCTCCCCCGCCGTCACCGCGGATCCTGCCCTCGCTGCGCTCTTGCACGAGGCCAAGGCGGCCATCGCCGGCGGGCTCGAGTCGCTGCGCACCACGGTGCGCGGTATTCACCCCCAGGTGCTCACCGACCTCGGTCTGGAAGCAGCCCTGACAGAAGCGGTGGATCGAGTTGACAAGACCGGCCGGACCGTGAGGATCGTCTGTCGCACCCCCTGCCGACGGTGCCCGAGGGCGTCCTCGCCGCGGCCTACTTCTTCGCCCTGGAGGCGATGACCAACGCGCTCAAGCACGCTCCCGGTGCTGCGGTCACCATCCTGCTGACCGTGGACGACAAGCTGAGAGTCTGTGTCGTTGACACCGGGCCCGGCGGGGCCCAGCTCCGGCCGGGTCACGGTCTGGCGGGGATGAGAGAGCGGCTTGCGGCCTTCGGCGGAGGGCTCATGCTGTCCAGTCCCCCAGGTGGGCCGACCCAGGTCGCGGCGCACCTGCCGCTGCTCCTGGCCCGCGGGGAGAGCGGCATCGGCTCAGATGGCATGGACAGTGCGAGCAGCACTGGCATCTCGGACGGGCAGGAGCGATGACCATGGCCCCCTCACTGGTGCTCGCCGATGACTCGGCCCTGCTGCGCGAGGGGTTGGCGGGCCTGCTGGAGCGCCAGGGCTACGACGTCGTCGCCCGGGAGAGCAGCGCGCCGGCACTCGTCCAGCGCATCGACCACCTGGACAGCCAGGGGCACCTGCCCGATGCCGTCATCACGGACGTCCGCATGCCGCCGACCATGAGGAACGACGGGCTGGAGGCCGCGCTGGACATTCGGCGCCGTCACCCGGCCGTGGCCATCATGGTGCTCAGCCAGTACGTGTCGGCGACCTACGCCCAGCGGCTCCTCGCCTCCGAGGCCCCGGCAGACGCCGGTGGAACGGGGTACCTGCTCAAGGACAGGGTCTCGGAGGTCGCGGACTTCCTGGGCTCCCTGCGAGTGGTCCTGGCCGGAGGCATGGTGACCGACCCGGAAGTTGCCCGGGCCGTGGTGCGCAGCTCTCGCTCAGGGCTGGCGGATCTGACGCCGCGCGAGCTCGAGGTCCTCGAGCTCATGGCCCGGGGGCTGTCGAACAGTCAGATCTCGGCGCAGATGGTTGTGTCGGGGGCAGCGGTCGCCAAGCACGTCTCGGCGATCTTCCTCAAGCTGGGGCTGGACCCCTCCGAGGAGAACCGGCGGGTGCGCGCCATCCTCGCCTTCCTCGGTGATGGGCTCAGCCGGTAGCCCTCAATGGGTGGCTCGACGGCGCGCCAGGGCGTGGTGCACAGGCTGCCAGGCCAGGGCCAGTACCGTGCCGATGATCGCCCCGATGAGGCAGGACATGGCAGTCCCGGTGATCCAGGACAGGACCGGGTTGTGGATGAGCTCCTCGGCCCACTCGATGGCGTGGTGCAACGGGTGGAGGCCGAACTTGGCGAGGTTCACCGCCAGGATATGGCCACCGACCCACAGCATCGCCACGGTGCCGACGAACCCGATGCTGCGGAAGAGCGCCGGTGCTGACTTCACGATCGCACGGCCGAGAGCCCGGACAGCGCCCGTGCGGCCCTGTCCGGCCAGGTGCACTCCGGCGTCGTCGAGCTTGATGAGGGCGGCGACCAGGCCGTAGACGGCGAAGGTGATGAGCAGGGCGATGAGGACGAGGACGATGATGCGCCGCATGGAGGACTGCCCCTCCACCTCGGCCAGGGCCAGCAGCATGATCTCGGTGGACAGGATGAAGTCGGTGGTCGTGGCCTGACGGACGATCTGGCCCTCGTCGACCGGTCCGGTGTCCTCCTGCGCGTGCGAGCCGCAGCCGAAGCGCTCGAGGACCTTCTCCCCGCCCTCGAAGCACAGGTAGGCGCCACCGATGACGAGCGCGACCGGCAGGAGCGCAGGCGCCACCGCCGTCAGCAGCAGACCGATCGGCAGGATGATGAGGAGCTTGTTGCGAAGCGAGCCCAGCGTGATCCGCTTGATGATCGGCAGCTCGCGGTCCGGGGTGATGCCGGTGACGTACTGGGGCGTGGTGGCGACATCGTCGACGGCGGCCGCCGACACCTTCGCGGAGGTCTTGACGGCCGCCGAGGCCGTGTCGTCAACAGTGGACAGCGTCAGCTTGGCGAGCGTGGCGATGTCATCGAGAAGGGCGAAGAAGCCAGACATGGGGGCATGGGTCCTGTCGTTCGAGGTGTCGGCCCGGAACGAGACTACTAGTCGCGGCCTGTCAGAGGCGGCTGGAAGGTGAGCGGAGGATGCATGGAGGGTGCACGCCTCACACCGCCGACCAGCTCACCACTCCCCGGTTGAGATCCAGGGAGGCCTCTGCGGCCCGCATCGACAGGTTGGTCACCGCCCTGGCCTGCTTGGGGGTGGCATCCGGCGGCGGTGAGAGGCTGGCGATCTGACCGACGACGTCGAGCAGCTGCTTGCACCAGCGCACGAAGTCCCCGGCCGTTAGCTCAGTGGCGTCGAGGATGTCCGCGAGCTGCGCGCCGTCGCACCAGGCCTGGACTGCTCCGGCCAGAGCTGGCTCCGCCCCCGAGGAGGCCTCGATACGGGCCAGGGACTCCAGGTCATGGATCCGGTGCGAGACCCCCAGCTGTGCGCGCAGGCACTGGCCGAGGCGGGACCCGGGCGCTACTGGCAGCCCGATCGACTGCGCACTCAGGCGTGGCTCGTAGACGCAGGCGCTCAGCGCTCCGGCCAGTTCGCTGGCACTGAGGCTCTCAAAGATGCTCGTGCGCAGGCACTCGGCGATGAGCAGGTCCCGCTCGGCGTAGATCCGGGCCAGTACCTTGCCGGCACCGGTGACCCGCAGCTCGCGCTCCGGGTGCCCCCGGTCCACCGGCCGTAGATAGCCCAGCTCGAGCAGCACCTCGCACACGGCGTCGAAGAGGCGGGCGATAGTGCCGGTACGGGTCTCGATGCGCCGCTGGAGGCGCTCGGCCTCGGCCTTGGCCCGCGACCACCTGCGACCCACCCGGGCGTGCTCCTCCCGGTCGGGGCACCCGTGACAGGGATGGGAGCGCATCTCGTGGCGCAGCCGCTCAAGGTTCTCGATAGCGCTGTCACGGCGGGCCTGCGCACGGCTGGAGCGGGTACGCGTGCGCCTCGTACCGTCCTCAAGGTCCCCGGAGCGCAGGGCGTCCACCAGGCGCTGGACGAGCCGGTCCCGGTCTCGGGGCCGGTGAGGGTCCACGGAGTCGGCCACCCGCAGCGCGCCCACGCGCATGACGCCGTCCGGTGCCGTGTCCGGGGTCAGGGCGACGACCCGCGAGTCCTCCCCCAGTACCGTGATGGTGGGTGTCCCGGTTCGGTCCGCACCGACCTCCAGGACGATGCCGTGGCGGCGGCGCCTACCCTTGCGGAAGACGATCACGTCGCCGCGCCCCAGCGCGCTCATCGTCCGCCCCGTCTCACTGCGGCGCGCGGCGGTCTTGTCCCGCGACAGGTCCGCCTCGGCGTCGGCGATGGTCTGGCGCAGGGCCGCGTACTCGCGGAAATCGCCCAGGCGGCAGGTCATGTCCTTCTCCAGGCCCTCCAGACTGCGTCGCTTGCGGCGCGCTTGGGCAGCCAGCTCCACAACGCCGCGGTCGGCCTGGAACTGGGCGAAGGACTCCTCAAGCACCTCACGCGCCCGCGCCCGCGGCATGCGCTCGAGCAGGTTCACGGCCATGTTGTATGTCGGACGGAAGGCGGAGACCAGAGGGTAGGTGCGCCGGGAGGCCAGCGAGGACACCGTGGCGGGCTCGACGTCGTCGGCGGCCAGGACGACGGCGTGTCCTTCGACGTCTATACCGCGGCGCCCTGCCCGACCGGTGAGCTGGGTGTACTCCCCTGGGCTGAGGGTGACGTGGGCCGACCCGTTCCACTTGCGCAGCGACTCCAGGACCACCGTGCGCGCGGGCATGTTGATGCCCAGCGCCAGGGTCTCGGTGGCGTAGACGACCTTGACCAGGCCCGCGCTGAAGAGCTCCTCGACCGTCTCCTTGAACACCGGCAGCAGTCCCGCGTGGTGGGCTGCGACACCGCGCTCCAGGGCGTGGACCCAGAAGTGGAAGCCCAGAACCCCGAGGTCGCCGGCCGGGATGTCGGCGGTGCGCCGCTCGATCACCTTTCGGATGCGGGCCGCCTCCGCCTCGGTGGTCAGGTCCACCCCAGCGCTCACCACCTGGTGGACGGCCTGCTCGCACCCTGCCCGGGAGAAGACGAAGACGATGGCGGGCAGCAGTCTCGCCTCCCCAGGGCCTTGACGACCTGCAGCCGCGAGGGAGGCTTCAGCCGCGCCGTGCGGGCACCGCCCTCGCCGCGGCGGGGAGCGCGTCCCCCGCCCGCGGAGCGCTTCCAGGGCTGCGGGTCCCGAGCGGAGCCGCCACCGCGGCTGCGGTAGCTGTTCTTGGAGGCACCCCCGGACGCCGCCGCACGGCGGGCCTGCTTGACGGCCTTGAGCAGCTCGGGGTTGAGCGGAGGCTGCGCAGACTGATCTGAGCGCTGTGACTGCTCCGACTGCGCCGTATCGGCGGCCTCAGCGGGCTCGGCGACATCCACAGGACGGGAGTACAGGGGCAGGAGCCGGCGTCCGACCATCATGTGCTGAGTCAGCGGGACGGGGCGCTCCTCGGAGACGACGACGGCGGTCCTGCCTCGCACCTGGCCGAGCCAGTCGCCGAACTCCTCGGCGTTGGACACCGTGGCGGACAGGGAGATCACCTGGACCTCGGCCGGCAGATGGATGATGACCTCCTCCCACACCGGCCCGCGGAAGCGGTCGGCGAGGTAGTGAACCTCGTCCATGACCACGAATCCCAGCCGATTCAGGTCACGTGAGCCCGAGTAGAGCATGTTGCGCAGCACCTCGGTGGTCATGACCACGACCTCCGCATGGGGGTTGACCGAGATGTCACCGGTGAGCAGCCCCACCTTCTCCTCGCCGTGGCGGGCCACGAGGTCCAGGTACTTCTGATTGCTCAGTGCTTTGATCGGCGTGGTGTAGAAGGTCTTGAGGCCCCGGACCAGGCCCAGGTGGACGGCGAACTCCCCCACCACCGTCTTGCCTGCGCCCGTCGAGCCGCGACGAGGACTCCCTCGCCTCTCTCGACGGCGGTGCAGGCCTCCTCCTGGAAGGGGTCGAGCGGGAAGTCGTAGCCCCGGGCGAAGCGGGCGAGCTCACTGCTGGCGGCGGCCTGTCGACGACGAGATGCGGCATAGCGCTCGGCTGGTGAGCTCATGGGGACACCCTACGGGCCGGATCAACCCTGAGCCGGCAGGAGCAGCCGCACGGCGTCGGGGACGGCCTCGAGACGCAAGGGCAGCTCTGCCAGCGGCTCGCCGTCGGCGAAGGGGTGCGGAGGTGGGCGCAGACCCCGGTCACGGCCGGTGCGCTCGTCCAGCGCCTCGATGATGACGCTGCGACTGCGCTCGACGTGGACGGCCGGATCGGTCAGGTGCGTGCCCTGTGAGAGCCGACGGAACAGGGCAACCAGGTGGGCTCGGCTCACGGGATCCAGGCGCAGGACCTCCAGCAGGCCGTCGGCGGGGTCGGCCTCGGGCGCCAGGTCCATGCCTCCGCCGATGTAGCGGGTGTTGGCCACCGCCAGCAGAAGCGCGGGCCCTTCCCAGGATCCGTTGTCGGTGGTGACCCGGTAGCCGTAGGGCGCCAGCGCGGTGAGCTCGGCCGTGAGGGCGCGCAGATAGCGTCCCTCGTGGGCCGGCCAGGTCAGGGTGTTGGCGCGGGCGTTGACAGCGGCGTCCAGTCCGGCACTCACCACCGCCAGGGACCAGCGACGCTGCGGAGAGAGCAGGGTTCCGTCCGGGCGGGAGGCGTAGATCGCGTCGGTTGCCGCGATCGTGCCGTCACCGGACAGCGTCTGGTCGATGAGGCGGGCGGAGGCGGCCGGATCCCTGCTGGGCAGGCCGAAGTGCCTGGCGATGTCGTTACCGGTGCCGGTGGCCACGATGCCCAGCGGCACGCCCGTCGTGGCGACGATGTCCACTCCTAGGTGCACCATGCCGTCTCCGCCGACGACGACCAGCGCCTCAACGTTCCGGTGCGGTCCGTCTCCCAGGAGGGCCCCGCCGGCACGGCGCGCCTGCTCGTACGAGCTGCCGCGCACGTGGAGAACCTCGTGGCCGGCCTCGCTCAGGACTTGGCGGGCGACGTCGTCGGCGGCCGCATGACGGCCGCGTCCGGAGGAGGGATTGGACAGCAGGGCGATGCGCATGAGGAAGAATGATAAGAAAGCAGTGGGAAGAACGATGGAGCCCGATGGTGCCGGGCGCTACTCGGCCAGGGCGGCCTCCAGCTCGGCGTCGAGCTCGGCGCGCTTCTTCTCCACCCGCTTGTCATGCCGGACCGAGATGAAGCAGGCCAGGAAGTACAGACCGGTCACTGGAAGGGCCATGAAGATCATGGACCAGGGGTCCGGCAGCGGGTTGGCGAAGGCCATGAAGGTGAAGATGGCAACAACGGCCCAGCGCCAGCCCTTGAGCATCGTGGCGCCCTTCATGAGTCCCAGCATGTTGAGTGCGACGAGGAGCTCGGGCAGGAGGAAGGCGATTCCGAAGACGAGAACCAGCCTCATGACGAAGGCCAGGTAGACACCCGCGTTAATGAAGCCCCCGGTGGGTCCACTGGGGATGAAGCTGGTGAGAATGGCGACTGCATGCGGCATGATCCACATGCCCAAGGCGGCGCCGGCGGAGAAGAGCAGCAGTCCCACAACGCCGTAGACCCAGGTGTAGACCTTCTCCTTGCGGGTCATGCCCGGCCCCACGAAGGCCCAGAACTCGTACATCCACAGCGGCGCGGAGAACAGGACGCCGAGCCAGATGGAGACCTTGAGCCTCATGTCGAAAGAGGCCAGGACCGTGTCGAAGTTCAGGATGAGGTTGGCGCCGCGGGCATTGGCGGTATCGATCGGTCGGGTGATGAGGGAGAAGGCCTGATCGTAGAGCACATAGCCCACAACCGACATGACCAGGACGCCCAGGGCCGAGATGAAGAGCCGGTTGCGCAGCTCACGCAGGTGGTCCCCGATGGACATGCGTGCCTCGGGGTTGTCCTTGCGCCTCGATCGCTTGATCCGAGGGAGCTTGGGCACCACGGCCTCCTTCGTCTCCAGGTCACCGGCTCTCGCCGGACGACGTCACTTCTGGGAAGAGCCCTCGGTGTTCTGAGCGGTCTGACCGGACTGGGTGGGCTCGGTGTAGTAAGTGCCCTCCTGGGGCTGCTGCTGGATCTGGGCGGCGGGCTTCTTGTCGTCGTCCTCGTCGCGCAGCTCCTTGACCTCCTTCTTGAAGACCTTCATGGACTGGCCCACGCTGCGGGCGATGTCAGGAAGCTTGCTGGAACCGAAGATCAGCAGGACGAGGACAAGCAGAACGACAATGTGTGTCGGTGTGAACTTCACGGCGCTGCTCCTTGTTGGATAGGGGGCAATCGATACGGGCTGAGTGTAGCCTCCCTGGCGGGCGCCTCTGAACGAGGGCCCTGCTGGTTCTCCCTAAGGCGGACGGATCCGCCCTCAGCCTCCTCCTGCACTGATGTCATATGAGGTCAGGGCCTGTTTGGCGGTTGCTGCGGCGTCCTGGGCGAGATCCGCGGGCTCGACGGTGATGAGGTGGCGACCGGCCGAGAGGATCAGCCCGATGAGCCAGGCCCGGTCACGTCCCTCCACAACGACCCTGAGACTGCCGTCCGCAGTCTCTTCCTGGGAGACACAGGGAATCTGCTCCACGAGCCAGCGGCCTGTCGGACGCAGCCTCAGTGTGGCGCGGGGCTTGTCCCCCACGGAGTGATCGATATGAGGTTGGTTCTTTCTGCGTGAGGCGCGATGACGGACGGCAGGAACGTCGAGCACCTCGATCGACGTGATCCGGTCCAGCCGGAAACTGCGCTCGCCCTTGGCGCTGAGGCACCAGGCCACGAGAGTCATATGTGATCCGTCACTTTCCAGGGTGATGGGTCAACGTCTCGCTCGGAGGGAGTGTCGGTGGCGGAGACGTAGGCCAGGTGAAGTCGGCGCTTGTCCCGCAGTGCGGAGCGTACGGAAGCCAGGACCTGGGCCGTATGGCCGGAACGATCGGCATGCTCGGAGACCAGGCCGGTTGAAGGGCCGGCCTCCGAATCGGCCTGCGTGTCAGCGTCGTCGGTGGAAGCGCCTGCGGTGAGCAGGTCGGTAACCGCCTGCTGGGTGGAGGCGATCACGGGTGCGGAGGCCTCGTCGTCAGCGAGGAGATCGGCCAGGACCTTGAGGGCCATGAGCAGAGAGATCGCCTCCTGCCGAGTGAGGCGGACCGGGCGGTCCAGTCCCAGTGGCTCGGACAGGCGCAGGCGCCCGGCATCGAAGTCGGCGGCGTCGAAGTCCACGAGGTCCCCGTGCAGGCCTCCGGGAAGGCCGGAGACCCATAACGTGTTGACGTCCCGCTCAATGACGGCCGGTGTGACGCCGAAGTGCCTGGCGGCCTCCTGGATGGACACTCCGGGGTTATCCGCGACCCAGGCGGGCAGGGCGAGCAGCCGTGTGAGCTGGTCGGAGGTGGAGACGCGCGGCATCGTCATTCCCCTTCCGGTGCCGTGAGCGCGACAGCACCTCGCAGGTGGGCCAGGACATCCTCGCGCAGGGAAGGCGGGGCGAGGACCACTGCGGCGTCCCCGAGGGCGGCCACCGTGCCGGCGAAGGAGAAGGGATCCTCGTACTCGACGGCGATGAGGTCGTGTCCCTCCAGGTGTGCGGGCAGGTCTGCTTGCGAGGCCTGAACCGGATCGAGGTGGGCTCCGGCCAGACGCAGCCCCCAGGCGCGTCCCGGAAGCACGGCGAGATGTGCCCGCCGGCGGGGCGGGGTGCTGGCGGGCATTCGGGTGAAGGCCCCGGGGCGCCCATGGACGGTCACCGGCCCCGCAATGCGGGCCAGGCGGAAGGTCAGCGTCCTGGTGGCGGTTCCTTCCGGTTCCTCTGGATCCGTGGTGCTGTCCGTGTCGCGGGTGCCGGTGGGCTCGACGGCGTCGAGGTACCAGGCGCCCTCGTTCAGGCGCAAGTGGTGGGGCTCGACGGTACGGGCCCGGGTGCTGCCCGAGCGGGCGGAGACGTAGTCGAAGGTGACCAGACGGCGCTCGTCGACCGCGGCGACGAGCGCCTCGGGGATCTCCTCGCCGGACAGGTCCGCCGTGAGGGCCGGCAGGCCTGCGGAGCTGCTTCCCACCGGTCCCTCGCTGACGGCGCGCAGCTTGGTCAGGGCCCTCCTGGCGGTGGCGGGCAGGTCGCCGTCGCGCCAGGCGGAGGCGGCCAGGCTCAGGCAGGCGGCCTGCTCCGCGCTCAGGTGCAGCGAGGGCAGGGCGTAGTCCCCCTCATCGATGCGGTAGCGGGGCTCCTCGGGGCGTCCGGTGGTGGTCACCTCGATGCCGAGCTCGCGCAGCGTGTCCTGTCCCGCTCGAACTTGCGGCGCGCCGAGTCCGGGTTAGTGGCAGGACTTCTTGAGGAGTATCCCGGCACGCTGTCGATGAGCTCCTCTGCGCTCAGACCGGTGGTGGTGTTGCGCAGGGTGAGCAGGAGGCTCACCAGGCGCTCCTCGGTACTGCGGGTCTGCTGGCTCACGGTCCCCCAGCCTAGGAGAATCGGGCGGCATGCGGCTTGTGGCGCGCGTGCCCCGATAGTCTGCCGCCATGATGTGGCGCGACGGCGTAGTGAGCGGGACCAGGGCGGCATGGGGCCCCGAGGGGCGCTCTTGCGTGGAGCTGGACGTGGAGATCATCGGGGCGCCAAGCGGCGCGCACAGCCTGCCTCCCGGCCAGCGGGTCCGTGCGGTCGCCTATGAGGCCCTCACCGGGGTTCCCGCCGCTGGGGAGCGGGTGAGGCTGGAGGTCTCAGCCCTCGACCGGCCCCTTGGCACGGGCGGGCACGCCATGGTCAGTGCCCGCCTGGACGTTCTGCCCGCCGACCCGCCGCGCGAGGGCCACCTCGTCAAGGCCCGTTACATGCCCGACCAGGTCATGGTCACCGGCGTCGACGAGCAGGGCACCGACCATCACGGCCTGCTGTCCCAGCCGATCGGCAGCCTCGACCTGGGGGGGATGCCGGTGGTGGTGGCCGACCTGCACTCGAGCTTGCCGGCCGTGCTCGCCGGGCTGCGCTCCCCCGACGGTCAGGAGCAGCCGCGCATCGTCTACATCATGACCGATGGCGGAGCCCTGCCCCTGACCTACTCACGCGTTGTCGCCGCCCTGCGTGAGGCCGGGTGGTTGGCCGGGACCGTGACGGCCGGACAGGCCTGGGGCGGTGACATCGAGGCGGTCAGCATCCACAACGCGCTCCTGGCGGCCCGGCACGTCCTGCACGCCGACGCCGCCATCGTCATCCAGGGGCCCGGGAACCTGGGCACCGAGACGCCCTGGGGGTTCTCGGGAGTGGCCTGCGGGGACGCGGTCAACGCCATCGCTACGCTGGGCGGGCGCCCGGTGGCCTGCCTGCGCGTCTCCCAGGCCGACGCCCGCGCTCGGCACCGGGGCGTCTCCCACCACTCGATGACGGCTTACGGGCGGGTCGCGCTGGCGGGGTGCCGACGTCGTCGTCCCCGACCTGGAGGGGCCCGTGGGGGCGCAGGTGCGTCAGGGAGGCCGAGGCCCTGTGCGCGCCCCGGCCGGGTGCCGCGCAGCACCGGCTGGTCGAGGTTCCCGCCAACGGGCTCCTGGAGCAGCTGCGCGCAGCCGAGGCGGAGACCGGAGTGAGGCTGTCCACCATGCGGCGGGGCTTGGATGAGGACACGGCCGCCTTCATCGCCGCGGCGGCGGCCGGTCGCCATGTCCGCCGGATCCTGGATGCGGAGGCGGTGAATGGCTGACTTAGCTGCACCGGTTGATGAAGCGGTGTTGCCACTGGCGACGAACCTGTCTGCGGCCTACGACTGGCGCGCACGGCACCGGACCGTACCGACGCGAGGAAGCCGCTGGTCGCGATACGCCCTCCCAGTCGTGGACCTGGCCCTGGGCGCCGTCTTCCTCATCTTCGGCCTCGAATCGGTCACCTTCATCCTCCGCTTCGGTGCCTACGCCGTCTACGTCGCGGACTTCGCCCTGTGTCTGGCGCTGGCGCTGACGCAGTTCGGCCGGTTGCGCCTCCTGCGCGCCTCTTTCATTGCGACCTACACCATGCTGGCGGCCTACGCGATCCTCGTGGCCCTCTCCCCGGTCAACCTCGGCCTCAACCCGATCATCGCCACGGCTGTCACCAGCCTCTACACCGTCACCCGCTGGGAGCCCGATCGGCGCTGGGGCACCGCGGCGCTCCTGCTGGCACTGGCGGGTGCCCTGGTCAACCCGGTCACCCTCGCCAGCTACTCCAGAGCTCACGGATCCAGCGCTGACCCGACGACGAGCTCCGGCTGGGACGGGACCATCCTTCTGGTCAGAACACTCACCAGCATGGTCTTCGTCGGTGCCGTTGTCCTGACCTACCTGCTGGCCTCCTACCGGCGCCGAGTCGCCGAGAACCAGGCCCGCGACGTCGGCATTGCCGCGGCCCAGGCGGTTGCGGCCGAGCGCCTCAGCCTGGCCCGAGAGCTCCACGACCTCGTGGGCCACAGCCTCACCACGATCAAGGTGCAGGCCGCCACCGGCCTGGCCCTGGGCGGCGAGGAACGGCTGCGCAGCACCCTGACCACCGTGCGCGACACGGCCGACGCCTCCCTGATCTCCGTGCGCCAGCTCGTCTCAGTCCTGCGCTCCGACGCCGGTGAGATCACCCCTGTGGCGGACCTGCGCACCATCCCGGTCCTCATTGAGACCACCTGCGGATTGGGCGCCAGGATCAACGCAGTGCTGCCCGGGCCAGAAGTGCTGGAGCGCTGCAACGAGGGATGGTCTGCGATACAACGCCTCACCCTCGTCCGGCTTGTCGGGGAGGCCCTCACCAACGCCGTCAGGCACGGCTCCGGCCAGGTCGAGGTGGGCCTGACGATCTCCCACAGTTCCTCTGCCACGTCCGCCACTGCCCCGGCCTCCTGCCACCTTCGCGTCGTCAACCCGGTGTCCGAGGCCCTCGAGCACTCGCCCTTCGGCGGCAGCGGACTCATCGGTCTGGAGGAGCGTCTCAGGCTCGTAGGCGGAACCATGACCCACAGCGTCCAACGTGATGACGAGGGCCGAAGCTTCTTCACCCTCGACGTCGACTTCCCGGTGGCACCGCTCGAGCTGCCCGCGAGCGCCACGGTCCCGGGCCGGCACTCAGGTGAGATGACCGGCGAGACAGGAACAGGATCAGGAGACTGCAGATGACCCCCGGTGCGATCAGGGTCGCCGTCGTCGACGACCAGCCACTGCTGGTCAGCGCCTTCAGCGCTCTCGTGGACGCGCAACCCGATATGGAAGTTGTGCTGGAAGCGGTCAACGGGCGCCAGGGAGTCGATAGCCTCACCGCCCGGGCTCGTGATCCTCAAAGCGGAATCGACCTGGTGCTCATGGATCTGCGGATGCCGGTCCTGGACGGGGTCAGTGCCATTCGTGAGCTGCGCACCACGCCGGCCACCACCGCCTTGCGGATCCTGGTTCTGACAACCTTCGATGATGACGACCTCGTCCTGGCGGCTCTGGGCGCCGGCGCTCACGGTTTTCTCCTCAAGGACGCCGAGCCGATGACGCTGCTGGAGGCGATCCGCATCGTCGCCCGCGGCGGGTCCTGGCTGGACCCGGCTGTCACCGGCACCGTTCTGGCGCACCTTGATGCAGGTACCGGACCTGGTGCCCCGCAGTCGCCAACCTCGCCGTCGAGACCGACTGATGGCGCCGTGCCCGTCGTCGGGGCACCGTCGGGACCCTACGCGCCCTTAACCGGACGGGAGAACGCCGTTCTGGCCCTCGTGTGCCAGGGTATGAGCAACGCCCGGATCGGCGAGCGGCTCTACGTCGCCGAGTCGACGGTCAAGTCCCACGTCAAGTCCATCCTGGGCAAAACCGGCTGCCACAACCGGATCGAACTCGTCATCTACGCCCTGACCACGGGACTCGTCCAGCCGCGGTAGTTCTCCTCCCCAGGGAGGAGACACGGCGTCGGTGACGGCCACCGGCCGTATCCCTAGTGGGGATCTGCCGAGGTACCGGTGCGCACGAGCATGGGGCCATGACAGCCACCGCAACAGCATCACCTCTCCCCTTCCCCACTCACGGCTCCGGTCTCACCCCCGGGCTGAGACTGACCGGGGTCTCGAAGTCCTTCGGCCGCCAGCATGTGCTCTCACGATCTGGACCTGTCGGCCTACCCGGGCCGTGTCTACGGGCTGCTCGGCCTCAACGGCGCCGGCAAGTCCACCGCCTTCAACATCGCCCTGGGTCTGCTGAGACCCGACGCCGGCCGCGTGGAGATCCAGGGTGTTCCGTTCTCCCGTCACAGCCTGGCCCGGGTGGGCGCCTCCATTAACGGGCCCGCCCTCTTCCCTCAGTTGTCAGCACGGCGCAACCTGCTCGTCCACTGCCGCCTGACCGGCACCTCCCCGCAGGTCATCACCCCGCTCCTGGAGCGTGTAGGGCTGACCGGAGTCGGCCGGAAGCGTGCCGGCTCCTTCTCCACGGGCATGAAGGTGCGTCTGTCGCTGGCCATGGCGCTTCTGACCGATCCGGAGGTTCTCATCCTCGATGAGCCCCAGAATGGCCTGGATCCTCAGGGCATTATCGAGCTGCGCGACCTCGTGGGGAACCTGGCCGACGAGGGCCGTACCGTCATCGTCTCCAGTCATCAGCTCGGCGAGATCGCCCGCATGAGCGACGACATCGGGGTCCTGTCCACCGGGCGCCTCGTCTACGAGGGGCCGCTGGCCGACTTCGCCGACGCCGACGACGAACGGGCCATGGAGAAGGCATTCCTGGCGGCGGTCACCGGAGGCGGACGCCGCACCGGGACGGAGGTGTGCGCATGAGCACCGTTGTGCAGCCGCATCCCCGGGTGAAGGTGCAGGGGAAGGCAGAAGTGAGAGTGAGCCTGTGGGACCTGGTGCGTGCCGAGCTCACCCGCAGTCGGCGCACCTTCACCTGGGGCGTCATCGGGGCGACGCTCATCTTCACCGTTCACACCATCATCCTGGCGAATGCCTCGATCTCCTCAGGCGTGGTCACAGAGCTGCAGTGGAACGGCAATGCTCTGGCGTGGATGCATATGTATGCCGGGGCCTTCGCGGTACCTCTGGGGCTGCTGACCGGGGCGATGGCCCAGTGGCGTGAGCGGCGGTGGCGTCAGGGCGGGACGGCCTGGCGCGCCGTCGAGCCGCGCCGGGTGGCGGCTGCCCGCCTCGTGGTACTGAGCCTGTCAGCGCTGGCCTGCCAGGTGGCACTGGTCGCCCCGGTGGTGGGGCACGCTCTGATCGTCGGCAGCGGCTGGGGCCCCTGGGACAGGTACCTGCTGTTCGCCACCTACATGTGGATCGTCGTCACCGGGGCCTGCGCCTGGGGCATGGCAGCCTTCCGCGTGCTGCGAGTCATCGCCGTCGGGATCGCCCCTGTCCTCGGCTTCGTCTGGTCCGTGGTGGGCGTGGTCCAGGCCGAGCGGAGCGACTGGTGGATGCTCCCGTGGACCTGGACGGCCAGGGTCCCGTTGCCCCTGCTGGGTGTTCACGGCAGCAGCGTGCTGCTCGAGGCGGACTCGCCGGTGTGGGGCTACCCGCTCCTGCCCGGGTTCCTGCTGACGGCCGCCCTGACGTTGGCCGGCATCGGCCTGTCCGTTCTTGGCGGCACACCTGGGGGTGCTGAGTCCTCGGCGTGGTTCGTCGTCGGGCTCAGACGCTTGCTTCCCGGTGGACAGGCCACCGACGCTCAGCCGAAGACCATCTCGGTACAGGCCTCGGCGCAGGCTCCGACGTCGCCGCCCCGGAGTACCGCGCAGTTCCGTGCTACGCCCACCACCCGCATGGCCCGTACCCCCGGGCCGCGCAGTGCCGTCCTGGCGATGGCCGGCGTCCTGCCCTGGATCGTGTGGGCGGTCCTGGCGACCCTGCTGCTCGCCTTCCTGGGTGTCCTCCACACCGTGTATCCACCCGGGTACGGGCAGAGCTTCCTCGAGCTCATGGGAGCGCCGGTTGCCGCGGCCCTCGTCGGCATCACGGTGTGGGGACGCCTCCAGCCCGCCTGGCGTACGCTCATCACCCGCCGAGGGGGCGGGGGCATCATGGCCTCAGCTGCGGTCCTGAGTGGCTTCTTCCTCATCCCGGTCCTGGTCGTCTCCTGGATCGTGACCGTCCTCGGTGACACTCTGACCCGCAACGATCCGAGCCTGCCGGGCCTGGCCGGTCCCGTCTACGGGCTCATGGTGATGCCCGCGGTGGCCTTCATGATCGCGGCCGTCAGTCTGGCGGTGGCTTTGAGCACCCGGATCGTCGTGGCGATCGTCCTCAACGTCATCCTGGTGATCATGGGGCTGCTCATCGGCGGCAATGACGTCCTGGCGGTCACCTGGCTGTGGCAGCTGGCCCCCTGGAGCTGGATCGCCGTGGCCCACCAGTTCCCCGAGCGCTGGCTGACGATCATCGTCCTCAGTCTGCTCATCGGATTGGTGGCGATAGGGGCCGCGGTCCTGGGATCCAGGCGCGCCGCCATCCGGGACTGAGCCGGTCTGGGACAACCGATCCCAGTGACCGCAGATCCGTACCGACGCCTCGGGCGGGGTATATCTCGGAGAGGGAAGCCATCCCGCCCGAGGCGACGGCGGTGAGCACCGAGGACCTGCTCGGGTCCCACGTAGGTCAACGGTCGCTCGGTAGCCCGTCCGCTTTCCGATAGCCTAGGGATATGAAGACCTTCGAGGACCTTTTCACCGAGCTGCAGCACAAGGCGGCCACCCGCCCCGAGGGCTCCGGGACGGTGGAGGAATTGGATCGCGGGGTCCACTTCATCGGCAAGAAGCTCGTCGAGGAGGCCGCCGAGGCCTGGATGGCCTGCGAGCACGAGTCCGATGAGGCCGCCTGCGAGGAGATCAGCCAGCTGCTCTACCACGTCCAGGTCATGATGGTCGCCAAGGGCTACAGCCTCCAGGACGTCTACCGCTACCTGTGAGCCTCGAAGCCCCTCACACCTCCTACTCGACCTCCTCACCACAGATCAGGAACCGCCGTGCTGCGTATCGCCGTCCCCAACAAGGGCTCGCTGTCCGAGCCCGCCATCACCATGCTCTCCGAGGCGGGCTACCGCACCCGCCGCACGGGGCGCGAGCTCGTGCTCGTCGACGAGGCCAACGACGTCGAGCTGTTCTTCCTGCGTCCGCGCGACATCGCCGTGTACGTCGGTCAGGGCACCGTGCACGCCGGCATCACCGGACGTGACCTGCTGCTGGACTCCGGGGTCGATGCCGTCGAGCACCTGCCCCTGGGCTTCGCCCGCTCCACCTTCCGCTTCGCCGCTCCCAAGGGCACGATGACTTCCCTGGCCGACGTCGCCGGGCGGCGCGTGGCCACCTCCTACGACGTCCTGGTGCGCAGCTACCTGGCCTCCCAAGGTGTGGATGCCCAGACCGTTCACCTCGACGGCGCCGTGGAGTCCTCCGTCCAGCTGGGCGTGGCCGACCTCATCGCCGACGTCGTCGAGACCGGCACGACGCTGCGAGCAGCAGGCCTGGAGACCTTCGGCGCCCCGATTCTCATCAGCGAGGCGGTGCTCATCACCACCGAGCAGTATCGTGGTGAGCCCGGACTGGCCACCCTCGTGCGTCGCCTGGAGGGGTGCTGCGCGCCCGCGCCTACGTGCTCGTGGACTACGACATCCCCATGAACAAGCTGCACCTGGCGGCGGCCCTCACTCCGGGTATCGAGTCCCCCACCGTCTCTCCGCTGCAGAACCCCGACTGGGTGGCGGTGCGCGCCATGGTTCCGCGGGTGGACATGAACCGAGTCATGGACGAGCTCTACGAGGTCGGGG
>BNJS01001819.1_pt1 | contig 75099 bp, 105 predicted proteins | sample 8540461 | NCBI WGS metagenome assembly BNJS01 (sample SAMD00202454, study PRJDB9452) | human saliva metagenome | isolation source: human saliva | place: Japan
GTCTATCAAAAGAAGGAAAAGGGTTTCAAGAAATGATTGGAAAATTAATGGTCGTCTTACTGTCTTTTAATTGAGGGATTCAATAAAAACACATTTCCTCTATGGGACTTATCAGTTGCCTATCTCATTAGCATTTAACAACTGATATAATCCAGACCCCCATTCTCGACAGCATCTAAAAACAACTCTGAATTCCTGTCCCATTTTCGGTTAAGCTGTACTCAACTCGTGGGGAACTCCGCATAGACCTTTCGTTGAACAATCTTATCCTTTTCTAATTGACGGAGATGACGTGTCAAAATAGTTTGAGTAATCCCAGGCAATAATCTCTGCAATTCTTTAAATCGTTTAGTACCCGTACTCAACTGATAAATGATTACCAGTGCCCATTTCCCTGTTAAAACCCCTCTGCGTTGTCACAAATGGACAAATACCATACTCACTCACTTTATTTTGGCATAAAATATCTTCTTTTCTATTTTTTAAATTAATCTTTTAGTATCAACAATAGTACCACTTTTAATACTAGCTATCGAAAAAGTATCTACTTGTTTTTTGATTGTAACTGTTATAATTATATCATAAAAAAGAAATGGAGAATAGATATGTCAACAAACTTAGAAATTTTCAATACTTATAACCAAGCTTTAATTGCTGGTGACTTTTCTGGTGTCTTTGAAACGATGGCAGACGATATTGTCTGGCATCAACCTGGTAATCATAGTATATCTGGTACAGTTGTTGGTAAGGACAAGCTAGGAGCTCACCTAGCTACATTTGCTGAGAAAACTAATGGAACCTTTAAGGTGGTAACAAATTGGGTTTCTGACAATAAGGATTTAATCGCAGCTAATGTTACTTTTCTCGGAACACGGGCTGATGGCACTGAACTCAATATGAACGGAATTGACCTCTTCCGTATTGAAGACGGAAAAATCAAAGAAGTTTGGCTCTTCTCTTCAGATCAAGCTGAAGAAGATAGCTTTTGGGGATAATTTAAGTGTCCGGGACAAAAAATTTTGATTTTAGGAATTCTTTATTATAAATTTTTAAAATCGATAGATTAGGAAAAAGCGAACAAGACAGTATTCTGAATGTCAGATAACTCGTTTTGTTCGCTTTTTATATTTAAGGTTAGACTTTTGTCCCAGACTCTTTTAATTTACTCGCCCAACTCTGCACTGTAAGCTATAATCTGATCAACTGTATCAGACAAGAACTGAATGGTATCACGAAGTGGTTTATCCGTTGAAATATCTGCTCCGATGATCATTGCTGACTCAAGCGGTGTCTTGCTACCTCCTGATTTGAGGAGTTTGAGCCAATCTTCAGCTCCAGTTTCAGAATTTTTCAGATGCAAGTAACCCGCTGTTGAGATAACCAAACCCGCTGAATAGGTATAACTATACAAGCCCATGTAGTAGTGAGCTTGACGCATCCAAGTCAAAGCCGCATCGTCGTCAATTTCAATGGCATCTCCCCAGAAATCCGTCAAGACTTCCTTCATAATGCTGTTAAGTTTGCTTGCTCCGAAGGTTTCTCCTTCTTCAATCAATGTATAAACCTTGCGCTGGAAGGCTGCTTCCAAAAGGTGAGTGATAAAGTTATGGAAGTAGGTGTCTGTCAAACGGTGAGCAAGGGCAAAGCGTTTTTGACGCGGATCATCAGACTGGTGCTCCAAGTAATCACTGAGAAGCAATTCATTAAAGGTTGACGGTGCTTCGACATAGTAGGTCGACATGTGGGCATTAAAGTAACTCTGATGATTGTCAGAAAAGATAAATTGACCAGAATGCCCGATCTCATGAATCAAGGTATAAACATCGCTCAAACGACCTGTCCAGCTCATGAGGACATATGGATGCACACGGTAGGGATCAGCTGCATACCCACCAGAATCCTTACCACTATTGGCAGCGAAGTCAACCCAGCGCTCTTCTTGATAGCGAGCAATTTCTTGACTGTATTCTTGCCCCAATGGTGTGACTGATTTCATGACCAAATCGTAGGCATCATCAATGCTAACCTCTGGATTAAGAGCACTGTCCAAATCCAATTTCCAATCAGCAAATGTCATCTTTTCAAGACCATTAACCTTAGCAACATGCTTGAGATATCTCTGAGCGACTGGCGCAAAGTCCTTCATGATGAGGTCAATCTGGCGATCAAACATGGCACGGTCCACTTCTTGCTCAGCTAGAAGATAATCAAAGACGGAGTCGTAGCCTTTCATATCAGCCAGTAGTTTTTCAGACTTTACCTGAGCAAGATAGGCTGCCGCAGCTGTATTTTGGTGCTTACGTAGTCCATCTGAGAAGGAACGGAAAGATTTCTCACGAACCTCAGCGTCCTCGTGATTTTGGTAGAAATTTTCATAGGTCACAAAGCTATTTTTGTAGGTTTTTCCATGGGCTACAAAGTCAGCCATTTCGAAATCCCCAGCTCGCATCTTGGTGTAAATATCCTGTGGACTGTAGAAAACTTCACCGAGATTGGTCAAGGCCTTCTCCACATCAGCCCCAAGATAGTGAGCTTTTTTAATTTTGGCCTGACGAATGGCTGCAGTCAAATGTGGCAAGTCACCCAAACGATCCAAGACTTCTTCGTCTGCTGCTACCAAGGCATCGTCAAAGAAGGTTAAGGCGACACTGGCATCTGTCTCGAAGTCCATCCCAGCTTGGGCGATATTGGCAAAATCCTCGTTACTATAGTCCGTCGTCTGAGGCATAAAGGCGTAGTTGCCAATATGACTCATCTGAATGTAGATTTGTTCCAATTCTGCAAAAGCCTTTTCAAAATCTTCAAAAGTATGAAGATTATCCTTGTAGTCACGGCTAAATTGATTGATGTCTTCACGCGTCTTTTCAATCGCACGCAAGAAGTCCTCACGGTCTTGATATAAGGCTGTCAAGTCCCAAAGTTCCTTTTCGGGAAATTCTGAACGGTGTTTTTGTTCCATGTTTTTCCTCTTATTTCTCTAATTCTAACAAAACACTAATGGCTGATAAGGCGTAAAGTGGTGCTGTTTCTGCTCGCAAAATGCGAGGTCCAAGGCCTGCAAGAATTGCGCCTTTGGCTGTAAAACTTTCGATTTCCGCAGGCGAAAGACCACCTTCTGGTCCAAAGATAAAGAGCAGTTTGGCTCCTTTTTCAAGATCAGCGACAGCTTGAATAAGTGCAGCTGATTCACCTTCTTTGGCCGACTCTTCATAGGCTACTACGATGCGGTCAAACTGGTCAAGTTGTGCGAGAAAGTCTGCCTTTTTCTCAAACAACTTGATACCTGGTACCAGATTGCGCTTGCTTTGCTCAGCTGCACCAAGGGTAATTTTTTCTAACTTCTCAACCTTTTTGCCCAATTTCTTGCCATCCCATTTGGCAACGGACCAGTCCGCGGGGAAGCCCCAAATCTGACTAGCACCCAACTCCGTCACTTTTTGAGTGATGAATTCTAGCTTGTCTCCCTTGGGAAAGCCTGATGCGATGGTTACTTGGACTGGCAGTTCTACATTGTCAGCTAATTCCTCAATTACCTCAAACTGACGAGCCTCTACATTTACCACACGCGCCAAACGCTTAATGCCATCATCAAAGACCAATGTCACTTCATCGTCTTCTTTCAAGCGCATAACCTGAAACATGTGCTTGCTGGTTTCCTTGTCCTCAATAGTCACAGGTGAGCTAGCCAAGCCTTTTACAAAATACTGTTGCATTCTAGCCTCCAATCACTCCAGAGATATCCTTGGTTTTCTTGAAGACACAGGCATTCCACTCCCCTTGAATCATGTGGGTTTCAAGGAAAAATCCAGCTGACTCAGCCGACTCACGCACCATGTCCCACTTGTCCTTGATAATCCCACTCATGATAAGATAACCTTCGTCTTTAACCAGGTGATAAGCATCATCCGTCAGATGAATGAGGATATCCGCCAAAATATTGGCTACGATGACGTCTGCCTCAATCTCCACACCCTTAAGCAAATCACCTGGAGCTACATGGATGTTTTCCATACCCGGGTTGAGCTCAATATTTTCCTGAGCGACGCGAACCGCTACATCATCTAGGTCATAGGCAAAGATTTCCTTGGCACCTAGAAGCGAGCTGGCAATAGAAAGGACACCTGAGCCTGTCCCCACATCTAGCACTGTCTCACCACCACGAAGAACCTGCTCCAAGGCAAAAAGACTCATCTTGGTCGTAGGGTGGGTTCCAGTTCCAAATGCCATACCAGGATCCAACTTGATAATCTTTTCTCCAGCAGTAGCCTCGTAGTCCGTCCATGATGGCACGATGGTCAAGTCATGAGTGATGCGAGCTGGTTCATAGTATTTCTTCCAGTTGTCAGCCCAGTCTTCCTCAGCCAAGGCACTCGTCCCCATCTTGACCTCTCCCAAATCCATAAAGTCTGTCAATTCAGCGAAATGCGCCTGCAAATCCGTTTCAACCGCTGCTACATCAACCGTTTCCGGGTAGTAGGCCGTCACCACGATTTCTTCTTGTTGCTCGACTTCTGGGAAAATCTCACCAAAACGATCCACATTTCCCACATAGTCCATACTGTCTTCAATCGCAACCCCCTGGGCACCTAACTCAATCAAGAGATTAGAGACTAACTCCTCCCCCTCGCGCTTGACTGTAACTTTTAACTCTTGCCATGTTTCCATCTGATTCTCCTTAACAATCCATTGTTTCTTCTAATTCTTTTAAAGTCTTGCCGTCCTTATTTTTCCAATCAGTTCGTCCATTCGTATTCATTCCTAGCACAAAAGCAGCTGCATAAGATGGACTGGAGAACAGTTGTTTTTCTTGTAAAACACCATCTTTAATCACATTTGATTTGATTAATGCCTCACGCAATTCTTTTAGGCTTGCTGGTATTGCGGGTGAATCAACTTCATCAACTTGACTGCCTTCTAAAACAACAAAACCCTCCGAAGTCTGTTCACAGATAGCTTCAATCATTCGACTTGATTTCTTTGTTTTTCGCTTCAAATAGAGATAAGTTGAATTTTCATCAGATATATTCTGACCTATTTTTCTTGGTCATAGGAACAAACACTCGGTACCCTAAGGTCCCTACAATTATCAAGGTGTTTTCCACAACCTCATCCAACTCTGACTGCTTTTCTTCTGTTACATTCCCAGAATTGGGCTCATTCCCATTTTTTACAATGAAGCGCCCCGCGTCCTTTTGCTAGTTGTGTAAATTTATTTTTCTAAGTAACTAATTTCCGTGGGACCAAATGAATTATTCTGCGTCGTCAAAATAATGACATCATTAAAATAATCTGCATGGTTGTCACGAGTATGTTCCTGAACACGTAAAAGGACACCTTTACCATTTTTGCGATTCGTCGCCTGCCCGATGTAGGTAACATCCTTTTGCTTATCCTCATTACGACCAAATAGGAAATAAATGCCGCTTTGCTTCATTTCATCACGTGATTTTTAAATCTGCCAATTGAATTCGAGGAATTTTATAAATCACCCCTGTCCAATTCGACAAAGTACATTTAATTATCCCAGTAACTTCTCCATCCATGAGAAACATATTGATATTCTTACTACGATTTTGCATCTACCTTACTTCCTCCAAATAATCCCTCACTCTATCCTGCAACTGAGGCACAAGCTTATCTGAGCCAAGAAATTCCTCAATAGGCATCAGTTTATAGCTCTGACCTTCGTCACCAAAGACAATATTGCAAAATTGCTCTTGACTGATCTGACCAACCATAAAGACAGACTGCCGACCTTCATAGAGCATGCTGGGATAGACCTTGCTCCAGAGCAAGCAATCTTCAGTCAGATGAATCCCTAGTTCTTCATAGACTTCACGCGCTGCGCATTCAAAAGGGCTTTCTTCCCCTTCACGGCTGCCACCTGGCAACTCCCACATATTGGACCAAGGGATATTGTCCTTGTCATCACGCAAGATGGTCAGTAGCTTATCTCCACAAAAGAGGGCAATCTTGCAGCCTGTGAAATCCGAAATGTCTATATCCACTATAAGCTCCTAGTACCTCGGATAAGGGTAAAATTCTCCTTCTTCCAAACCGACTTTCCCTTCTTCAAAGACTTCTTGGTTCCATTCCATGACGAATTCTTCTGCTTCTGGGTCTTCCAAAAAGTCCATGAGGGCATCTAGTCCAACCTCTGCAGTATCTTTAAGGAATAGCGCAAAATAAGCTAAAAATTCACGAGAAAAACCTTTCTTCGGTAGGTAAGGGATGACCGTGAGATAGTCTTCTTCATTAACTGTTGACTTGGCAGGGTTGTAAAAAAGTACCGCTTCTTCAAAAAGGATATCATCTGACGAAACCTCTCCGTCTTCATCTAACATCTCCACCCCTGCAGCATTTTGTGCCTCTAATAGAAAGCTCACTTCAACCGCATGATTACGCTTGTCCCAACTAATCTCATAATCAAAAGGAAAGTTCTTGTCCAACTCTTCTTGTAAAACATCTAAAAATCCATATGTTGCCATTTTGTCCTCTTTCTATACGACTCTTCAATCGCCCCGAATACTCGGAAATATGCTAAAATAGATACTACCATCTTACCACATTCGTATCAGAAAATCCATGTTAGAAAGGACTACTATGCCAGACAATCTCGCGCTTCGTATGCGCCCCAAAACCATCGACCAGGTCATCGGTCAGGAGCATCTAGTTGGACCTGGCAAGATTATCCGCCGTATGGTGGAAGCCAATCGCCTATCCTCTATGATCCTCTACGGACCTCCAGGCATCGGAAAAACCAGTATCGCTTCAGCCATCGCTGGAACGACCAAGTATGCTTTTCGGACCTTCAATGCGACAGTTGATAGTAAAAAACGCCTCCAAGAAATAGCTGAGGAAGCTAAATTCTCAGGTGGCCTTGTACTGCTACTAGACGAGATTCATCGTCTTGACAAGACTAAACAAGACTTTCTCCTGCCTCTCTTGGAAAGTGGTCTAGTCATCATGATCGGGGCTACGACTGAAAATCCTTTCTTTTCTGTCACTCCAGCCATCCGCAGTCGTGTTCAGATTTTTGAGTTGGAACCCTTGTCTAACCAAGATGTCAAAGAAGCCATTCAAATAGCCATAACTGACCCTGAACGAGGTTTTGATTTCCCTGTTGAGTTAGATGATGATGCCCTTGATTTTATCGCAACATCTACCAATGGAGATCTCCGTTCTGCCTTCAATTCGCTTGATTTGGCAGTTCTCTCCACCCCAGAAAATGATGACGGTGTCCGCCACATCACGCTCGATATCATGGAAAATAGTCTTCAGAGAAGCTACATCACTATGGACAAGGATGGAGACGGACACTATGATGTTCTATCTGCCCTGCAAAAATCCATCCGTGGATCCGATGTCGATGCTAGTCTCCACTATGCTGCTCGCTTGATAGAAGCTGGTGATCTTCCTAGCCTAGCTCGTCGTTTGACTGTGATTGCCTATGAAGATATTGGCTTAGCTAATCCAGAAGCTCAGATTCATACCGTAACTGCTTTGGATGCTGCGCAAAGAATCGGTTTCCCAGAGGCTCGTATTCTCATTGCCAATGTCGTCATTGATCTGGCACTTTCACCTAAGTCTAACTCAGCCTACGTGGCTATAGATAAGGCCTTGGCTGACCTTAAAACATCGGGGCATCTACCGATTCCACGTCACTTGCGAGATGGACATTATAGCGGTAGCAAGGAACTAGGTAACGCCCAAAATTATCTCTATCCACATAACTACCCAGGTCACTGGGTCAAACAAGAGTACTTGCCAGAAAAAATTCGCAACCATAGCTACTTCTCACCAGAAGATAGTGGAAAATACGAACGGGCCCTGGCTCAACGCAAGGAAACCATTGATAAATTACGAAATTTGTGAAATCCTTTTCAAAAATTTAAATTTTCCCTTGATTTTTTTTGAAAAAGTGGTATCATATAATCATAGAAACGCTGTGGTGTACGACTTCACATTTAAGTGTTGACCGACTATTTTTTGTATTATTAGGGAAACAAAAGTCTTCTAACAGCATGTAGGCCGTCTCACACGGAAACAGCTTCAGTTAGAGCGAGTTGCCCACCTGCTTAATTGCGCGGGTTCAATACAAACCGTGAAGTTTCGGCACCAATACAGCTTTTTATTTGCCTCCTTAGCTCAGTTGGTAGAGCAGTAGACTCTTAATCTATGGGTCGCAGGTTCGAGCCCTGCAGGGGGCATCTAAATCAACAGGAAAAAGCCTTGATTTAAAAGGCTTTTTTGCTTGTCTATAACTGATTTGCCCCATCATTTGCCCCACATTTTTTTATGAGCAATCTTTCCAAACATCTCTGATTACGAAAAACAAAAAAGCTATCCTACCTTTGCAAATTTGGATAAGATAGCAGAATATTTTAATGCAACTCCAACCCAACTCTTTGGAACGAGTAAAGAGATTGAGTTAGAAAAGAGTGTTCTTGAATCTAATGAATACTCTGATAAAGTAAGTGAAATCTTAAAAGCTGTCAAATATATCGAGCATTTCCTACATACTGATGGACAGTACTTAGAGGATTTACTTTACCTAACAAGAGGCAACCAACTATACACAGAAGATGGAAAAGAGTTGTATATCGACCCAACTTCTCAGAAAAGAACACTTCATACCCAATATGAACCTGGTTTTATTGAAGCAAGAGAAAAATCTCCACTAGAACTCTTAATTGAAAATAAGGAGCTATTAGATTAAATAAAAAAAGCGAGGATATCCTCGCTTTTCTATTGTAAAATCTTATTCTTCATTATCAATCATCAAACACTCCGCCTGTGAGTTGGTACATAAGGTAGATGTGCTCTAAGACTTTGACTTTATCCATATGACCCACATCTTTAAAGCCTCCCAAGGCTAGTAAAGGAACAAAACCGAAACATTGGTTATAAGACAAGGGACCATGTTTTAACACAGCCTGTCTATATAAATCCAATTCAAAGTTATCAGTCACATATGAGTTATCTAAATACTGAAGAAAATATTTCAGGCTCTTAATAATAATGTCGCAGTCTTGAATATTGTATTTTACAATACCAACAAATTCATTCTCTTCCCATGTAATAATATCTCCAAAGGCTGTTACGAACATCGGAAAAAGAAGTAAGGAACTATTCATAATAATAGCCGTAGCAAATCTTTGCATTTTTGCCTTATCTTATTTAAGATAGTACTATTAAAAAAAGAAAAGGTGAAAATCATGGAAACATATACACTTGCAAATGGGGTTGCTATTCCTAAAATTGGTTTTGGAACTTGGCAAATTGCTGAAGGCGAAGAAGCCTATAACAGCGTTAGCTTCGCACTTAAGGCGGGTTACACACATATTGATACCGCACAAATTTACGGTAACGAGGTTTCTGTAGGTAAGGCGATTGCTGATAGTAATTTGGCACGTGAGGATATTTTCCTAACTACCAAACTTTGGAATGATAAGCACGATTACGAGTTGGCTAAGACTTCTATCGATGAGTCTCTCGAAAGACTTGGTGTGGATTATTTGGATCTTTTGCTTATCCATTGGCCTAATCCAAAGGCGCTTCGTGAGAATGATGCTTGGAAGGCTGGCAATGCGGGTGCATGGAAGGCTATGGAAGAAGCCTACAAAGAAGGTAAGGTGCGTGCTATCGGTGTGTCAAACTTTATGCAACATCACCTAGAAGCTCTTTTTGAAACAGCTAAAATTGTTCCACATGTCAATCAAATCCTCTTGGCTCCAGGTTGTGACCAAGAAGACTTAGTTGACTATTGCCAAGAGCGCGATATCCTTCTTGAAGCCTATAGTCCACTAGGTACAGGTAGCATTTTTGGAAATGAAGATGTTGAAGTAGTGGCTGAACGTAACGGTAAATCTGTGGCACAAGTTGCTCTGCGTTGGAGCCTCCAAAAAGGTTTCTTGCCACTACCTAAGTCTGTGACACCTAAAAATGTAAAAGGTAACTTGGATATCTTCGACTTCGACTTATCAGAGGAAGATATGGCAGTCTTGGATAAGATTCAAGGCACCAAAACTCAGAATGATCCTGACACAGTTAATTTTTAATAGGATTTTAAGCAACTCGTCAGGGTTGCTTTTTAGCGTGTTTCTTTAGATTTGCTATGATGAAACTATCATTTTTTATTTATAGATGGGAGTTACGTAATGGAGTCTCGAAATCTTTTGCCTCAGAATACACGTACTTCATTATCAATCACCAAACACTCCGCCTGTAATCTGGTACATGAGGTAAATGTGCTCCAAGGTTTTGACAATTCGCGTCACATGAAGTTATTTAAGCATATCCTTTTCTCTCATTACCATTTTCTGTTATAATAAATTGTACTTCTAGAATAGAAAGGACTTAAGATGACAACTCTTGTTAAACATAAACGTGTAAATTATTCAGAACTTTTTTATGATCTAGTTTTTGTTTTTGCGATTTCAAAAGTAACTGCTTTAATTCACCATCTTCATAACGGTATTTTGACTTGGAATTCTTTGCTTGATTTTTTCATGTCTGTCTTGCTTCTCATCAATGTCTGGATGATTCAAACCGTTTATACCAATCGCTATGGAAAGAACTCTGTATTTAACATGGTAATCATGTTTATCAATATGGGACTTTTACTCTTTATATCCAATTTGATTAAAGATGATTGGCAACAATATTTTCATTATGTCTGTTGGGCTATTGGTACATTAACCCTTACCTTATTTTTTCAATATTTGGTTGAGTTTTTTTAAAAAAATCAACCGATAATGTTCATAGGGAAAGTATCAAAGGTTTTCTATGGATAACAGGTCTAGGAAGTTTAGAAATCTATCTAGCAGCTCTTCTTCCTATTTACATTGGAGTCTATATCCTTTATGCTAGTATTCTGCTAACATTTATTACGCCAATTACCTCGATTAGTAAAGATGATCATTTCCAGATAGTTCTCCCCCATTTAATCGAGCGCATCTCCCTTCTTGTCATTATTACGTTTGGAGAGATGATTATGGGGCTAGTTAACTTCTTTACAATCGAGAAATTTCTCGATTTATTCGGTTCTTTATTTCATTATTATGCTTTCTCTGTTCTTGTTTTTATTTTTGTTCAATTCGACCATGCTATTGATGAAGAATCTAATCAAAAGGGACTATTTCTAATTTACAGTCACTATCCTATTTTCATTGGACTTCTTATGATGACCGTTTCGATGAGTTTTCTTCTGAATCCTGAAACTAATCTTCTCTTTGCAACCAGCTTCTTTTATATCGGAATTGGCCTCTTCCAAGCTGCTGTCCTAGCAAATGGGCCCTATAACAAACACTATCTTCGCTATTCGAAAAGTTACTACTGTGTCCAAGCTACACTCTATCTGGCTGCCTTGATTCTCTCTTTAATCTTTGCTTCTAATCCTATAATAGTAGTAAGTATTACAACCATTTTAGCTCTAGCTATAGCTATTCATTCTATTTATTTTTATATGACACAGACTAAAAAACATTCCACACCTTACTGGGAGTTGTTTTAATGAGTTTATAGCATTAAAAAAGCCTTGGTTTCCAAGGCTTTATTTGATATCAATCACCGAACACGAAAAATGTTTAACTTACAGAACTGCTAGTGAAGCTCTAGAGGATGAGTTCGAGTAAATATTGCACTTATTCTTGTAACTTATCATTTACTTGATGCACGAACTCAATATTTTTTTCGTTAATTTGTTTTTGCCCCACTTTTGCCCCATTTTTAAATCCTGACATTGAAAACACCTAAAAGTAATTCCCTAAAATCAGCTATATTTCAACATTTTTGTTTATTTTCAATATGAAAAGTTCTTACAAATTCATGTAGGGGGCATCTAAATCAACAGGAAAAAGCCTTGATTTCAAGGCTTTTTTGATGTCAAATAACTTTTTGTAGCAAATCATTATAAAGGTTTTCCAACCTTATCAAACTTATCATTTATTCTCAATCAATTGCTAGCAATATTTGATAAGACCAACTGTTTTTTACAGTACAGAGCTAGTCTATAATTAACTAAACTATACTAATTTGTGCCCATATTACATGGCCAATCCGCATAGAGATTAAAATGGGCTATTATGAATTCATAAATTTTCGCAACAGAACAAGAGCAAGTCATTTAGAAATAAAAGAGAAGAGAATCTTTCACTCTCTTCTTAGTATATCTTATTAAATTCAGTCTTTCTCAATCTACCTGATTTTTCCTTTGCAACGACAAATTCTTTAACCAATCGATAGATAACAGCAAATATGGGTGTAAAGAATATCATTCCAAGTAAGCCAAATAGATTTCCTCCAATACTAGCTGCTGCAAGTGTGAAGAGAGCTGGTAAGCCGATAGATTGACCCACAACTTTGGGATAGATAAGGTTTCCCTCAATCAGCTGTATAATTTGATAAAGAAGGATAGACAGTAAAGCTTGACTTGGACTGACTGTAAAGATAAAAATCGCTCCTAGCACACAAGCAATCATAGGACCAACATAAGGAATGAAAGACAGCACTCCTGCAAAGATACCTGTCATTACCCCATAGGGTAGTCCAAATAGGCTATAGCCAACCGCTACCATAACTCCTATGATGACTGCTTCAATTAGCTGACTCATCAAAAACTGATCATAAGTTTCTAGTCCTATTTGTCCGATGTAAGCCAACTTTGTCACTACCTTCTCTGAAAGTAAGACTTTCAGAAGTCGGCTCGTCATCGCTGCCAAATGTTCCTTACTGGATAAAAATGAAAAGGTGAAGACTATAATCAAAAAAAGGCATTCATCAAACTTGAAAAAATATTGCCGATATTACTAGTCAGACCCGATAAGAAACCTATCAAGGCTTGGCTAATAGAACTAGACTGTCCCTGTATGCCTGATACAATAGTTGACAACATGTCTTTGGTTACAAATTCCGAGCCGTCTAGCAATTTCCCCAAGTTGAGTCAGGACTGTTGAAAGGACTGTTCCCAGCTGACTAATAGTCTGAGCTAGGGTTGGTAGCACCAAAACCAAAAGACCTATCACGATTAAGATAAGAGCTAGGAAAACAAGTACCATGGCAATCGGACGACGCAACTCTGCCTTTACCTTCATTTTGACTAGCAATTGTTCAATTTTTTTCATGGGAACATTGAGCACAAAAGCAATAACAGCGCCATAAATCAAGGTTGAAGTCACGTCAAAGAAAGAGATTGCTCCTGATATAAAGCTCGACGCATTCAGAATCACAAGAGCAACCAGCCCTATAAAAAGGATTAACGGGGTGTATTTTCTAACTAACTTCATAAATTCTCCTTAATAAACATGTTTAGATACGACTATACTATTTGGTTTTTTTCAAACTCTCGGTCAAGGTAGGCTTGATAAGTTCCTGGTGCGATAAATCCTTTTGGTGAGAGGATATCTGTTCCAGCTTGACCGACTATGGTATCAGCCAAGAGCACACAGTTTGTGGACAAGACAAAGTAGGATTTAAACTTAGATTTGATAAATTTATAAAGTTCCCCATCCGTCTCATGTCTGATTTTATAAGCGTAGGTGTAGTCTTCCTTACCATCTTCCGTTTTAATTTTATCTGCGCTTGGCTCCCAAGGAATCGTTAGTTGTTTTAATTCAGCTAATTTTTCCTGAACCGCTTCTTCCATTTCCGGTGTCAAATCTATTCCGTAACCAAATAGCGTTTTTTGACTCTCCCGTTTACATAAGTCAATGTACTTATCACGGTCGCAAAAATATAAAACACCATCTCCAACCATACCAAATAAGGTCTCAGATGACGGATCATAGTTTCCATAAGAAATCACACGTCCTTGATAACAAAGGTCCACATGACCAATAGCTGAAAATAGAGAAGTCTCCGCTGTATGAACGAAAATTTCAAGATCTGCTGTCTTACCAAACTTCACCATTCCAAGATAGATTTCCTCTTCCTTATCAGCATTTTCCTGCATGAATTTATTGATTTTTGCTAAAGTACTTGCAGGGATGAGAGCGGCTAGGGCAATAGGTAAGCTCATTCTGACACGACGTTTGAGATGGTTTTTCCCAATTTCCTTTTCAAATAAGAAACCGTCACGGATATTGGACACACCATAAAGGCAAAAATAAGCCCCTAAAACAAAGAGTTGAAAGACAGAATTTCCCGTAGAGGACAAAAGACTAGTCCCACCAAGAAAAACTAGTACGAGACCATCTAGTAAGAAACGAAAACGAGGTCGAATTTTGTTTTTGCGGTAGAGAACATAGGTGACAAGGTTGATACTAGCATGAAAAATCTGAGAAATTCCAATCACAAGAGCCAAAATATAAATTGGCACATCAGTAGCAAGATTCGAGCCTAGCAAATATCCCATCACTAACAATTTAACCAGTGCAACTCCCAAGGTGTCCGTTGACTGACTTTTTTTGAAAATACGTAATACTAAATCTAAGACCGTTGCTATCCAAGCTAAAAACAGAACCAGTCGAATAACCGTCACTGGCAACCAAGTTCCCGTGACCATCAAGATAAGACCTAGCAGAACAAACAAGAAACCCTGAACAAGTAATTTCTTACCTGTCAGACCTAAAGAAAGAATTTTTTCCATAAAAGACCTTTCAAAAATAATAATTAAGCCCTTTGATCAAATTGACTGGTAAATAGCTGACGGCACAAACAGCCTGTGCCAGCAAGACATGGCGACTGACTGTAGCAATGTCACCATCTTGTCTTTTGCACTTCTGAAATTTGTTTTATTGAGTCGAAATCAGAGCTTTTAAAAACTAGCTAAACTTGAAAGCTAACCATAATTGCTAGATAAAAAAGGTGCAACCAATCCTTCTTGTAAAGGTAGGAAAGAATTATATCCATTCCATTAATTATTTATATATTACCTATTGTGACACAATACTCACTATAATTCAACTTTTTACCTATTTAAAACCATAAAGCCTACATAACTCTTTGAAGAGAACAAAAATCTGAATGTAATAAGATAGTACCCATTACCCATATTATAATTAGATTATGAATTGAAGCTTTTTTTGGAACTAAAATTAGGAATAATTGAGAAAGTAGGGAGGGAAATTTTTGCTTTTACCCCATTTTGAAATAATTTCATTTTTAGATTTTTCTAAGTTTCTTTCAAAAGAGCCTGCAGGGGCATCTAAACAACAGGAAAAAAAGCCTTGATTTACAAGGCTTTTTTTGTTTTTCTAAAAAGATTTTTCTCTAGATATTTAGCAGAATCCCAAGATAGTTTCTCAATGTTCCACTTCTTCCTTAAATCGTACTTTTCCTTGGCTGTATAATCTCATAATCTTCACAAAGCGAACTGGATTGTTTTGGTTATACAAAAGAAATACTGAAAAGAATAACAAGCCAGCAAACCACAAACCATAGCCTTCATCACCAATCGGTTGGCCAAATTTTAGAGGAAGAATCAAGAAATACAAAAAGTAATAGATAGACACTATATTTACTACAAAGCGGGCAAATCGATAAGGTAAAGCAGACAGTTGTCTAGGATCAAACTGGTTTTTTACAAACAAATTATGAGATGCTGCAAAGAAAAAGACTTTCTCTGTCGTTGGCTGGGCCTTTCGAACATTTTTATAAAGTGCTCGTTCAAGTATAGCAACCAACAAGGAAAACTGCATCAACCAAAATAGAAGAATACAGGCTAGACTGAACCAGTTATAGACACCAATAAACTTGAGGGAAAAGAAGCCCGAAATTGCAGGCCCACCTGCTAGTAAGAGAATTACCAATTGAGGAATAAAGGAATTCGTGTCACCAGCTTTTTCAGTATTGAGCAACCTACTCTTTGGAGCAGCTAGAGCCTCTCCTGTCTTTTGGTCATAATAGACCGCCTGACCATCACATTCGCCAATAAAGACACGACGGCGTCCGAGAAAAAACATACTTACCTCTTTCTATTTATGAAAACAAATTCTCAAAATCTCCTAACCATTAGGAACAAGTTTCAAAATGAAAAATCTACTCTTCATATTCTGGGTGTTTGCGTACATAGCGTGCCGCCTGAACTCCATCCACTATGAGAGCTGGTAAAAAGAGGTTCATCAAGATGCCCAAGAAAATACCAAAGACATTCTCAATGTAGCCAGTGAGAATAGCTGGGGCTAATATGACAGCTACAAAAGCAACTCCAAAATTAAACAATCGCTCTTGCTTCTTGTTATTGTCTTTACCACCATAAGTCTCCCATCGGTTGAAAGCCCAGATTTTCCCCTGATTTTTAGGAAGATAATACCAGGAATAGAGACCTGTAGAAAAAAGCAGGATACATAGAGCTACGAGATTGTAAATAAGTGCCCAGACTGAATAGATTCCGTCATTACCAACTAGCATAATCAAGCCTGTAAAAGTCATGACAACGTTTAAAATCAAAACAAGTATAGAAACATAAAGATAGATAAAACTCTTAAATCTCACAATAAAACGATTGAAGAAAGAGAGTGGGATTGCCACACCACTAATAAACATGCAAATAATGAACAAGAGTTTATAAATACCAATATGATCGATATAGGTCGTCCCAAAATACGCCATAAAAGAGACTACTAAGCTAATCCAAGATAGAAGCTTGATATAACCTAGACTAACCCCATTTGTAATCAAAGGACCGTGGTAGCGTTCTTCGATCACTACTTTCTTTTTCTTTGAAGATTTTGACATCAATATACCTTCTTATCTGTTCTGAATAACATTTTAATACTAGTATACCACAAACCAACTTACTAGGTCATAGGATAGCTAAGAGCCACATCTTGCTAAAAGGTTGACAGAACTTCGCTCCATAGGATATGATGGGAATACCTAGAATTTTATCTCTCCATGATCTTTACTCCTTCTACTGAAAAAGCGTTGGTGAGTTCAATTCTATATCTGGAGGTTTCTATGAAAATCTATTATTCAAAATTTGTCGGTGTCGGCTATCTAGTCTTTGCGGCGGGTGTATTCTTTCAATTTTTCTTTTTCCTCGCGCATGGATTGATCGACTTTTCCCAGCTTAGTCTTCTCACTGTGGTTCCAACCATCCTCTTTTTCGCTGCTATCTATTCAACGATTGCAGGTATCAAAAGACTTTCTAGTCGTAGGCTCTCCTTTGAATTCACCTTTGAAGGTATTTATGTCTATCCCGGGTTATTCTTCTCAAAAGAAATCTTCATCCCAAAAGAAGAATTGTTGCGAGCATCATATGTTGAAGTGGATGTCAGTGACCCCGACCATGTCAACAGCAAGGCTTGCTATTTAGATTTTGACCTGAGAGAGGTGACCCAGCTAGAAGATATCTCTAAGTCAAACGTCATCATCGATACAAGTGTTCTGATATTGCGACTCGCCCTTAGCCTCTGTCGATTTAGAGAGGAAGAAAAAGCCGAGTTGGCGACCTATCTAAAAGAAAACTACGGAATTGATTTCTTATATTAGCAAGTAATAAAAAAGCCCTAAAAACAGGGCTTTTTTGATATTATCCTTATTATCTTTCACTTTAAAGTGGACTTGTTCATTATCCAACTTAAACGTCATGTATAGTTGAATGATAAAAAATTTATGCTTTGAGAACATAGAAAAGCAAGGACATTTCACCACCCTTACTTCTGATTGATCTTCTTAGTTACGGTAAAACTGGTTATCTTTGTCGCTTACAGATTGACCGATAGACAAGACATCTTGACTACCGTCTGTACCTGTCACTTCGTTTTGGACTCCAGCTGGGGTAAAGATCAGTCGTGCCCCTTGTCCACCACCGACAAGATGAATACCTGTTGAGTAGTAGCCGTCTTTTTCCTCTACTTGACCCATCTCGTATTTAAAGGTTCCATTTGAACTTTGGATCGTTACAATTCCATCTGCTGTGACTGTTGCAGTTGTTCCCGCGTAGTTTTCCCAAGTCCCTACAAACTTAGCGTAAGCCTCTTGTGATTTTTGCTTATCTTCCTTTTGTTCTGCTTGAGTGGTTGTAGCTTCTGTCGCACTATTTGTTTCTGACTTCTGCTCCTCTTTTTGGCCTGCTTCAGTTTTACTTGCGGACTCTGTAGTCACCTTGCTTGTTGTCTCCTTTTGGTTTGAAGATGACGTATTCTTGTCAGTCTTTCCACCACAGGCAGCCAAGGTCAAGGCAGCTAACAAGGTCAGGACTGATAGGCTCGTATAGCGCAATGTTTTGTTTTTCATAAAAATCTCCTTTGAAATAGATACAGATAAAAGTAGCTCGTCAGATTTTGCATATATTTGACGGCTGTATCATAGTCTTCAGTGTATCATTTATTTGCTTTTAATTCAATAGCTATCATATATCGAAAAAAGGCTAATCCAAGTAGGAATTAGCCCTTTTATTTCTAGTTTTGATTTGCTCGTTTTTTAGTAGATAAACATGGCATCGCCAAAGCTAAAGAAACGGTATTTTTGCTCGATAGCATGCTGGTAGGCTTCGAGGACCAATTCACGGCCTGCAAAGGCTGAGACAAGCATGACCAAGGTAGACTTCGGCAAGTGGAAATTAGTAGAAAAAGCATCCACCACCTTCCAGTCATAGCCTGGTTTGATAAAGATATTGGTCCAGCCAGAGTCGGCCTGGATTTTCCCATCAAACTTGCTTCCGATGGTTTCTAGCGTACGGATAGAGGTTGTCCCTACCGCAATGACACGGCCACCATTTTCTTTAACCTGACGCAAGGTCGCTGCAGCTTCCTCAGACAATTGGTAAAACTCTGAGTGCATCTCGTGCTCATCCAGATTATCTACTGAAACAGGTCTAAAGGTCCCAAGTCCAACGTGCAAGGTCAGGTAGACTAGATGAACGCCTTTTTGCTGGATTTCTTCTAGTAATTCTTTGGTAAAATGTAGCCCTGCAGTTGGGGCTGCTGCTGATCCACTCTCCTTGGCATAGACTGTCTGGTAACGTTCACGGTCATCCAATTTTTCATGAATATAAGGAGGCAAAGGCATTTCTCCAAGACTTTCAAGCACTTCTAGGAAAATTCCTTCATACTCAAAACGGACAATACGACCGCCATGGGTTAATTCCTCGGTCACGACTGCGCTAAGTCGACCATCACCAAAGATAACACGGGTGCCGACCTTGAGACGTTTGGCAGGTTTTGCCAAGACTTCCCATTCGTCTCCTGCTGTATTTTTTTCAAAAGCAAGAGTTCAACATGGCCCTCCCTGTTTCTTCCTTTTTTGACCATGAAGTCGAGCTGGCAAGACACGGGTATCATTCATAACCAGGGCATCACCTGGCTCTAGCATTTCGATAATGGAGTGAAAAGTGGCGATCTTGAAATTCTCCAGTCTGGCGATTGACCATCAAGAGTTTAGAGGCATCGCGCTTTTTCCAGAGGAGTCTGAGCAATCAATTCCTCCGGCAAGTGAAAAATCAAAAATCATTTGGTATTTCATTGTTGTCATATCTTCTTTTCTCTTTCTAATGTACTTTCACGATTAGCTTATCAAAAGCGAACTTCTTCAAGCAGATACTCGATGAAGCGTTCACCCATCTTAGACAAGCTAGTTTTTTCTCATGCTGGATATAAACCAGTTCAATCGGGATCATCAATATCAAGTGGAATCGAAACGATATTGTCTCCATTGAGGTTACTATTAAGGATACCAGTCGCGATGGTATAGCCATCCAAACCAATCAAGAGATTGAACAAGGTCGCACGGTCACTAACAACGATGGATTTCTTGTGGTGTTCCTGAGACAAAATCTCCTCTGAGAAATAGAAGGAATTATGGGTACCTTGGTCATAGCTCAAATATGGGAAGTCTTCTAGGTCTGCCAACTGCACCTTGTCTCTCTTAGCAAGAGGGTTGGTCTTGCTGACAAAGATATGGGGTTGGGCTGTAAAGAGATGGTGGGCAACCAGATGGTTGTCGTCCAACATCTTCGAAAGAACGTCCCGGTTATAGCTATTTAAAAAGAGAACTCCAACTTCACTTCGGAAGTTCTTGACATCATCGATAATCTCCCAAGTTCTGGTTTCACGCAAAAAAAGCTCGTACTTTTCCATATCGCTTTTCTTGAGCAAGGAAACAAAGGCATTGACCACGAAGGCATAGTGTTGTGAAGACACACTAAAAAGCTCGCGATGAGCGATTGGGTTCTTATAGCGTTCTTCTAGAAGTTGCGTTTGCTCGACAACCTGACGGGCATAGGATAAAAACTCCATCCCATCACGTGTAAGGGTAATTCCCTTGGGATTTCGGATAAAAATCTCAATTCCCCATCTCATTTTTCTAGGTCACGAACGGCATTTGATAGACTCGGGCTGTGTAATGAAAAGAGTTGCTTGGCAGCCTCATTCATCGAACCAGTCTCTACGATTTTGATAATATAGTGTAATTGTTGAATTCTCATGCTTTTTATTGTACCATACTTGAGGCAATATAAAAAAAGGAACCAGTCACTGAAAGCTCAAGCTAGTCGCATATCAGTCTTTTTACTAGCTCTATAAAAAGAGGTTGGAAGATTTCCAACCTCTTTTATCTCTATTCTAACAAGCTTTTTTAAAAACTAGCTGTCTCTTTCTCCAAAAGATGGCTAATAAAATCATGGCTCCTAAAACTGATGGGATAATAGCTGTATCAGCTAAGATAGATCCCCAAGTTCCAAAAAGCATTTGTCCTAGAAAAGCACCAATCCAACCCAAGAAACATTTTTCCCGAAGCATCCCATCCGTTCTCCACGATTGGTGATAGCTCCTGCTAATAGTCCGATCAAAAGACCCGACAAACATACTTCCAATCATAGTTTCTCCTTAAATTGCCCAATCTCCATTGCGGAAGAGTGGTACGCGTGTTCCATCCTCACGGATACCATCGATATCCATTTGGTTAGAACCAATCATAAAGTCAACGTGAACATCTGAACGATTAAGCCCTGCAGCTTCCAGCTCTTCTTCGCTCATCTCAGCTCCACCAACAACGCTCGTTGCATAGGCTGCACCAATAGCCAAGTGGTTAGAAGCATTTTCATCGAAAAGGGTGTTAAAGAAGGTAATCCCTGACTGAGAAATTGGACTTGGATCTGGTACCAAGGCACATTCACCCAAGGCACGCGCACCAGCATTCTTAAAGACGAGGTCCTTCATAACCTGATCACCCTTTTTCAGCTGTGATATCAACGATTTGACCATTTTCAAAGGTCACCTTGATGCCTTCGATAATATTTCCATTGTAGCTAAGAGGTTTTTGTAGACGTTACATAACCATCTGCGCGACGGAAAGTCAGGGAGCTGTAAAGACTTCTTCTGTTGGCATATTTGGCAAGAAACCTTCGCCTTGAGCATTGATCGCTCCGGCAGATTCCCAAACGTGGTTCTTCGGCAAGCCAAGTGTCAAAGTCTGTTCCAGGAGCAGTGTAGTGAAGAGCTGAGAATTGCTCTTTGTTGAGCATTTCCGCCTTGCTCTTGAGGATAGCAGCATGTTCTTCCCAAGCCTTAACTGGATCTTCTTCGTAGACACGGCAAGTCTTTGAAGATTTGGTCCCCAAAGGAGATCCACTGCTTCTTCGTCGCTTGCAGCATTTGGAAAGACCTTCTTAGCCCACTCTAGTCCAGCAGCAGCTGCTACAGTCCAGCTAACCTTGTTAGATTGAGTTGCGATACGCATTGGCTTCATTGCAATTCCCATAGCTTTGGCAGAAGCTGAGAGCTTTTTCAGCATCTACTCCGTTCAAGGCACCTGGATCAGAAGAACGAACACCGAGACGACTTGCTTTGTTTTCAAGAAGGTAGTTCATCTCAGCGATCTTGTATTCTGGTACATTGTCCAAACGCTCCATCGGCGCGTGAAGGAATTTCTCACGGTTTACAAAGTCATCTGCCCATTGAACGATAACTTCGTGCGCTCCAAGTGCATAGGCTTCTTTGACGATTAAGTGAGCCAACTCGCGTTGCTCCACATCGATAGAGAGAGCCAAGGTGTGACCAGGTTGCACGTTCACTCCGTTTGCAACCAAAAGCTTAGCGTATTTTTCTAGATTTTCTTTAAAATTTGGTAAAACCATCTTGTTTCTCTTTTCTATTTTTATTTTTCTTTCAAAGCAGACAATAATCCTGCCAAAGCAATAGCACCTGACAAGAGTGCTGTCGATAGAAGAATTGTCTGATCAGCAAGCTCCAATTGATACTCAAACACCTTCTCAGCCGGCTTATCTTCCGCAAAAATTCTTAGTTTCATGAAATGTCCTTTCTTATTCTTCATGCTCTCCTAGGTAGAGGCGTCGTGCCTCTGGGCTGTTAGTGAGGATATCTACATAAGTTTCATAGTCATCAAGTAGGGGCTTTCCCTAAAGAGATATCTTGTTCTGGATTTATATTTTTTCCCATAAAGAAAGCAAAGATAGAGACGTTCGTTGAGTGTTGGAAATACTTCAATAGACATATGTTCAGCCTGACCTACCCGATCCCAATCCTGTTCTTTGATATCTGGTATGATATAGGCTTGGAAGAGTCCCATAAGTGGATTATCTTCTGGTTGTCCACTGTCCTTATCCGCCAGAACCAAAGAACAACGTCGACCAAAACCAGCTACTTGTCGCTCCCTTCCCTTTACCGAAACAGTAATAGGATGCCCTCCAATATGGCTATAAATCCATTCTTTAGGCAGTTCATAATCTAACAGGGGGTCACTTCTTTAACAATCGCTACAGGACTATAGCGTAGAAACTGGCGAGTAACAGCCTTACAAAAGAGGATATCCTCCTCTTTCAAGGTCACTCCCTTCCAGTTATTTTCCTCATTAAAATGGTTGAAAAATACCAGATAGGGATCACGCACCATTTGTGCTAATACATAAACGCCATTTCGCAAACGTATGGAAATAACTTTCCCTGGTTTCCAGGGTGTTGCTCTTTTTTTCTTTTCCATCATGATACAACCTCAAACCTACACAAGACATTTCAAACTATTAAAACAAATCATCAAACAAACTCAACTGATTGTCCTCTGGCATATTGCCGAGAATTCCCATTTCATCCATCTTTTCAACCAAGGTTGATGAGAGTCCTCCACGCTTGCGTAGTTCTGTTTTAGAGAGGAATTCTCCCTCTTGACGAGCACGAACCAGTTGCTTAGCAACGTTCTCTCCCAATCCATCCATGGCGACAAATGGTGGGATGAGGGTATCTCCATCGATGATGAATTCAGTCGCATCACTGCGATAGAGGTCCAATTTGCCGAACTTAAAGCCACGTTCCCACATCTCATTGACGATTTCAAGTGTTGTGTAGAGGTCAATTTCTACGTTGGAAGCTTCATTGTTCTTACGTTTTTCAGCAATTTCTTGCATCTTGCGTTTAATAGCATCCAAGCCTGCCCCCATGGTCTTAATGTCAAAGGCCTTGGCACGGATGGAGAAGTAAGCACAGTAATAATAAATCGGATGGTGAACCTTGAAGTAGGCTACACGAAGGCCATCATAACGTAGGCTGCCGCATGGGCTTTAGGGAACATGTACTTAATTTTTCCACAAGATTCGATATACCACTCAGGCACATTATTGGCCTTCATGGCTTCGATATAACCATTGCGCTCTTCTTCAGAGATTTTGAGCCACAAGCCCTTACGCACTCGCTCCATGATGGTAAAGGCCATCTTTGGATCTAGACCAGCGTGCATGAGGTAAACCATGATGTCATCCCGACATCCGATAACGGTTGAAAGGTCCGCAATCCCTGCCTTAATCAAGTCCTGGGCATTTCCCAACCAAACGTCGGTACCGTGAGACAGACCAGAAAGCTGAAGCAACTCCGCAAAAGGTCGTCGGATGGGTTTCATCGACCATGCCTCGAACAAAGTTGGTTCCAAACTCTGGAATACCAAGCATACCAGTTGAGGTACCGATTTGTTCAGGTGTCACTCCTAGGATATCTGTACCTGAAAAGAGAGCCATGACACCAGGATCGTCCATAGGAATATCATTTGGATCAATGCCTGACAAGTCCTGGAGCTTGCGAATCATGGTCGGATCATCATGTCCTAGAACATCGAGCTTGAGGACGTTCTCATCGATATCGTGGAAGTTAAAGTGAGTCGTTTGCCATTCAGCAGTGACATCATCGGCAGGATACTGCACTGGAGTAAAGTCATAGACATCCATATAGTTAGGAATAACTACGATTCCCCCTGGGTGCTGACCGGTCGTCCGTTTAACACCTGCAGCTCCTTGGGCTAGCCGCTCTACTTCGGCTTCACGGTAGAACTTACCATAGTCACGCTCGTAACCCTTAACAAATCCATAGGCGGTCTTAGCAGCCACCGTACCAACCGTTCCTGCACGGAAGGCATATTCTTCCCCAAAGATATCACGAACATCCAAGTGGGCGCTCGGTTGATCTTCACCCGAGAAGTTCAAATCAATATCAGGGTACCTTATCTCCCATCAAAACCAAGGAAGGTCTCGAAAGGAATATCCTGGCCATTCTTGCTGAGCTTGTGACCACAGTTTGGACAGTCTTTATTGGGCATATCAAATCCTGAACCGTAGGAACCATCCGTGATAAACTCGCTGTACTGACACTGACCACAGACATAGTGAGGAGAGAGAGGATTAACCTCGGTAATCCCAATCATGGTCGCAACGAAACTGGATCCAACAGACCCACGGGAACCAACCAAGTAGCCTCGTTCGTTGGAGCGATGCACTAGCATCTGCGAAGCCAGATAAATCACGGCAAAACCCATTTCCCCAGGATAGAAGTTAATTCCTTTTCAATCCGTAGATCAACGATATCTGGGAGTGGATTTCCATAGATTTCAAAAAGCTTTTTTATAGGTTAACTCAGCAACTGTTTCTTCGGCTTGGTCAATGAAAGGTGTATATAAGTCACCCTTTAACGACCTCAACAGGTTCAAAGATTTCTGCCAAGGCATTGGTATTTTCAATGACAATCTTGCGAGCCAAGTCTTCCCCTAGAAAGGCAAATTCATCCAACATTTCATTAGTCGTTCTAAAATGTGCCTTTGGTAGCGGAGCTGGTTGGGCAGCTTCTCCATGGCCGATCGTTCGGTTAATCATCGCCCCCTGACCTAGACTTCGGACGATGATTTCTCGATAAATCTCATCCTCAGGTTCGATATAGTGGACATTTCCTGTCGCAAGAACGGGCTTACCGAGACGGTCTCCAACCTCAATCAAAGCTCTTGATAATGGTTTGGAGCTCCTCCATATCCTTGACCTGCTCTTTGGCAATCAGAGGGCGCATAGATAGCAGGGGGCATGACCTCGATAAAAGTCATAGTATTTAGCTACTTCGACTGCCGCATCTACACCCTTGTGATACGACTGCATCAAAGACTTCCCCTTCTGTACAGGCTGAACCTAAGATCAAAACCTTCTCGATGGGCATCTAGTACCGTACGTGGAATCCGTGGAACTCCTTCAAAAATACTGGGTATTTGAAAGAGAAACCAGCTTTAAAGATATTTTTTTCAAGCCCACTTGATTTTTTTCACATAGATGGTCGCATGCTTGACTCGAGCTTTTTTATAAGAATCCGGACTGATTAAATCAAGGTTTAATCGTGCCAAGTTAGTCACACCGTGTTTTTCTGCTACTTCTTTGATAAAGATAAAGAGCAGACGGCCAGTTGCTTCCGCATCATAGTTGGCCATATGGTGGTGTTCTAAAGCTACACCAAAACGTTTGGTCAAGGGTCCCAAACCATGTCGTTTGTACTCTGGATAGAGATTTCTAGCGAACTCTAACGTATCAATAACAGGTTGAGTGATTTTGGGAAGACCGTGACGCTCATAGTTGGCATTCATAAAGCCAACGTCAAAGTTTGCATTATGGGCTACAAGAACGGTATCTTTACAGAATTCTTGGAATTCTTTTAAAACTTGAACCAAGGGTTTGGCATTTTTACATGGTCATCCGTAATGCCCTGTCAACTCAGTTGTAAAAGCTGATAAGGGATGCCCTGGATTGATAAATTCATCAAACTCAGCAATGATATTGCCCTTATACATCTTGGAAGCCGCCACCTGAATCAAGTCATTATAGATAGCTGAAAGTCCTGTTGTTTCTACGTCAAAGACTACATAGGTTGCTTCAGACAAATCCATCTCAACTTCGTTATAGGCGATAGGTACACGGTCTTCAACGATATTGGCTTCCATCCCATAGATCAGCTGGATACCAGCTTTCTTAGCGGCCTTATAGCCATGAGGGAAGGATTGAACATTGCCATGATCTGTAATAGCAACCGCCTTGTGTCCCCATTTGGCAGCTGTCGCAATGAGTTCTTCAACTTCAGGCAGAGCATCCATGGTCGACATATTGGTGTGAGCATGGAACTCAACACGACGTTCACCCTCTGGCATCAAGTCTTTCCGTTCATAGTGGACGACTTCCTGGACATCTTGCACATTCATGGTCAAAGTCTCGTGTGAAATTATTGACCTCGACATTTCCTCGAACACGGAGCCAAGAATTCTTCTTGATCATGTCAAACTTCTGAGCTTCTTCTTCATTCTTGACCCATTTTTGCATAGAAAAACTAGAAGTATAGTCCGTCATCTTGAAGTTAATCAAGACACGACCCGTTCTAGTCACCTTATGCTCAACATCAAAGACAACTCCTTCAAAAACCAATCTATTTTCTTCGGTATTGACCTCGATCATAGGAGTAATCTCTGCCTTGTCAAGTTTAGGCTTAGCAGCTGCCTTCTTGGCTTGAAAATCAAAGACAGGCTTGTCCTCAACTGGAGGAGGCGGTGCCATCTGTTCTAACTGTTCCATAGCCCGAAGAGTTTCTTCATTGGCTGCTTGAATAATCATTTGATTTTCCGTCTGAAAGGCTTCTTGTTCTTCCCTCGTGAGATCTTCATTTTTTTCTAAGATGCAAGAAAGTTTAGGAAAACCAAAGAGCTCTAACTGTTTACTAAGATTCGGGAGATGATTTTTCCTAAAATGCTCTGTATCTGCAGCTTCAGAGGCTTCGATAATCAACTGTTCATTTTCAAAGCGAACCTGAAAATTTGATAAATAGAACGAAAACCTTGACTAGCACAAGGACCTTCCGAAAAAGCCTCTCGATAGTAGGCTTGTAAAAGTTCTCTAGAAAAATTTCCTGATTTCTCGTTTTTATCTCAAAACTAGCCTGATTTCCAGTTTTTGAGAATTCATCCTTCAAACCTCTTTTCAACTCTAGAAAAAGTTCAAAAGGCAAGATATTTTCAAAAACAAAACGAAACTCCCAAACTTTGCTTCGTTTATGAACAATAACTTGATCTATTTCAGCCTGAGAGAAGGCCTCATGATTTCTCATTTCAGCGGGTATTCCCAACTGATTCATTAAAATTTCAAAAGTGGTTGACATCCATTTTCCTCACAATATACTCCTTCTATTTTACCATATTTGAGGCACTTTTACCTATTTCTACCAAACAGAAAAAGAAGCCACAAAGTGACTTCTTTTAGAGTGACGATGAATTATTCTTCACCTTTGTTTTTCTTAATGATTTCTTCTTGTACTGACTTAGGTACATCTTCGTAGTGGTCGAATACCATCATGAATGTACCACGTCCTTGAGATGCAGAACGAAGAACTGTTGCGTAACCGAACATTTCAGCAAGTGGAACGTAAGCACGAACGATTTGGCTGTTACCGTGTGCTTCCATACCATCTACACGTCCACGACGAGCAGTTACGTGACCCATAACATCACCAAGGTTTTCTTCTGGAACAGTGATTGTTACAAGCATCATTGGTTCAAGGATAGCTGGTTGTGCAGTCTTAGCAGCTTCTTTAAGTGCAAGAGATGCAGCGATCTTGAAGGCAGTTTCAGATGAGTCGACATCGTGGTATGAACCATCGTAAAAGCTTTAGCTTTAACGTCAACCATTGGGTAACCTGCAAGAACACCGTTAGCCATAGATTCTACCAAACCTTTTTTTCAACCGCTGGGATAAATTCACGAGGAACCACACCACCGACGATTGCGTTTTCGAATTCGAATCCTTTTCCTTCTTCGTTTGGAGTAAATTCAATCCATACATCACCGAACTGACCTTTACCACCAGACTGACGTTTGAAGAATCCACGTGCTTGAGTAGAAGCGCGGAATGTTTCACGGTAAGATACTTGAGGAGCACCTACGTTCGCTTCAACTTTGAACTCACGACGCATACGGTCAACAAGGACGTCAAGGTGAAGTTCACCCATACCAGAGATAACTGTTTCACCAGTTTCAACGTTAGTTTCAACGCGGAATGTTGGATCTTCTTCAGCCAATTTTTGAAGGGCGATACCCATCTTGTCTTGGTCTGCTTTAGATTTTGGCTCAACCATCAATTGGATAACTGGTTCTGGAACGTTGATTGACTCAAGGATGATTTTAGCTTTTTCATCTGTCAATGAGTCACCAGTTGTAGTATCTTTCAAACCAACGGCAGCAGCGATATCACCTGAGTAAACAGTGTCAATTTCTTGACGGCTGTTGGCGTGCATTTGAAGGATACGTCCGATACGCTCACGTTTACCTTTAGAAGTGTTCAATACGTATGAACCTGATTGAAGAACACCTGAGTAAACACGGAAGAATGTCAAACGACCTACGAATGGGTCAGTCATGATCTTGAAGGCAAGAGCTGCGAATGGCTCTTCGTCAGATGCTGGGCGAGTTTCTTCTTCGTCTGTATCTGGGTTGATACCTTTGATCGCTGGGATGTCAAGTGGGCTTGGAAGGTAGTCGATAACCGCATCAAGCATCAATTGAACACCTTTGTTCTTGAAGGCAGAACCACACAATACTGGGAAGAATTCAACGTTGATAGTCGCTTTACGGATACCAGCTTTCAATTCTTCGTTAGTGATTTCTTCACCTTCGAGGTATTTCATCATCAATTCTTCGTCAGTTTCAGCAACTGCTTCGATCAATTTTTCACGGTATTCTTGAGCTTGGTCAAGGTATTCAGCTGGAATATCTTCTTCAAGGATATCTGTACCAAGGTCGTTAGTATAGATTTCAGCTTTCATCTTGATCAAGTCGATGATACCACGGAAGTCATCTTCAGCACCGATTGGCAATTGAATTGGGTGAGCATTTGCTTGAAGACGATCGTGAAGTGTGCTTACTGAGTAAAGGAAGTCAGCACCGATTTTATCCATTTTGTTGGCAAATACGATACGTGGAACTCCGTACTCAGTTGCTTGACGCCAAACTGTTTTCAGTTTGAGGCTCAACACCTGATTGTGAGTCAAGAACTGTAACCGCACCGTCCAATACACGAAGAGAACGTTGTACTTCGATTGTGAAGTCCACGTGTCCTGGTGTGTCGATGATGTTTACGCGGTGGTTGTTCCATTGAGCTGTTGTCGCAGCAGATGTGATAGTGATACCACGTTCTTGCTCTTGCTCCATCCAGTCCATTTGTGACGCACCTTCGTGAGTTTCACCGATTTTTGTGGATTTTACCAGTGTAGTAAAGGATACGCTCAGTTGTTGTTGTTTTTACCAGCATCGACGTGAGCCATGATACCGATATTACGAGTTTTTTCAAGTGAAAATTCGCGTGCCATGAGGTTTGTTTCTCCTATTTATTTTTGATTTCTATTCTATTATAACACGATTTCAATAAAAACGGATAGGCAGGACCCTACCCGTTCTCAATGTTTTCATGTTATTGTTGGCTTTCAACTTGCGAGATGGGAAGTTGAATTGAACTCGGAGCTAAAGTTAAGTTAACCGATTTGAGCTAGAACGGGATGCCCGGGTGAAAAAGATAAACTTCCTTTGTATTCATCGAATACTGCATCAGTTTCCTATTTTTTCACTGTGCATCCTTACCGTTCCTAGCATCATGATTTTACCAACGGAAGTGTGCGAAGGCACGGTTAGCTTCAGCCATACGGTGAGTGTCTTCACGTTTCTTAACTGCTGCACCAGTGTTGTTAGCAGCATCCAAGATTTCTTTTGCAAGACGGTCTTGCATTGTGTGTTCACCACGAAGGCGAGCGATTGTTACCAACCAACGAAGTCCAAGTGTTGTACGACGTTCTGGACGAACTTCAACTGGGACTTGGTAGTTAGAACCACCAACACGACGTGCACGTACTTCAAGTACAGGCATGATGTTTTCCATAGCTGTTTCAAATACTTCAAGTGCATCGTTACCAGTAACTTCTTTGATTTGTTCAAAAGCACCGTAAACGATTGAAGCAGCTGTACCACGTTTACCGTCAAGCATAACGCGGTTGATAAGACGAGTAACTAATTGTGAATTGTAAAGCGGATCTGGCAATACGTCACGTTTTGGAGCTCTATTTTTACGACTCATTTCTCTTTATCCCCTTTCCTTATGCTTTTTTCGGACGTTTAGTACCGTATTTAGAACGGCCTTGTTTACGATCGTTAACACCTGCAGTATCAAGTGCACCACGGACGATATGGTAACGTACCCCTGGAAGGTCTTTTACACGTCCACCGCGAAGAAGCACCACGCTGTGCTCTTGCAAGTTGTGTCCGATACCTGGGATGTAGGCAGTAACTTCGATAAGGTTGCTCAAACGTACACGAGCAAATTTACGAAGGGCAGAGTTAGGTTTTTTAGGTGTCATTGTTCCAACACGAGTTGCAACACCACGTTTTTGTGGTGAAGAAACGTTTGTTTGAACTTTTTTATGACTGTTGTAACCAACGTTCAAAGCTGGTGATTTAGATTTTTCTACTTTTGATTTACGCGGTTTGCGAACCAATTGGTTAATTGTAGGCATCTACATTCTCCTGTGTTTTTTTATTTTTGGTGATGATACACTTGGTGACAGCTATCATCTGTGTGTACTTTTGCAACATTTGTCAGCACGTCCCTGTACACTCTTGAGAGACCAAAAGTAAAAAGTACCGTCTATTATTGTACCACGTTTTTTCTACTTTTTGTCAATATATTTCTTCTTATTTTTTGACTTCTTTACTCTAAAAATTCTATGAAAACGGTCACCTACCAGATAGACTCTTCAACCGACCACATAGACAAAGCTTCTTGTAATTGTCAACAAAATGGTGTTTAATAGATTTGTAAGCAAGAGATCTCTATTACAAATTTATAAAGGAGAAAATATGAAAGTCAGACTTGACATTGATGCACAACATACTGAAGAACAAATCATAATCGAAGCGCCAACCTTGTCTCCTCGAATTCAAAAAGTCCAAGACTTTGTTCAATCACTGGATCAAAAAGAAACTCTTAAAGGAAAATTCCAAGACCAGGTCTACTTGATTCAGATTAGTAAGATTCAACGATATATATATTGAAAATCGCAAAAGTCTTAGCTGAAACGGATAGCCAAACCTATGCGCTCGACATTCGCCTTTACCAAGCAAGTGAAATTCTACCTGCTTCCTTTATCCAAATTTCCCAATCGGAAATTGTCAACATTGATGCTATCAGTCATCTAAAATTAACCTCTAACGGCTTGATTGAAATCTATCTTAAAAACGACAGTTTCACTTACTCATCTCGCCGTTACCTCAAAGCTATTAAGGAGAAATTAGAACTATGAAAAAACAAATTTTTCACGATGCCTCAACTGGTATCCTCATCGGCCTCATCCTATCCATTATCTTTTCTTTTTATCTATTCACCAAGCAACTATGCACCACTTAGCCCTGAACTCTTTGATTGGCCAATTCATGATCCAACAACAAGTCCATGGCGCTCTAGTTTTGCTCTACTGTTCTGTCATCTGGGCTGCTATCGGAGTCCTCTTTAGTTTTGGTAGCCGTCTCTTTGCCAAAGACTGGAGCCTTCTTCGTGCTACTGTCACTCACTTCTTCCTCATGCTTTTAGGTTTTGTTCCTCTAGCAATTCTGGCAGGTTGGTTTCCACTTCAGCTGGACTTTTCATCCTTCAACTCATCCCAGAGTTTGCCATCGTCTATCTCATCATCTGGGCGATTCTCTATAAAAGAGAATCAAAGAAGGTTGCCCACATCAACCAATTATTGGCTCAGAAGAAATAATGCAACAGAAACCCACTCATAGGACTGAGTGGGTTTTTGCTTATAATTTTTGTTTCCATTCTAACAAGAGATTCATGGCCTGCATCGGTGTCATATTGTACACATCTACTTTAGCCAATTCTGCTAGAATAGGATTTTCTTCCGCTCGAGTCAAATAGGGAAATTTGTTCAGAGACTGCATTGTTTGTTTCATTGGAGCAGGACTTTTCCTGACCTTGACTCTCTAGTTGAGTTAAAATAGTCATCTGCTCTTTTTCAGCAAAGTCTGTCTGGTAAATCCTGCAATCTTAGCTACGTGAATACCCGTATGATTTGTCAGCTGGTCCTGGTTCAATCTTATGAAGGAAGGTAACCTGACCATTTTGCTCAAGCGTAGCCACGTGAACATTTACTAGATGTTCAAGACTAGCTTCCAGACTGGTTAATTCATGGTAATGAGTTGCAAAGAGAGTCTTAGCTCCGATATGTTCATGGATATACTCGATAATTGCCTGAGCCAAGGGCCATGCCATCATAGGTTGCCGTTCCGCGTCCAAGCTCATCAAAGAGAATCAGGGATTTTTCAGTAGCATGTGCAATAGCATTATTAGCTTCCATCATCTCGACCATAAAGGTAGATTGTCCTGAAACCAAGTCATCTGCCGCCCCGATACAGGGTAAAAAAATTGCATCAAAAGATTGGTAAAGTGAGCACTTTCTGCCGGGGACATAAGATCCCATCTGAGCCATGACTGCTGTCGTAGCTAACTGACGCATATAGGTTGACTTCCCGCTCATGTTAGGCCCTGTAATCAGTTGGATGCTAGTATCTTCATCCATTTGGATGCTGTTGGGAATATAGGTTTGGGCTCCCATGACCTTTTCAACGACAGCATGACGACCTTTTTGGATATCAATTCGAGAATCTTGTGTAAATTCTGGTCGAATCAGGTGCTGATTTTCTGCTACTACTGCCAAAGCCTTGTAAAGACATCGACAGTAGCGATTCCTTGAGCTAGGGCTTGCAGGCGTTGGATATACTTGCCAACCTCCTCACGGATCCGCATAAAAATTTCGTACTCTAAGTTTGCTGATTTCTCACGCGCCTCTAACATTTCTCCCTCGATACGAGCCAACTCCTCTGTCCCAAAACGTTCAGAGTTTTTTAGCGTAGCCTTACGGAAAAAGTGGGCTGGAACGTTACCGAGCTGCGAGTTGGTCACATGGAAATAGTAGCCATCTTTTTTATTATAATCAATCTTGAGGGTATTGATGCCAGAGTTTTCTCTCTCCTTGGCTTCAATCTCCGCAATCCAGCTAGTTCCTTCTCTCAACACCCGACGGTATTTATCCAAGGTTTCATCAAAGCCCGTCCGAATAATACCTCCTTCTGTAATGACATGAGGAGCCTCTGGAGCAATGGCTGCGCTAATGAGATTCTCCAACTCAGGAATAGCATCGAGTTGTTCAATTAGATAGGAAAGAGCTGGTTGCTCCATTCCTTCTAAAATTGCTCGAATTCGTGGAACACTGCCCAAGGTAGTTGCTAATTGCAAGAGGTCCTTGGGATTGCTTTTTCCAAAAGACACACGACTGGCTAGGCGCTCGATATCGTAGACTCCCTTGAGGCTTTCCGTCAAATCACTGCGCTCAAAGAAATAATCTAAAAAGACCTGCACAACTTCCTGACGTTCAAGGATACGGTCCTTGTCAATCAAGGGACGGTGGATCCAAGAGCGTAGGAGACGCATCCCCATGGCAGTCTTAGTTTCATCCAGCAACCAGAAAAGACTACCTTGTTTCTTACCTGAGCGAGCATTTTCAACTAGATCCAGACTGGCCTTGGTCGCATAATCCATCTGCAAGAAATCCTTGATTTCATAGCGAACAACTGGCTTTAAGTGGTTGAGTTCTCTCAGCTGAGTCCGATGGACATACTGGAGAAGCTTACTGCTGGCAGCTTGTTCAACAGGTGCCAAGCGTGGATCTAGTAGATGTACATCTTCAAATGAATCTTGCTCATAGGAAAGTACCAAATTCATTTGACGACTGAGAATCTGTTCTTCCTCTTCGCTTAAGGCATAGCCGATGACGACTTCCCTGGCCTTAAGATTACGGATTTCACCACGGACTAGGGTAAAATCCAATAAGCCTGTCACATAGAAATCACCCGTCACCAGATCCATGTATGCCAAGCCAAATTGAGAACCATCACGATCAATAGCCACCAAAAAGTTGTTTTGACTATCTGGTTTACTGCTATCAACGACTGTACCAGGTGTAATTACCTGCACAACCTCGCGCTTAACAACGCCTACAGCCTGCTTAGGATCCTCCATTTGCTCAGCAATAGCAACCTTGTAACCACGCTCAACCAGGACATCAATATACTGTTGGGCAGAGTGATAAGGAACTCCAGCCATGGGAATAGGATTTTCAGCATTTTTATTGCGACTGGTTAGTGAAATTTCTAGTATCTGAGCAGCATTGACTGCATCTTCATAAAACAACTCATAAAAATCACCCATACGAAAGAGCAAAAAAGCATCTGGATATTGTTTTTTGATATCCACATACTGTTGCATGCCTGGTGATAATTTTTCTGTCGTCATCCATTCTCTCCTTGTTAAAAATAGAGAGTGGGACAGAAATCGGTAATTCGTTAGAATTCGATTTCGTCGTCCCACCTCCGCACAGTTGAGTAGGGCTGTAAAAGCTGATGAAATCAGCATAGTAGAGCCCACTCAACCACTGCATCTTTCTCGACAATCAAAAGACAATTGAGAGGCTAGGACTTTTGTCCCAACCTCCTTATCTATTCTTCATCAAATCTAACAAACGATCTTCCATGAGCTTAGCAACATGCTGATCTCGGCAGATCACCAATAGGGTATTAGCACCCGCAACTGTCCCTAAAATCCATTCATCCTTGTTGGCATCGACAACATTGGCTAAAACTGCGGCTTCACCCAGCTTCGTATGCAAAACTAAGGTGAACTCAGCTCTTGCTACACCTTCTAAATGATGGGATAAAAACTCAACTAGGTCAATCTTCTCTGTCTCATTTGCCAGTACATAGTAGACCTTATCATTTTTCTTAACCTTGGTCAAGCCCAGTTCGCGTAGGTCACGAGACAAGGTTGTTTGCGTCACAAAAACATTGCGTGCTTCCAAACGATCTTGAATCTCTTTTTGAGTCCCTAATTTCTCCTCAGTAATCATCTGTTTGATTAACTGATGACGTTCTCTTTTTTTCATAACATCCTCTCGAGTGTATATTTATAACATTTTACAACTATTTAATAAGAACATTATACCAAAAAAACTGAATATTTCAAAAAAATTCTCTTCATTCCTCAAAATTGTGATAAAATAGTAGAAAAGTCCAAAAAAGGAGCTCTTAATGAATACAAAAGAATTGATTGCTAGCGAGTTGGCTAGCGTCATTGATAGCCTGGACCAAGAGGCTATTTTAAATTTACTAGAAACCCCTAAAAACTCAGACATGGGAGACATCGCCTTCCTGCCTTTACTCTCGCAAAAGTTGAGAGAAAAGCTCCCACAAATGATCGCTGCTGACATCGCTGAAAAAATCAATAGCCAAGCCTTTGAAAAGGTGGTAGCAACAGGACCTTATGTCAACTTTTTCCTGGACAAAGCTGCTATTTCTGGTCAAGTACTCCAAGACGTTATCACTGAAAAAGAGCACTACGCTGACCAAGAGATCGGTCAAACAAGAAAATGTTGTTATCGACATGTCTAGTCCCCTAAATATCGCTAAACCATTTCTCAATCGGTCACCTGCGCTCAACTGTTATCGGAGATAGCCTGTCACATATCTTCCAAAAAGATTGGCTATCAAACGGTCAAGGTCAACCACTTGGGAGACTGGGGCAAACAGTTTGGAATGTTGATTGTTGCCTACAAAAAATGGGGTAACGAGGAAGCTGTCAAAGCTCATCCAATCGATGAACTCCTCAAGCTCTATGTCCGCATCAATGCTGAAGCTGAGAATGACCCAAGCTTGGATGAAGAAGCACGCGAATGGTTCCGCAAGCTTGAAAATGGAGATGAGGAAGCTCTTGCTCTTTGGCAATGGTTCCGTGATGAAAGTTTGGTAGAATTTAACCGTCTTTACAATGAGTTACAGGTTGAATTCGACAGCTATAACGGGGAAGCCTTCTACAATGACAAAATGGATGCAGTTGTAGATATCCTAGCTGAAAAAGGACTATTGGTCGAATCAGAAGGTGCCCAAGTTGTCAATCTTGAGAAATATGGCATTGAACATCCCGCTCTTATCAAGAAATCCGACGGTGCAACTCTCTACATCACACGTGACTTGGCCGCTGCCCTTTACCGCAAAAACGAATATCAATTTGCCAAATCGATCTATGTCGTTGGTCAAGAACAATCTGCTCACTTCAAACAACTCAAGGCCGTCTTACAAGAGATGGGTTACGATTGGAGCCAAGACATTGTCCATGTACCGTTTGGTTTGGTAACAAAAGAAGGGAAAAAACTTTCTACTCGTAAAGGGAATGTTATCTTACTAGAGCCAACTGTCGCAGAAGCCATCAGCCGTGCCAAAGCGCAAATCGAAGCCAAAAATCCTGAACTTGAAAACAAAGACCAAGTTGCGCATGCTGTTGGAGTTGGTGCCATTAAATTCTATGACCTTAAAACCGACCGTACAAATGGCTATGACTTCGACCTTGAAGCTATGGTATCCTTTGAAGGAGAAACTGGTCCTTATGTTCAATATGCCTACGCTCGTATCCAATCGATCTTACGCAAAGCTGATTTCAATCCTGAAGCAGGTGCCAACTATAGCTTGAACGATGCTGAAAGTTGGGAAATCATCAAGCTCATCCAAGACTTCCCACGTATTATTAAACGTGCAGCTGATAACTACGAGCCTTCTATCATCGCTAAATATGCGATTAGCTTAGCGCAAGCCTTTAACAAATACTACGCTCATACTCGTATCTTGGATGAAAGTCCAGAACGCGACAGCCGTCTAGCTCTCAGCTATGCAACTGCAGTTGTCCTCAAAGAAGCACTTCGTTTGCTCGGCGTAGAAGCTCCAGAGAAGATGTGATTCAGTACTAACAATTGGAACTAAAGTTCCTAATTGTTAGACGCTAGCCGCTTTTATGCGGACTTGCTATCTGCTTCACTAGTAGTACAACAGACATATTATCGATTTCTGTCGCACTACGTCGTAATCGGTAAAATCACTTGATTGCAGAACAATCTAAGTAACTAACGCTAAATCCTATAGGCGAATTGCCTAAAACTTTACTAGAATGATTTGAAAAGCGGAGACTCTTCGCTTTTCTCTTGCTATTCATTTCTTTATCACTTAGGGAGAGATTTTATGAGCCAATATGCTTATATTTTAGTTATCATCAGTCTTGTCGCTCTTTTTCTAATCAACAAATACGAAAAGGAAAAACTACAAGGCCTTCTACAAGAACAGCTGTTAAAGGATGAAACTTTTCGAGCTACTATCAAGGAAAAAATTCAAACAACAGAAAACATCAACGATGTCATCGACTACATCAATAAGGGATATCGTTTGGGAATCATGATTTCAAAGGAAATTGTGGAAGACATCAGAAAATAGAAAGGGATTCGAGAAATGCTATCTCGAATCCCTTTCTATTTTTTCCTGATAACTAAGATTCCCACCAGTATAACAATTCCTAGTGATACCATGGTTCCGTATGCTGACAAACTTTCATCAAGAAATTTCTTGGAGAACTGCAACAGAGTGATTGCTAAGAGTAGCAAGGCACTGCATAGCATAATATCCTTGAAGCTTGGTTTGCGTTTTATATACTTTAAAAATGATCTCTGTAGCTTACTCATTTCGATTGTTCCCTTTTGGAGTAAATCCTTTATCCATAGAATAAATCTCTTCCTTAGAAAATCTGGCCTCTTACAATGCTTCTAATTCATAGAGTTCTGCAATAATCCCTGCAACTTTTTTAATATCTCCCAGCATTCCACGCATCTCAAAGTCAGCTAGAACGGGGAAACCAAAGCGCTGGCTGTATTGTTTAGCCGTCAAACAGTATTGGTTGTTAAAATTACGATTGCCTGATCCTACGACACCAAAACACTTACTGGCATTGTCTCCATAGGCGATAAAATCACCTACTGGAGTAGTCAAAATCTCCACATCACCATTGTCAACACCATTGCCACCTTCTAGATAAGTTGGTAGGAAGGCCACATATGGGTTGGTCATTTCAAAGAAGGCTTCTCCTTCCTTGACCAAATCTTTAATATGAATTTTTTCTACTTCAATGTTCTCATACTGTTCTAACAGGTAGGCCTTCAGACGTGTAACGAAACTCTCCGTATTTCCGCTCAGACTGATGTAGACCAAGGAAATTTTTTTCATTTTCTCCTCCTTTTTTGAATCATAAAAAATAACTACCAAGATTGTATCTTGATAGTTATCCTTTGTCAACTCTTAGGCAAGTTCTTCCTCTTCTTGAGTTTCTGTTAATTCTTTTTGCTGACGCCACATTTTATAGAAGACGATTGCTAGGAAGATAACATTGAGTACGATCCCAAAAATGGCTGAACCTTTGGCACCAAGCTCCGCTCCCATACGGATGTTAGGGTCTGTAAAAAGTGAAACCGCATCCTGAACGCCGATAAAGTTGTAGATAGATCCAACGATAGCAACGAAGACATAAGCAAGATAAGTGTAGTTAGCCAATTGAAGGTTTTTACGAATAAGGAAAACCAAAGCCACAACAACTAGAATAACAGATAAGACAACCAAAAGAATGCTGAAGACAGAATGACCATGCTCCGATACCTTAATGGTGTAATCAACAAGCTCCTTAGCATAAGTAGCATTAACACCTGATGCTGATGTTTCTAGATTGCTCATACCCTCCGCGGTAGGTACTGGAGAGATAATTCCAAATAGCGACATTGCTGATAGTATGGCTGAAAAAATCAGTAATACCCATAGATAGATTGGTTTCTTTTTCATCAAAGCAACCTCCTTAAGTTTTTTAGTTTATTATAGCATATTTTAACAAGTAAAACAAATCCTACAAGTTTGCTTCTATCTGTTTTCGATAGGCTTTGGGAGACTTTCCACACAGTTTTCGAAAGACCTTATAGAAATAACCTACATTACTGTAACCAACCGTATAGCAGATATCCTCGATACTATCATTGGTGGATAACAAGAGTTGCTGAGCAGCCTTGATGCGTTGCTTATTGAGAAGCTCTGCAAAGGTAGAATTGGTTTCCTTCTTGATCAACTGCCCCAAATAAACGGGATTAATAAAGAGATCCTTGCTGATATCCTTGAGGGAAAGTTCTTTTTTGTAGTCTCTACCAATGACTTCAAGCACGCTGACTACATTTTCATTCATGCGGTATTGACCAAAGAAGGAAGTCAAGGTTTCCTTGGTATAAGCGACTAAGTCCTCAAAAGTTGTAATGGCATGGATGTTCTTGACGATATCTGTCATGTCGTCTGCCTTCAAATGCTCAAAAAGATGGAAAACATCCATAACAAACTGAGTAAAGAGCTGCTTAGTGATAGAGACTCTCGGTGTATTTTCAAGAACAATCTTCTCAAGTAAGGTCAACTCCTCGATAATCTGCTGGAGATTCCCCTGGATGATCACTCGATAGATGGGTTCGTAGTAAGAAAAGAGACTTTCAGACTGATCAAGATTTACAGTTCCATAGAAAAGTGCCTTTTCTACATTAAATTTCCATTTTTCAAAGTTGGCTTGATAAGGGGCTTCAAAAGACATGACCAACAAGCCCTCAAATTCCTGATCAGCAAGGACGATCTGCCAGTCTTGACCTAGAACGTAGTAAGGAATGACAAAATTTCCTTGTTTTTCTTTTGAAAGTCCAATCCACCAGTTTTCTTTTTGGCTGAGATGAGTCTTGAAGGCTTCTTCATCGAGTTGCTGACTCAATATTTCTGGCTCATGAGATGTTTCACCAAGCTGACTGGCAATTTTTTCAAGCAAGCGTTCAAGCTCAACCTTATCAACTGGTTTGACCAGATAATCAACGACATTGAGATTCATGGCTTTTTTGACATAGTCAAATTCTTGGTAGCCTGAAAGGAGGATATAGTAAGCATTTGGCAACAACTCCTTCATCTCCCCAATCATTTCAAGCCCTGTCTTGTCAGGCATATTGACATCTGAAATAACAATATCGACGGGATGTTCTCGAACGTAGTCTAGAGCATCGTCAGCATGATTGGCTGTTGCAACGACTTCCATATCCCACTTGTCAAAAGGAATCAAACGTTTGAGTCCTTCTGTAATCATGTACTCATCGTCAACTAAAAGTACTTTATACATCTTTATCCTTTCTCTTCATTCTGAATGGTAATTCGATAACGAACACCTTGGTGTTTCATTGATTCTACACTAATGTTATAGCGATCCCCAAAATAGAGAACAAAGCGTTCATGAACATTGACGATCCCAATGGACTGTCGTTTTTCACTATAATCCACTGTGTGTTCAAAGGTTCTTTGGGCTAATTTAGTTTGAATTTCTGCTAATTTTTCAGCAGACATGCCACGGCCGTTATCGGTTACTAAAATTTCGACATAAGCCTCTTGTTTCAAAGCCTTGATACTGATAACATTGTCCGTTCTTCTGTGGTCAACTCCGTGGGCAAAATAATTCTCCACCAAGGGTTGGAGGGTGAATTTTGGAATGCGCATTTCTTTCAATTTAGGGTCAATCTTAAATCCGTAAGCAATGGATTTCGGATAGCGAACCATACAGAGATAGCTGTACTTCCGACAAAACTCTACTTCTTGCTTGAGCGTCGTTTCTCGTTCATTAGAAATGTTGTTGCGCAAGAGGCTACTAAATTCGTAAATAATATCCGCCAACTCATCCTGATTTTCCATAACTGCGTACATTCGTAAAAATTCGAGGGTATTGTACATAAAATGCGGATTGATTTGAGCTTGTAGAGCTCGCATATTGGCATCTTTTTGGCTCAACTCCAACTGATAAATATCATGGATATTTCTCTCCAGTCGATCCAACATATCATTTGTCGTTTCCGCGATTAAAAGTAATTCCTGGTCTTTTTTAGTAAGATCAATTCTTTTTCCTTGTTCTCCTTGAGCAATATCATGGATTGTTTCCACTAGGTCAACAACCTGTGTTTGATACTTCGAAAATGTTTTTTTCAAGGTTACATATAAAATAACGATAAAGAGGAGACTCAAAGCAAGAATAAAAACCGAACTAGAGATACTACCACTAAGGACATAACCTCGAGGAACTGCAACCTGAACCTGATATCCATGAGCAGTCTCATCTTGCAACCATTCCTCTCGATCACTTTTTTCACCTTGGTGAAACATTTCCGTTTCAAAAGGAGAGGTTATGCTCACAGCAATTGGGATATTTCCTCTGGTATTGTCAATAGCCTTATAAAAAACATCGGAAGATACAGAAACATAAATAACTCCAAGAGCTTGATCCGATACTGGATCGGATACGGGAACGGCAAAACTATTAGCATCTGGCTTAAAGGCGTCTGCAGAAACCTTGTAACCACTACGATTGTCCCTAGTCGAAACATAAACTTCTGTCGAGTCTTGCAAGACAATGGCTACACCCGTTACAAAATCATTGCGCACATAAAGGTCATCGATATTTTCATAAATGGATACAGAAATATAGGGTGATGCCTTACGCTCCAGTTGCCAATAGAAATAATCTGGTGTACTAAGGCTAAAATACTTATAAATTCCCTCGATTCGCGCTTGATTATCTACTAAACTTTGGGCTGAACGCGCTGATTCTCGATAATAATACTCAACCTCGCTCACCGTCCGAGTCAAAACACGCTGGGAAACCTGTCTTGCTTCTTTTTCGCGACTATCCCAGTTTACATAGGAAATCAAAAGAGCAAAACTAGCAATGATGACAATCATCACCCAACTATAGGTTCTAAGGAGCGAATGAAGCCAAAACTGTTTCATTTTATTTGGACGCCAATTTTTCATGAATGTTTTCATAAACGGGCTCCAATAGATCACTAATAAAGAAATGCCACATTCCAATTCCCACAAAAATGATGAGGGCTGGCATATAGAAGCCAATAATGGCTAACAAGACGCTACCAAGGAGAACCTTGGCCACTGCTGACAAGCTCATAAAAATTCCGATGAAGGCAAGCTTTAAGGTATTTTGATAGGATAAGTCAAAATAAACTTGCAATTTTAAAGACACAGTATAGGCCAAAAATACCAAAGCTACCAGAAAGATATTCAGAAAAGTTGCTGCCAAGTGGATAATGGTCTGATGCGGCAATTGAATCATGAGATACAAACCATAAATCAAGATCAAGTCAAGTCCCATAAAGGTGTAGAAACTAAGATTGCTTTTAACAAAATTGCTCTTGTAAAGAGTCCAAGCCTCTTTAAAACCATAGGCACGGTAAGAATAGCCGTGTTCTGCAAATAAACTCATGATAGTCGCACTAGCTGGTGCTATACCAAAAACCACACCTCCTGCTAGTGTCAATAACCAAAAATAAACCGTTGCAATCATCCCCAAAAAGAAACGATGAAAGACTAGCTCAATAAAATTTCCCACGGTTTGCCTCCAAAAAAATAATCTAGAACTATTATAACATATTTCAAGCGCTCTCAAAAATAGGAGGAGAGAAAAGGCAGTGAGAGTTGAACTTGCTACCTTTTAGAAGCAAGTTCGGAGCAGGTATCCATCCTTGTCAAATGGCCAAATGTTAGTTTATAAAGGATAAATATAATTGTTTAATAATGTTATTTGTGCTATAATAAATATAGATAGAGATACCGATTATTGACAAAAGGGGTTTATAGAGAAGATAAACATCTTTGCAGATTAACTAATGACTATTTCAAATCAATTTATTGGATTTACAAAATAACGAAAAGGAGTACTAGCCATGACTATTTCTATTTTAAGAATTACTTTGTTTTGTGTTGCGATTGGATTGACTCTTTTTCTCTGATAAATTGTTCAAACAACAATATGTAAAAAAATCGCAAAAATAATTTGCGCTATAATCTTTTTAGTCGCTTCATTATCACTTCTGTTCTAAGTTATTTTAAGAATACAGGAATTTGTTTGTCCTGTATTCTTTTTTTCTCTATAAAACGTGCATTGATAAAAACGAATAACAAAAACACCCCCTAATTGGGAGTGTTTTCGAGAAAAATAGCAAGATTACCTAAATTTTATTATTTAGCATCGTCTTTATGAAGGATATTTTTAACACCTTCAACGACACCTTCTACAGCATCTTTTGCATCTTCAGCAACTTCTTTAACTTTAGAAACAACTTTTTCTGTTGCCCCTTCGCTTTCAAGTTCTTTGTCGCCGATCAATTTGCCAACGCCTTCTTTAACAGATCCTGCTGCTTGGTTTAATTTTTCTTCTGTAGACATAAGTATGTCCTCCTTTTATTTTTTCTAAATTAGTAATTATTGAACACGTGGTTTAGCTTGAACTGCAGCATCTTTAACAGTTTCAACGCCTTGGCCAACTTTTTCTTGAACGAATTCGGCGCCCTCGCCAAGTTTTTCTTGTGCTACTGCAACACCTGAACCGATTCCAGCTTTCACTCTAGAAAATTGTTCTGACGCGAACTCGCCTGTTGATTCTGCCACGTCAGTTACACGATCTTGAAGGCTAACTGAGTCTGCTTCATGTTGTTCTTTAGTTTTGATGTCAACAACATTAACGTTAACTTCAACTACTTCTAGATCAGTCATTTTCGCAACTTCTGATGCGATAACATCTTTGATTTCCTTATATAGAGTTGGAACATTTTTTCTGTACTCTACGATAACGTTCAAGTCAACTGCTACTTGTTCTTTACCAACTTCAACGTTAACACCGTGTGTTACATCGTTAGTATTAACAAGTTTTTCTGTAAGATTTGAGAAGAATCCGCCGTCAACATGTAATAGTCCTGGGACTCTATCTAGTGAAAGACCGATGATTTTTTGAATAACTTTATTTTCGTAAGTTAATTCTCCTCGAACATCTTTAGAAACAACAACATCTTTTTTTTCAGTTACATTTTTTTCTACGTTTGACATATGAAACTCCTTTATTTATTTAAATAATTCTTCTGTACATAGTATCCCAACCAAACTCCTAGGGCTCCACAGATTAAAACGAACAATGTTTTAAAGAAACCGAAGGATAGGATGAAGCAGGCTAGAATAATACCTACTACACCACATAGAATTGGGTATTGATATTTTTTAAACCATTCCATTTTTTACTTCCTTACTTTACACGACTAACAATTTTCTTAGCTGCTTTTTGAGGGTCATATTCTCTCACTGAAACTTCCAGTTTAACCTCTCGATCAATACCAAAGAATTCTTTCAATCCTTGAGTAATTTCGTTTTGAACTACTTCAAATTTGTTAGCAATGTTATCTGAAAGAACAGCTGTACCTTCTACATAAACGAAACATTTCTTTTTCCGAGTATGTACCTGAATTTTGGGATTTTTAACCATCTTGTGTTCATCCAATAAACATCGAACAAACCCTTCAATAGCTGAATTTTTTAGTTTTAATTTATCGTCTTTAGTTCCAAGTTTTATTTCCAGATATTGTCTAGGATAAAACAGGATTACTAACATCCATAATAAAACGAAGATAGACAGGCCTAGAAGCCCCCAAAATACATATCTAGCGATATAATATTCAAATGATGTCTGTCGCCAGCTAGTCAATTGAATCCCTAAATCACTAACCTGGTGGTAATCTATCAAAATAGGAAGGAAAATTGTCAAGATTAAAATACAGAAAATAAGTAATAATATTTTCTTTGATTTTGACATCTAAAATCCTTTCAATTAAAGCACTAAACTATAGGTTTACCCGTCAATACTAAATTTAAATCTATAGTTTATGATTGAGTAAAAAGTTAACCTTTTTTACCCAAAAAGAATGATACTACAGCGACAACAATCACCGCACCAGCAATCGATGGAATAATTGACATTCCCGCTAGAGAAGGTCCCCATGTCCCAAAAAGCGATTGACCGACGGATGACCCAATTAAACCGGCAAAAATATTTGCAATAATTCCCATTGAACCACCTTTTTTTTAGTGATTGCACCTGCAGCGAGACCGATAAAAGCCTCCTACAATAATGGACCACAACATAACGGGCCTCCTTTCTTTTTTTAACCAAAAGACTGTCTATTGTATTCACAAAATATCTTTTGATTGCATTTAGTATATCATAATATGAGAGCGTACACAAATTATATGCTCACGAATATATGCTTTAATAAAATGTCTATTTTTTTAAAAACAACTACAAAAAAATGTACTATTCTAGTTACTTTTTTTTATTGAAATTTGAAAAAGAAAAAACGCTAAAATAGCGTTTTTTTCTTATGTATTGATTCGTATTGAATGCTTACTTCACTTCTATAAAAAGATTAAATAATTTCTATTTTAGCTGTTAGAAACGTTGGTACATCAATGTTTTTTTAGAATGCTACATAATAAAAGGTAGAGTGAATGGTAGAGTAGTAAAAATAGTTGTTATCCTAGTTGATTAAAAAAAGTCTTTGATTTCCTCATCTTTTATAAAATAATATATAATTTTCCCCTCTCTTCTAGTATCCAAGATGTTTTGATTGGCTAGTTTACGAAGATGGTGGGAGGCAGATGCCATACTGAGATTTAGTAAACAGGCTATATCACAGACACAGAGTTCTTCAACAGCAAGGAGATAAAAGATGATATTTATCTGTTTATTATCGGTAAACTTTGATAAAATACGAAGTGATTTTTGGACTTTTTCCTTTTCAAGGTAGTTCGTTGCGGTTGTAACATTTTGTTGATTTATAATATTCACTTGGCATATACTATCTTTTTTCATAATTTTTTCTCCTAGCCGAACACAGTCCTTAGTATGTTAAAGCTGTTGTTTTCAATCAGGATATACATCCCCAATCCTAAATAAACAACGGCAATAAACCATCTGCTATATTTTTCCAAAGTTTCTCCAACAGAAGGGACTTGTGCCAATTTTTGGGCAGAAAAAACCAAGAGATAAATCATGACTAGAAAAGTAAGTAAAGCCACTATCAAATTCGCTAAATTTAAGGTAATAAAATATGGGACAAAAACACCAATATTGTCAGCACCACAACTTGCAAAAGTAATCATAGCTACTAGAAAAATCAGGTTTTTATCATCTTTGCGCAAACCATCTTTTGCAATAGCTTCTCCATCAGAATCTCCTAAAAGCAAAACTTTGAGTCCTAGGAAAATTGGAATCAAACCGAGCAAACCTAAAATCTCTTTACTAGGAATATAATTTAAGACAAATGCAAAAAGTAAACTTAGCAATATTAGACTAACAGAGCCTAGAAATTGTCCTAAATAGATGTTAATGATGTCTTTTCTGCTTTTTCTTTTGGCAAAAAATAACATTAGGATAATAAGTAAGTCTACGGCTGTCCCAGAATACAGGATTATTGAAGTAACAACATTTTGAACCATAAAACACCTCATTCAAATATATTTTTGAATGTATTTTAACATTAAACTTTGTAGATGTCAACTTCAGCTCCATCAAAATATAGATAAGAAGGTAGTGTACCAAATATTAAAAAGTCCCTGCCATCGAAATGATAGCAGGGCTTAACTTTCAATATCCAGATGATATATTTATCTAAAAAAAGGTAGAGTTTGAACTGAAATATAGTGAAATGTATTGAAATTGGGAAAAAAAGAAAAAAACGCTTAAAATCAGCGTTTTTCTTCTGTATTGATTCGTATTGAATGCTTACTTCACTTCTGTAAGGGTTAAATAATTGACCTGTAACCCTTGTCACATCAAGGAGTACAGGCTTTTGAAGTAAAAAGGTAGTGATAAAGGTAGTGATTGTATTAATCCGTGAGTTCTTGTAATTTATCCAGAAAAATATCAACTGCTTCGAATTTTTTCTTTGGTGCTAGTTCAGCATATGTATCCATAGTTGTGGTAATAGACTTATGTCCCATCCTATGTTGTAGCTCTTTCCAGTTAGTTCCGGCATTGAGCATCATAGAGGCATGTGTATGTCGGAATAGGTGAAACCCATAATTTGGTAGTCCTAATTCGATAAGTCGTTTTTTTAGGGTTGCACGCTCATTTCTATCACACATATAATTTCCATAAATCGTTGGAAATATCAATTTGGATCTTGGTAAATGATGTTCTTCAAAGTAGAGACTCATTTCTTGATGAAATTCTCTTAGTCCTTCTAAAGTTGATATTGGAACAGCAACTCTACGATTACCGGCATCAGTTTTAGGAGAATTCTTACAAATAATCCCTCCTTTTTGGTTCAATTTTTTATTAGCACTTTTCCACATTAAAGTTTTATTGACAATGATTTCATTAGTTTCAAAATCAAGATCAGTAATTTCTAAAGCTAATAGTTCATTGATTCGTAGTGCTGAAGCCAGTAATGTATTACAAATGATTTTAAACCGCCGATTTGCTCTCGTGTTTGGTAGTGTGTCAAGGTAAGCTAGCCAAAGTTTTAAATCCTCATCATGAAGGACCATGATACGTTCTTTAATGGCTTTGGGTTTTGGTGGTATCTTGATTGTCTTTGCAGGATTGGTTTTCAAACCGCAATTTGTTATTCCAAAATCAAAAATATCACTCATTTTATGTGCCATTGCACCAAAATCTTTTGCACTGCCTTTTCAGGGGCACGTTTTTCCAGATTCAATTGCTTGTTTGGCTTTTTACTAATCGATTTTAGCCATAATTGAATATCTGATGCTTCGATCTGCTCAGGTTTATAATTGCCAAATTGTGGAATGATGTAAGTATCTAAGTACCCTCGAACGCGGTTTATTGTATTTTGCGAAGATACCCAAGTTTTAAAATGGCTAAACCAAAATTCAGCTAAACTTTCAAAATTACCGATTTGGATAGTTTCTTTAATAGTTGACCCAGATTTTTCAAATTGAATTTTTGGATTCAACAATTTTTTTCTATCTAAAGCTTTTTAATGTTTTTAGCAGTGATTGTTCTTGTAATTCGCTTACCAGTCTTAATATCTGTTCCGATATAAACACCTTTGATTGAATAGCTTTATTTCACCGTTCTGCTTGGTAGTTTTTATAACTTTTTTTATTGTTGTGTTGAATGGTTTCTTTTATTCATATTGCCTCTTAATTCGGATATTTAAAAGACTAAAATAAGACCCTCACCTTCTTTTAAGATGATTTTATTTTAGCATATTCCTGAGTTGTTTGTTGCATTCCTGCTTTACTATTAAGTTGATAGAAATTTAATGATGTCTTGCCGTTTATAGTAGACTGTTCTCGTTCCTTCAATAGGTGGTTCCAGACGAGCTAGTCCTTTTCTTTCCCAACTCTTCAGCGTGTTAGGTGATATATTCAATTCTTTTAGAACTTCTTTTTGAGTTATAATTTCCAAGTGATTGGAGTTGCTTTTTTTGTCAAGAAGGTTCACCAATACTTGAAGAAGATTTTCAATTTTATCTAGTTTTACTTGTTGTAGTGCATCCATATAATTATCCTTTCTAATGTCCAATAACATAGGTAAATTGTTTGGCAGTTTCTGCATCAAATGTGCGGTAACTAATTATTCCTAACCCTTTTACATTACACTCTGAGACGAGAATTGAACCATCTGATTTGACCTGTTCCACAAATGAAATGTGTCCGTATATTGGATCAGCTCCAGCTTGTCCAGGGCTAAATGATAGAGCAGAGTGCTCTGTTGGTGTGTGGGTTGTTGTAAAGCCTGGTTTATTCATCCATTGTCCACCATTTCCCATAAATGGATCAAAGTTGACTCCGACTTGTTTTCCACGGTTGAAGACATACCAGGTACATTGTCCCCATGGATAAGTGCTTGTGATATAGCCAGTAGTGTCAATAGCTGTTGTTAGACTGTAGCCAACAGGGATATCGTTTGAAGTTACTCCTCCACCATCTCTAGTTTTTCCTGTAGTTTGTTCAGGAGCTTTTGGAGTTCCTCCATGTTCATCAATGAAGGCATCCAGTTTTTGCATGGTTTCTGCACGTCTTTTTCCGGATCCTGTAGTATCTGTGAAATAAACACCACCATCGGTAGAAGGATTTAGAGTACCATTCGCAAACTTTTTAGCCTTGTCATCTTGAATTTTGAAGGTTTGGTTTTTATTTCCAATGATGGTTTGTTGGGTTAGTCCGACAACCGCAACCTCGTCATTAAAGTTATTGGCATATTCTGGATTGGAATCATAGGCCCCAAAACCAAACATATTGGCTCCAGGATTAGTGGCTACCCCAGCAGTTCCAAGGAACTTTCATTCAGTGCGATCGCAACGATTCCACGGACATCAAGATTAGATTTAGCTTCCCATTCGAGGAGCTTTTTTCCATTAATTCGGTTCTTATCATAGGAGATTCCTAACGTATCTAAAAAGCCGTCTAATTGCTCTGCTGTAATACCGAAGCGATGAACCAGTAGGTTGTGAGTATAGGGATCTCCATCTGACCAGTGATCCGCATAAGTCACTCCATTTTGGGATTGGGGTGAGCCATTCGTCCCACCACCTCCGACAGCCCCCATAAGGATAATGATGATGAGGACCGGTAGAAAGAGAGGAATGAGACCGGCTAATAGAAACCATTTTAGTTTTTTCATCGAATCTCCTTTCTAGTTAATGTCTTATATAAGCAGTGAACAGAACAGTCCCAAAACGCCATTTTGCATCTAAAACGACTGAATAGGACTTAGTCTGTTGGATGATTTGGTCTCTTTCTTGTTCTGAGACTGGAAACAAAAGAAGGAAATCGACTGAGCGTTTTCCTTCTTGGTAGGCTTGATAAAGAGTTTCTTCAAGAACTCTTGGAAAAGCAGTTCTTGAGCGTATCTTGGTATTCATATCATTCTCCTCTAAGTTGTCTTAAGCGTTCTGTTAATCGGTCTCTTCGTTCAATATTGGTTCTCAATTTATCATCTCGTGTCATGGTTTTCCTATAAGCACGAGTGAAGGCATTGGATCCTTGGGCTTTGTACATGGCTTGAGGATCTTTATATTCCTCTAATTTGTGCTCAATACTATTAATGCGGAGCTGTTTAAATGGAGAAATCCACTCTTCTTTAAGAGTTTGAAATTCCTCGTTTGAACTTGGTGTTGGCTCTACTGTGATTGCAGATTCCATTGAAGGAGTTGGTGGTATTTTTTCTTCAACTGGTTTAATCCCTTCTAGCGTTTGCTTTGTTTTCGGAATGCTTGGTTCTGGAGCATCTGGACTTATCGGAGTCTCAAGTGTTTCTGCTGGGAGCACTTCATCAGGTTGGTGCTCTGATCCCTTATTGGTAAAGAAAGATCCGACATTTTGGAAGTGACTTTTGGCATTCATCACCATTCCGGCTCCGAAACCAGCACCTGCTAAGGCAAAATTCCCAAGATGTTGAGCAGATGAAAGACTTCTCGATGGTACTTGTGAAGCTACCTCTCTGGTCTTTGTGACCCCTTTTTCAACTTTGTTTCCAATATCATTCGCAACCATTCGAGCTTTGGATCCAAGAATGAATTGGATCAGTTCAGCTTTGTATTTCCATAGAAAGAAATATACGAGTCCCTTTGAGACGACTGAAATGAGTAGTTTAAAAACAAGGCCAAAGATAATCAAGGATGGGAGTGTTTTAAGAATGCCATCAAAGCCTGTAATGATAATGTTTTCGATCATTTTCTCAATATAGAAAACTAATAGAGTTAATAGACTTGTGATAGCTGGGAAAAGTAACCCACCAAACATGACTTTTAGAACTCCAAAAATCAAATCTTGCATTCTTGGCACAAAAGACATTAATAGCACAATTGGAAAGAGCAGGATCATCATCAGAACGAGTGTCTGAGCAATGACATTTAACATTTGAATCAAAATAACTGGTATTGCTAATACAAAAGCGTCAAAAATTTTAAAAATGACATAAAACATACGAGTAAAGATGAAATCAGGCATTGCCGAAACCCAACGGTTCTTTTTCGCCATCTTCATTAGCTCCATTGCCTAGTTCATCTAGATATTTAGAACGGTCTTTGGATTTAACCGCTGTAAAGTTTCCATTTTTATCGCCTGTTCCTAATACCTTACTATCGTCAAAAGTTTCTTGTTTTCCATTTTGGCTATTCTTATATTTACCATTTTCTTGGCCAGTATTGACAAAGACATAGGCTTTATAAGATGTTTCTGCTATATAACTATCTGCCATGGAATCACCGATTTTGATCGTCTTATTTTTTCCATATTCTACTTTAATATGAGTGATATTTTTAGTGACCTCTTTAGAGACATTATTGATTGTATCAAGCAGATAAAGACCACCAGAGGTCCCTGCAACTGTTCCAAAGTAACCAAAGCCAAGGATGAGAACTAAAAAAACATGAAGGAGTGTTCTTGAAAAGGATCCTTTGGAAAAGAAATATTGGTAAAAAAGGTAGAAAGCTAAGATCAGAAGCAACATTGAAACAAGTGAGTTCTTGGCAACTCCACTTCCATTTGAACCGATAAATCCTTTCCAGATATTCATTGCTCCATTAAATACATAGTTCTTATAGCTAGAGTAGAGATCAATTTTTTCAAGAATTCGAATCAGCAAAGAAAAGAAGCCCACCACTGCATTTAGAATGAAAAAGAAGAAGTTGACGAAAAGCTCATTAATCAGTACCCAAGCACCATTAAAGGAAGCAAACCCAGTTGGCTCCATGTAGGACTTAAGAGAAAAAATATCGACTCCCCTTAGTTTGTCAAAAGCTTCTTGCATGGATTCACCTCCTAACTAGCGTATTTATTTTCAAGGCTTGATGATACTGTGGCTTTCATTGGTTTTAGAAGCATATCAATATCTTCAAAGATGTTGTGTACAGAGATCATATTGAGATTACCGTACACGTCATAGTACAGGCATTGACCAGAGATCATATTGTCAATCCATTCGAGATTATTTTCAGTAACTTCTAGATTGACATGTTTTAGGATATCTTCTCTTTCTGACTTTTCATAGAAAGCAAAGATGGTACCGAACCCAGTGGTATCATCGTCATTTTCTGCATCATGTACAGATTGAGTAATTAGTGCCAAGGTATTATTTTTGGAGCGTCCAATCCGACGCATATTTTTTATAACGGCTTTTCCTTCTGCGGACTTCATCAAAATCCAAGCTTCATCAAAGAACTCAATGGTATCTTCATTTTCATTTCGTTCTCCAAAGTGGGTACAGAAAGCACCAAGCGCAAACATGAGAGCAATAGAGTTGCGTTCATGATCTGAAATTTTTGTGGAATCGTCTTTAGGTAGTTTGAGGTTATTGACCTCTAGGATAGTCACTCGTGACTCGTAGTTAAGTCCTTGAGTGGTCCCATCTGAAAAGGCTAGTTCCAAGATAGAATTCGTCACAATAGAGGTCAGGTAACGACCAACTGATGCAATTTCTGAGGAAGTGGAGCTTCTCAGCACTTTTAGGACGTGTTTAAAGCCGACTTTCTCACCAGCGACCCGTTTTTCTACAATCGCATTAATAGCTTCTGTGATCGCTGTTTTCTGGTCCATCGTGACATCATCTACTGCTTGTAGTAGAAACTCAAGCATGTTTTTTGCGACCTCTACAGCTTGTTCTTTATCTAGAACGACAATAGGATCTAAGACACCGTGGTTTGATGGAAGCGAGCTATCCAGTGTCACAAAGTTAAAGTTCTCAATCTGTCTCTTTCGTTCAGGATAGAGACGTGCGAATTCAGGTGAGTTAATCACTTCTTGGTAGTGATTTCTGAGTTCTCGTTTAGGATCAATGTAAAGGGTTTTGACATTCTGTAAAGCTACACTTAAAAAGATGATCTGAGCAAGGAAGGATTTTCCTTGACCTGTTGCCCCCGTAATAATGATGTGTGGGTTCTTGGTGATCTTTCCAGCGATATCTTCTTTATTTCCGACTGTCGCATTGTAGAGGACAATGTTCTTTGAGGAATCAATGGCTTTTGCAATATTGTCCCAACGGCCTGTCCAGTTATCTACTCGGCCGATATACCAACCGATACGGTTTCCAGAAGAGGTATTGGTGAAGGGCATGAGTTCTGAAAATCCACGAGCTGTGACCATATGTGTCCAGGTGCGAGTTTTCTTTTGGAGGTTTTCTCCATAAAGCAGAGCTTGAAAGAGATACGGACCGTCTTGAGAGGCTTCGCTAATTTCAACTCCCATATCATCAAAGTAATTCAAAATCACTTGCCGTCTTTGTCGTAGTTGGTTCACACTAGAAGCAGAAACAATCAGATAGGCTCCGTATTCGATGATATCTTCCTTGTTTCCGACTTTCTTCATCAAGTCTTTCAGGGAGATAGAGCCCAAAAATGATCTCATCTTGTTGGACTGTATCTGTATTTTCAGCTTCTTCCATGATATTCCGATAACGTGTATTCGATCGTCCCATTCGACCTTTGATCTTGCCGGTATCAATGAATTCTGCCTTGATTCGTAATTCAACGGGGAAGTTCAAACGTTGGATAAATTCGCCAAGATGAAAACCGTTGAATTGAACAGGAAATTTACCTACAGGAAGAATTGTTACAAAAGATGAACCATAGGGGCTTTCTAGCTTGAGAAAGCCACCTTTTAAAACTTTAATCAAGGTATCTGTGATATTGAATTGAGCACGATTGGCGAGCACCTCCTTCTTGTAGTGAGGGATATAGCGGAGGTATTGCATCCGCTGGTAATAAAAGAGTTCTTCATTAGATAACCGTTTTGCCCGAAGGACAGAGAAGGCTTGGAAAATAGTGAATTCATCACTTTTATAGTCTTCATACCAAGTGGGACTTAATTCATATTCATAGCCAAGACCCTTTGCGATCTTTTCAGTGAACTCATTAAAGCTCTCATAGGCCAAGTCTTTGACGGTAGCTCCATGATTTTGTTTGCGTAAGGTCACGCCCACGACCCAGTCAAACTGATAAGGGATTTCCATTTCATCTGTTAGACGATCCACCGTGTAAAGAAGAAGTTCTTCTCCTAGCTCGCGACTGTCATCTGCTAGAGCATCTGAGAAGTCTCGCATTTTCTCTTCTAAGAGATAATCTTTAGGGATCAGAGATATTTCAAAGAACTTGTTTTTCTGGAGCTTCTTCATCATTTGAGCAACAGTGATTTTATGTTTGCCCTTTTTTTCATCATCTGTAATGGTGATAGGAGTGTTTGGAATACGATAATAAGCAACGACTGTTTGATCTTTTTTTGAGAGCTAGATTTTCATGTGTCTCCCTAATAGGATAGGTTAAAGTAATACTCATAGGTCCTCCTTTTCTATAGATTTGTTTTTTCAAAGACAATTTCTTCTACAGGCTCTATTCGATCTTCGTGGTAGATAGCTTTTTTGTTTAGCTTAAAATCCCAGAAGTAAATCAGGTAATCTCCAATAAAGACGTGCATCTTTTTACCGTGAGGTTCGTATTCAGTATAGAACTTAGCTAATTTGTAAGGGAGATACCAATAGAGCAGCAATGAAATTGAGTGAGTGATTTTTGCGAGTGGCACAAAGATAAACCCTCCAAAGAGTAACATGGTCACAAAAACGATGATAAAGACAATGAAAAAGGACAACTGCATCGGTGTCGCAAAGTACCATAGTCGAGTGCCCTTTTTTGTCTTGATTTCTTGGATCCAATAAGGAGCATTTAGGCCCTTACTGTAATCATAAAGTCTTTCTTCGTTCATACTTAAAGTCCTGATTCAATACCGAAGAGTCGCAGGAACCAGCCGACTGCTTTGAGGATATCTTGTCCTTTCGCAATTGAAACAATAACGGCATAGAAACCAACGACAGAGAAGAGTTGAAGCCAGGAGCTATTCCGCCAAGCCTTGATCGCTAAGAGCACGGCAATGGCTGTCAGGATCCAAATTCCATCGCCCTGTAGGAAGGTTCGTAGATTGTCTGTATTCATAGAGTTCTCCTATTCTTTATCATTTGCATAGTTCAGTGGAATGGTATGTTCTAGTTTTGTAACATAGTAGGTCTTTTCTTTTTCTGAGAGGGTAAAGGTGAAGTTTTCCGAGTGAGCGGTTCCTCCGACCTCAAAGGTTGCTTGGACATAAGCGATTAGATTTTTTCCGTCTTTTTTAAGATAGATATAATCAATCGTTTTGAAGGTGGTATTGGCTATGATATCCACATCCTTAGCAATCAGATTAAGATTATCTTGATTGGTAGTATAGTTGGTAAAGAAGACTTTGAGGAATTTTTCAACTTTTTACGCTGAGCATCTGAAAAGTGATCGTTAGCGGTTAATTGAAGCTGATCGTCTTCGCTAAAGTGTCCAGCTTGTGATGATTCAATAGCAGAGAACCAAGGAAGGCCAGAGATATAGTATTTCCCATCTTTTTCATCAAATGGAATATTGAAACCTGTAACGATTTCTTTTTCTTCCGTGTTATTATCCCGGCGGATCGTTTCCTTGTATTTGATCTTATAGGTCGCAACCTTCCCTTCTACAGTCACTAACTGAGAATAGAGGAGTTCACTAGGATTTCGAACTTGACCTTGAGCTTTCACATCAGGAATGAAGTTGTAAAAGCTATTTAGGAACTCCACTTGAGCTTGTTGTTTGTCTCCTTCTTGTGGAAGGGTGAAATAAGCATAGACATAATCATTCAGGTAATATTGGAGTTTGTAGTCGTATTTTCTACTAGACTCCATTGGCTGTGCCTTTTGTTTTTTAGTAGCCTCCACTTGAGCTTGTAGTGCTCCTACTTTATTTGATAGTGTGATAGCACGAATAGATCCCAAGAGACCAACAAAAAGGAGGAAAGCAATTCCTCCTATGACTGCAATATTGACGGTCTTTTTATTGGTGACTTTTAGTTTTGGTGGGCCTCCTTTTTTCTCCACCTTTTTAAAGTGTGAGAGATATTCTTTTGCTTGAAGCAAATAGCGTTTGGCTTTATCCATAGATCCTCCTTTTAGAGAGTAGCGAGTTCAATGAGCTTTGAACCTTTTGCATAGAGGCGCTTATTGGCTTTTTCGATCTCGCCGTTAATGTAATAGTAGCCTCGCAACTCAGTTTGGAGTTGGTCGATCAAGTCAGGTTTTAGGTCTTTGGCTTCTTCTTTTTTTAGGAGACTATTTAATTCTCCAGCCTTGGTCCAAGCCTCTCTGTGATCTTTCTTTTTAAGTAATTCTCCCAGTTCATTCGTGACTTGAGAGACTTTCTTTTCAAAAATAGTTTTAGTGGCCATTTCAATTTCCTTTCTAAATGTTTCTTGATTGTCTTTGATGGTCTTTTGGATATAAGTAATGAGTGAGGGGCGCATTTTTTTATTTACGCTCAACACTTGACCATCTAAGGTAAAACAGGCGTGTTCATAGTTATAGAACCCTCTACTATCTGGAACATCTTCTGTACATCTGCCTGCACATTCGTAGTAGAAGTCCTTGCCTTTTCGTAAGAGGATATACATATTCCAGAATTCATGTTCTGGAAGAAGCAGAAAATCTGCTTGATAAATCTTCTTCATCATCTCAAGAAGCCTCAAGCAGATCATCGTAGCCTAGAGCTTGGTAGATGAAATCTGAATCAAACCAGAGCCAGTCATTGATTTGTCCTTCTGTTGGCGTATCACCAGAGAAGATATCTTCACATATGACAGTTAGGGTATCTACTCCTCCACGTTCACGGACAGTATTCAAGGTGGTTAGTCCACCAGACCAGGCTTTAAAGTTGTCTAGTGAATTGATTTGAACTTTGTATTCCATATCGCGTTTCCTTTCTAGTGTTCATATTGTTTATTGGCTTTAAGAAGTCGTAACATAGCTTTTCCTCTATCTGTGATCTCTCCGCTGTTCTGAATCATCTTCATATATTCTGTTTGCAGGATTTTATCTGCTTCAGTAACTAGTGCAAGTGAGTTAGCAACTTGATAGGTCAGCCAGCGAATCGTTCGCTCAATACTGTAAGGCTGTGGGTTGGTTGAAAGTTTTAAGGGTTCGACTCCTCCGAAGAGTTTTTGCCATTTTTCATCGGGTTTATAGGCTCCAAAACGGGTAACTCCATCATAAACTTGAATTTCTTTATTGACGATGCCTCGTGCGATTTCTCCGAGATCTACACCATTGATGTATTCCTCCACAATACCTTGAGCTTTCTGATCTGAAAAACGCAATTCATAGCGATTCCAGATACCAAAAATCTCCAAGGATTCGTCCAAGGAGATGTTTTCCATTCGAGCTATTTCATAGCGCTTTTCATAAAAGTTGAAGTAGAGTTGACTTTGACGGCTCCCAAAATAAATGGACAAGCCGTGATTAGCCTCCATGTCTTCATTATCTGTGAATGATCCTCCACCCGTGATATTCCATTTCTTGATCGTATCTAGAACAATCTCTTTGGAATAGAGTTTATCAATTAATTTGGGAATTTGAATTTGTTCATCCTCGTGACCGTACCCTTTATAGAGTTCATCTAGGGCGATATCGAGACGCTTCACCCGAACATCTTCATAGGAATAAAGAATATTTTGAAGAAAGAACTGCCAGGTAATTCCCTTATCTTCTAGTAGCAATTCCAGCTCACGGCATCCTTGACCGGATAGTTGAAGACAAGTTTGGTAGTCATTGGTCACAGACTTATCAAAGAAATCAAAAATCCAGATGTTCCCTCGTTGCCACAAGTGGGTATAGTTCATAAGACGGGTTTCTTGGTCTGTAAATTCACTTAGATGACAGTGAAGGAAGTTTTCGCAGAAAGCATCTAAATCCTTTAATCTAGGAAAGGTCAATCGGAGATAGTCGATCTGAGCTCGAAGACTGTTTTTATCACAATCTTGATAGTAACCAAGTTTTTCTTTTAGTTCTCTGAACTTATCAATCGTCAGTCCTCTTTCGCCTGTTTCATAAGAGCGGTAGGTTCGTGTAGGAAGATCAACAGCTTGTGCAAATGCTTTTTGACTAAGTCCTGTTTGTTTTCTGAAATTCTTAATATGAAAAGGACTAATTTTGTCCATTCATCGCAACACCTCTTTCTAACAAAGTGACACACTTTTTTGACGAAAGTGACACACTTCATAAAAATTGAAAACCCAACTCCCATAAGGAATGAGGAGGGGTGGACTTGGCGTTTTTGCCAAATGTAACCCCCCTATTAGAAAACGGGGGTTGAAATTTCATCATGAGCCAGGAACGGCGGGCTTCGGTCTTCGCCTGACCTGCGGTCAGGCTTGCCCTTGCCCTTGTCCTAGCCCATGATGACTGACAATCGCTTCAATAGCTTTTGGATAAGACTTGCGTCCATCTTCCTCAAATCGAGTGATTGTTTCAAGAAGTAACTTTTCTTGGAAAGGTTCAATGAGAATAGCGGATTCAGTCCGTTCAAATGAGATCCCATGCTCTTCCATATAAGGAATGATTTTTCGAAGAGTTTGCATCTTTAAATCGTATTCATCCGCAAATTCCTTGAGTGGTCGCTTGTTTGTTCGTTTTCTATAATCTTCTCTTCCTCTATAGGATCAATTGTTTCAAGCGGTGGTTTATATTCTTCAAATACTGAGAACTCTTCGCCTTCAAATTCCATAATAGGTATTTCAGAGTAGGCATCATAGAAGGAAAAACCTTGATCAAGCGGTACATAAGGAGAGAAAAACTCACCAGCCAGCTCGCCGTTGTTTGCGATATAGCCCCGCCCTTTGACCTTGACTCCATTAATTTCATCCAGCTTTTTAAACTCTTTGGTTTTATTAGCATCTCCAAACATCATGTCATATCCTGTTGATTCTAAATGACCGACAGAGAGACGCTTCATAAAGTTATCCCGAAGAGCAGTTTTGATAAATTCTCCATCGGGCCGTTGCATAGCAAAGATGATAAAGACTCCAGCTTGACGGCCTTCTAGAACTAACTGTGAGAGATATTCCATGAGTTCTGACTGTTGGCTATAGTCACGGTCAATTTTTGCCATAAGAGCTGCCCACTCGTCTACAAGAATGAATTTTGGTTTCATGTCATAGTGAGTAAAGTTCTTTCCAGCTTGGAATTTTGGCGAAGTGGACATCCGTTCATAGCGTTTTTCCATGAACTCTACATTGCCCTTAAAACAGTTGATGATATCTTCCTTACTAGTATAGACTCGACCATGGAAGACTGGAATTTTCTTTAATCCAGCTAGATCTGAATTCTTTGGATCACAGATATCGATAAAGCCAATTTTAGCTAGTGCATAGATTATGGTCATGAGAACAACTGTTTTTCCTCCACCAGTTCCACCGCCAATGAGAAGATGAGGTTCTTCAATATAATCCCAAGATACATCTTTCATGAGCTGGAGTTTCGATCCCTTGACTTTTACTTCATCGATGGTGATCCTGCTATCAATTCGGTTAATAGCAATTTCATATTTGATAAAGCGGTTATCAAAGGTTTTATTACGAAAGTCTCCGTTAAACATGACTTCAAGCGTGGCACCAAGATTTAGAAAGCGATCTTGGAACTTATTGCCCTCCAGAATAAAACTCACTTCAATCTTGTAGCGAGACTGTTTGATATACACTTGAGGCAAGGCGATTTTTTTCAATAATCTTGTTTTCACGCTTGACCTTTTTAACGAGATAGAGGTTATTCTCTAGCAAAAAGCGGGAAAGAATTCGAAGACTATTGAGTTTTTGAAAAAAGAGCATCTTCCTGTAGCAAACCCGATTGACAAACCAAGAGAAGATTAAAGAAAAGAGAAGCCCAGCTCCTAGAAAATATCCTTGAGGTAAGGGATGAACTTTTAATTCTTCAATATGTAAGTAGCTGTAGTAACTAATAGCCAATCAAAAAGGGAACCACCAGATAAACCATGTGATTCCCTTTAGTTTTCGATGAAAAGCGTGAACTCTTTTCCCCCGATAGGTAAAGAGTTTCATAGTGCATCACCTCCTAGTTTTCCTTCTTGTTTTCTACCGGTTTGTTTTCTTTGGTTGGTGCACCTCCAGCTTTTTTCTTGATTTTAGAAGCAAAGAGCTTATAGATGTCATTACGATTGACGTGGGTATGCGTGATAACAATATCTTCCAATTCCACCTCTTCTCGGTATTTAATACCCAGGTCCTCAATCTCAGACTCAGACATATCTGCGATAGTGAAAAAGAGTGTTTCATGCTGGACAGAAGAGTGAATCCCTACGACAATTCCACGGATCTCACCTGTATTGACTTGTACAAATGATCCATCAGGATTACGTTGCGAGCGATCCACTTCAAAAATGATATCAGGACCTTCAATGCCTCGGAAAGTCAGTTTTCCAAGGACAGCTGGGACATCTAGTCCATCTGTAATGACACGATAAGTCTTGTCAGCAATTTGTAGTTTTTCTCCGTAGTTTAATCCAATTTTAGCCATGTGATTTTCTCCTTTTATTTCTTATTTTTTAAGTACCAATTTTTCCGCAAAGACATTGAGGTAAGGCGCAACATTATTGCCATTTAGCGCAGTGTCTGGGAAAAAGATTGGGTTAACTGTTTCTACTAGAGCATCTTCTGGAAAGACCGTTGTAGAAGCTGGTGTAATAACATGAAAGGCACCGTGCTCTGCGCTGTTTAGAATGTGACGTTGGTATTTACCTTCTTTTCCAAAAATAAATTTAGGAGCATTTCCCAAACGTTCGTAGTAAGCAGGGCCAATAAATTCTGGTTTCATTTTAAGTGTTTCTGAGATCATAAGATTTTTCCTTTCTGAGTGTAAAATAAAAAGAGTTAAGCTAGTTGCTTCACTCTTGAGTAATAGTGGGTAAATAGTTTGCGTTTAAACATGCGACTATAGAATTGAATATCCCCATGATCGTAGCCATTTCTACGAGCATCATCTGCGAGATGATCTAGATCTACTTGAGCTTGAGCATAAAGTTTAGCCTGTAGTTTATCAGATTCGCTAAACATGCCATAGGTAAATTCATAGTTATCATAGAGTCGTTTACATTGTAGTGCGAAAAAAGTTTGTCATATCATTCTCCTTTATTGTAATAAGTAAAAAAGCTACTAAGTGAAAAAAGGAAAGAACTTAGTAGCTTGAGAGTAGGTCTATCTAATTAGATAGACAGCAGTAAAGAAAAGTTATTTGGTTGGAAAGATCCCTCTTTCCACGGTGGCAACGTTTAGCAAGGTGCTTTGCGTCAATTACCATCGCTTTCCCAGCCAATCTCTTCAGGTAGTCATAATCATACCCAAGGGATTCTCTTACGCCCTTTGGCGAAGCCAGTTCACTTTACTATTCGGAAAAGTGCGAAAGTCCGAAATGCGTGGAAGCCCACAAGAATGGAATCCTGTTTTCTATCTTCACTTCAACCATAAAACGGACTTGACTTTTCTTATCAAAACATTTACAATAAAGGTACGAAGTTTATGTGTAGTTCTGATGATCAGTCCTCTGGTTGTCAGACGCACTTTTTATTTAATTGTCAATGATCATAATGCCGATAGCTAGGTATTATTATTTTTAAATCAGATATAACCATCAGCTATATTTATATTATATAACCGTTAGTTATATTTGTCAAGAGATTATTTTAAAAAGTTAAAAATATTTTTAGAGGTCAAAAATGGAATTTTCGGAACGCTTAAAAACCCTTCGGAAAGAAGCTGACTCACTCAAGTTGATGTAGCTGAAAAACTAGGTATTTTCTCAACCAGCTTACGCTTCTTGGGAACGTGGGTAAAAACCAACACAAGATAATTTAGTTAAGATCGCTCAAATTTTGAATGTTTCAGTCGATTATTTAGTTGGTAACTTACAAGAAACATCAGATGAATTGGATAATATTGAATTATTATTTCGTATGAATTCAAAAGGTTTGACCGATGAAGAAAAGAAATCTTCAAAAAGAGTTGATTGAGTTTATGAAAGAAAGGAAAAAGCTTTTGAAGAAGCGCGATAACATAATTCGAGAGATAATAAGTCTATACAAAATAAAAACAGCACAAAAAAAAGAAAATATCTAATAGAAACACATCTAGAGGAGAGTAGAAAATTTTTCCAATTTTAATTTATCTCCTATATTTGATCGAAAAGACATAATACTAGAGAATTACTTAATTTCAGATATTTTTATATTGTTATTTTGTATGGAATTTAGTATTTCAGAAAATAAACAGGCATTTTATGCAAATACACTAGTCAGATTATTAGGTTCATTTCTTGACTTATATGCACAAGTTTTAAATAATTTTTATGATTTAGAATTAAATCCTCTCAGAAAGGATATTGCACCCACTATATTTTCAGAAGGAGTTGTTACTCAAGCTAAATAAATGGTGTTAAAGATTCTGATAAAAAAATATAAATCAGTAAGCCTTTAATACTGTTATCAAGAAAATAAAAAGTAAATATCAAACAAAATGAATATTCTGAAGCAATTCAAAAATTCTAGACGATGATGAAATACAATCTATGAGCATATTAGGAATTATGAGACTCACTATCAGTCTATTTTTTTCTAAATATAATCAAAGCTATAGGTTTGATAGTAATGGATTGTATAATAAAAAGTTTTTTTCTACGAATGGCTCTATTTATGATAAAGGGAATTTGATAAATTCAAAGAACTTTCACAAAAAAAGTAATTAATTTATATTTAAGTCTAGTATACTATTTTAACAAAATGCTATTTGATAGAAAATTAATAGAACATGGCAAAAACCGGAAGAGGTATACGTTCTTCAATGTCCCTGGATGCTCAGAAAAAAATTTTTTTATTTACGGAACTTCAAAAATTGAATTATGATTATGGTTTAACATTAACATAGAACATAAAGAATGTTCTTCAAAGAATTGTCTTACATGGACTAACGAGAAAATGAATGTTCACCCTGAAAGGTATACTCAGATGATGCGCCAAGAGTGTGAAGCAATGAACAATGGTGAATTAAAGGTTTATAACGACAAAGGCGAGGAGATATTTCTTTTAAATAATATTTTTTAAAAATCAAATTTAAATATTCTAAGTAGACAATAGTCTACTTTTTATATAATAAACTCAACCAAATTGGTTTTAGTTTGGTGATTCATACTTAAAGGAGGTACCATTCTTTGGATGAATTGTATACAAGAATAAGTAAGTCTACAAAACATGTGTTATACCAATACATGAAGGATCATGATATTTCATTACTAAATTATAATTTCAACTACTTCTTTCAATATTGTATTCAAAAATATCAAATTCAAGTAATTAGTCACCACTTCTCAAATCACAAGATTGAAGGATTAACTGTTATTGATGAATTAGGTATTAGTTTTTCTTATGAAAAGGATAATCCCATTGTGAAGCAAAATTTTACTCTGTGTCATGAGCTAGGACATTTTATCCTAGAGCATGAAGGTAATTATTTTGCAGAATCTATTGATAATCAGGAGAACCTACTAGAGCGAGAAGCGAATATTTTCTCTGCTGTAGTATTAATGCCTGACATTATTTTGTTGTCAAAGATTTATTATAGTTGCGACACCTTTCAACACATTCAAAATAGCCTGGATGTTTCAAAGCAGGCATTGTTTTATCGCCTTTTAGATCTTCTTAGAGAATATTATCCTGGAAAAGAAAGTACCATTAAACAGGCGATCGATGCTTATATTGATGGACAAAATGCCACACTTCTCCTTTTGTTTCATAGCATAAAAGAACATATTATAAAGGAGTTTAACAACTACCAGACTTCTCTAATTAATAAGATAGAGCCAGCAGTGAGCAAAAGAGGTTTCGTTACTAGTCAAGAGTATCCAGAACTTCTAAATCTAGAGAATTGGAAAACAATAAAGGACTGCCGTGACAATTTAAAAGTATGGCTCATTTATGACAAAGGGAAATCTATAGCTTATGTTTGGGATAAAAATAAGCTAACTGACAAAGAGGCAAAACAAAAAGCTGAATTGAAATTACTATTAATGTGAGGGAAACGATGTACCAACCAGAAAAACTAAAGGCTCGTAGAAAAGAGCTAAAAATGACTCAAAAAGATATTGCAGATCAATTGGGTATTACCTACCAAGCCTATTCTGCATGGGAGCGTGGAATAAAACAATCATCTAGAGAAAAAATAAAGCTTTTGGAGCAGATTCTAAATGTTCCAAAAGGTTATTTTACAGAGGTCGAAATCGTCCGACTATATAATACTTTATCGGATGAAGGTAAGAATAATGCACTTAGTTATGTCAGAGGCCTAGTTCAAAAAGAAAAATGTAAGAACATTGTTTCAATGTCAGAAAAACTATACGAATACCATGTTTACGAACAAATGTCTGCTGGTATCGGTTCCTCGGTGTACAACGATCAAAACTATGATACTGTCTATTTTGACGAAGAACTAGCACATGATTTTGCTTCATGGGTATCTGGCGATTCAATGGAACCCAAATATCAAAATGGATCTGTAGCTCTTATTCGAGAAACAGGGTTCGATTATGATGGTGCAGTATATGCAGTAGTCTGCAATAATCAGACATACATTAAAAGAGTTTACCAGGAAGAACAGGGTTTACGATTAGTTTCTATCAATCCAAAATATCGAGATATTTTTCTTTCGTATGATGAAGATCCTAGAATTGTAGGGATTATTGTAGGGAATTTCTTACCTGTTGAACAGTGATATTGTTAATGTAAAATAATAATAGTTGCAGCCATTTTATGACAATAGAAAAGCTTCTGAAATGTTAGATTTCAGAAGCTTTTTGTCTATCTATTATGATTTAAACCTTGGTAAGTTATAATTTTCTGTGATATTTAGGATATTTAAAAACATAGAAGTATTTTTGTAGACTAATTTACAATTTTTCCAGTATTTTACCAAGTAGTTCTTCTAACTTTCCTAAATCTCCATAGACTGTTCCGTCCATATAAAGATTGTAAACCTCGTCATCTTGCTCCACACGTATTTGTGCAGAGTATCCTTTTGATAATGCTAAGGAACGAATGACTTCTCGTTGAGTTCGTCCATTCCCTTCTCGAAAGGGATGGAAATAATTAAGATTATCAAGAATTTTTGCTAATTGTTTAATAATCTCATCTTTTGAATTAGCAGTTTGATAATAGGTATGAATAAGGCGGTTTATATATGCTTGGGCAGTACTGAAAGATTGTATTGACATAAAAGGATTCCCATTTTTTGAGATATTCACCTTGCGAAATTGTCCCGCCCAAGCATAGACATCTTGAAATAAATATTTATGAATGGCTAAAATATCACTAATGGAGTAGACTTCTATGGTTTTCAAGCGCAAGTCTGCAAGCCTTCTAGTAACGAATAAATGCTCATTCCGGTAGGCTTCTTCAATATTTGTAATATTTTGTTTGTTGATTAAGACTGTAGAATTTGGATAGGTATATTGGTGATTGGGGTCAATGTACTCATAGCCTTCGTATTGATTTTTAACCAATATTCAATTCCTTTCGTTTGTTGATAACATAAGTTTTTAAATCAATCACATCTTGAACAGTAGGTTCATAATTTTCAATCATTGATGACCCAATAGCATACCAGACGGTATCGAAATCTGAAAAGTTATCAAAGGGAATCCCTAAAATTGTTAATTCTTCTTTATTTACATCAAGAGTCATGGCACACTTCCTTGTATAACGTTATCTTTATTATACCATAAAATCGGTATTTTTACCTAAAGGGATAGAGACCAGAAGATATATGTAAGCGTATAGATTAATACTTATGAAACGGTTGTAGGAGGAAAATCTCTCCTACACTATTACAGAGAAATTTCTAAAAAGGGATAGAAAACCCTATCTGGGATGGTCGTATCTATTTTTATCATTTAAAAACATACTTTTGTTAATACTAAATTTTATAATATAATAGATACAATGACTTTTAAAATACTTCTTCCCTATCCATAGGTGGATAGGTTTTTCGTTGTTCATTACACGTTCTAAAACATTCAATACTAGATCTTAGGTGAAAACATTTCATGTTTCCTATATTTTTCATCCGTGAGTTTAATAGTTCGTTTAGGGTGACGTCTAATATGCCAAATGACTTTTCTAATATTTGCTTCTTTTAAATTATTCATGAATCCATTGTATAATAAAAATATAATCCAATTTCTTTGATTAAGCTAATTTACATGAAATATAAGCTATTCGGTTAAGAATAAGCTTAAAAAGTTTTTGAAAGTAATCTATTTAAGACAAAAACACCTATTCGGTAAAATAGGTGTGAATAATGTTATTTATATCCATATTGTTTTAGAGCGTTTTTATATGCTTCGCTATCTTTAAGATAGTAGTCGTGCTTAACTCCGCTAATATCAACAGAAAAGACCCCATCTTTAAATGAATAATCTTCTGATCGACTCGCAATATTTTGTCCAGTTAATTCGATCGTATTCTTTTTGTTAATGATAAAACTATCGGCTTCTCCATGCTCTATGGAAGCATTATCTCCTTTAATAGTAAAACACCAACTCGTTTCTTTCACTTGAGATCCAATAATACTCACCATCTAAAGATTGGTGGTTGTTTTTTGAGCAAGCAATTAAAGTAATTATTGATAATGAAAGCAGTAATATACCTACTAATTTTCTCATAATCTTTGCCTCCTTCTATATTTTTAATTATACCAAAATAATATTACAAGAGCATGTCAGTGTCTGTTATAACGGAAAAATGAAGAAATGTCTATTATAACAGCAAATAATAAACTTTCGGGAAGATTATTTCTCTAAATCAATATAAAGTTAAATATTTTTGGTATAACAGTTAATATTAAGGTACTTGGTGTAGTTGGTAGCACGTGGGTTTTAATTGATTAAATTATATTAATCCCTTATGTCCTGAAGCTCTGGTTCGACCCCAGAAATACCTAGGGTGTAAAATAAGATGAAAAATGGAGAAGACTCTAATGGTTCTTCTCCATATCTAATTGGTAATGTTGAAAAATCGGAAGTGAAATGATACTTTCAAAGAATTCATTTTGGACACTAGCAAACGAAATAGATCCCCTGATGCAAATCAACAATTTGTTTTGAAATTTTTAGCCCAATTCCAGTCGTTCTAATTTTTAGAAATATCAATATTTTTAAAAGATAATTCATTAAGTTCAGTAATTTTTTTCTGGTGAAGCTCCTGTCCATTATCTTTGATTTTCGACAATTACATTTGTATCTTTTTGAATAAGTGGATTCTTATTGTGCACCCTTTTCGTTATGTAAAAACAGAGTTGTAGATGATATTATGGATAACTCTTGTGATTAAAAACTGCTCAATCATGATAGATTGATTAACAAGTGAATAATCGTAATCAAATTCAAATTCAAAATCATTCCAGATTTCTTGATTTAAAATATGGATGAGAATGTCTTTTGAAGAAGGGATAATTTTTGTTTCAGTCTGATTTAATTGAAGATGACCGGATGAAAAGGCAGCTACTATATTTAAGTCATTTAAAAATATTTTGGATGTAATAGGATTCCGTCAATATTGGGCGAATATGTTTTTTGGACTGTGTATCTAGTTCAGAATCATTTAACAAGGACGCGTTAGAAATGATGACAGAAAGAGGTGTTTTGATATCGTGTGCAATACCTGAAATCCATTGCTCTTTAAAGACTTCATTCTCTTTGAGTAGAGTATCAGTTTGATTAATTGCAGTTGTAAGATATTCTAGTTCTGATATAGAATTTATTGGATTTTTTAAACCATCTGGGAGATTCTGAATAGCAGTTACAAGAGGCACAATTTTACGATTGATATGCGTCACGCCATAGTAGTAAAGAAAAGCGAAATAAAGGCAGTTGAAAAGCAATACTCCAAATGCTATTAGTGGAAACAGGCGGAGACTATCTATATCTAAGTAATTAAAACTATAACGAGCAATTTTATCTTTTGGAAAACCAACAACAATGATGTATCCACCTTTTATCTGACTAAAAACAGGATAATCTGAAAGATAATAGCGAGAAAACTGTAAAATGTCCCCGTAGTCAAATTGCGAAGGAACTTCTGTAGGTTTATACTGTTCGTACACTTGTTTTCCAGTCTGCTTATCCAATACCATGAGCCATAACTTTTGTTCTTTTAGACTAGAAATATCATTTTCAGGTATGTGGACGTTATTATTTGTGATGGTAATGTGTTCAGAAATTATTTTCACAGTCTCAGTAGCAGTTTGCTTTTTACTAATGTAGAAAACAAAACTGGCAATTAGAATAATATTGGTAATAAAGATAATGATGGAAGAAAAGATAAATTTCTTTAGTGAATACCTTAAAATTTTGGTTTTGATTCATAATCATGATAACAATTTATATCCTAGCCCTTTAGCTGTCTTTAAATATTGAGGGTTTTTGAAGGATTTTTCTTCTATTTTTCTCGAATTTTTCCGAATATGTACAGTCAAAGAGTTTTCATAACCAAAGCTATCCACTCCCCAAATCGTATCACAGAGAGATTCGGTTGAAACGATGTAATTTTTATTATCGTAAAGTTTTTTCAAAATCTGAATTTCAATTGGCGTAATAGAAATTTCTGCTCCATTTTTTTGTACTGTTGCATTCCGAAAACTCACCAAAGTCTGTCCAATCTGTATTGTTTCCTGTTCTGATTTATAACTTCTACGGAGCAGAGCCATAATACGATAGATAAGATTTTTTGGAATGAAGGGTTTCATGATATAATCATCACCACCAGCATTGAAACCAGCTATCTCATCTTCAGGATTATTTTTGGCAGTCAGAAAGAGGATAGGAGTATCGCCTTTTTTTCGGATATGTTTTGCTAATGTGTAGCCATCCCCATCGGGTAGCATAATGTCCAAAAGGAAAAGGTCGAACTGCTCTATTTCAATCATGTCCAAACTAGATTCTATATCATAGGCTGATGTTAGATTGGAAAATCCGTAGGCAGTGAGAATATCTCTTATGGAAGAGTTTAAAATTTTGTCGTCATCAATGATAAGGATGTGCTTATTCAGGAGTTGTTGTTCGAAACTCATAATCTTACCTCGCTTATTTAAATTATACCATTTAAAAGAGTGAAAAAAAGAAAAATACTTCAATCTTAATGTAAAATTAAGGTTAGCTTAGTTTAAAATTAATCTAGCATGTCTATAATAAAGACATAACCTAGATAGAGATACTTCTCAAATTAATTTTTAATCAGTGAGGTATTTCCAAATGGTTAAACAACAAATGAATCTCGTTGAGATTGAAGCAATGAATTCTCTTCAAGAATTGACTCTTGAAGAACTTGATAACGTTCTTGGTGCTGGTGGTGGAGTAATCCAAATCCATTTTATTCAGACAAAACAATGGTAATAGTGACTCACCAATTAGATATTGTGAATTATGTTGATTCTATCATTTTTGTTGATAAGAGTAGTAGAGATGTTATCAAAAGATACTCATGATAATTTGATTCATGGAAAATCAAAAATTATAGAAAAATTTTTAGTTTAATGGAGGAAGTTCATAATGATTAGTAATGTTTTACAGATAAAAAACTTACAAAAGGAATTTAAGGACACTCAGGTAGTTAACCTTAGTTCCTTATCAGTTCAACAAGGTGAGATTTATGGTTTTCTAGGTCCAAATGGAGCTGGGAAAACAACCACCATGAAGATGATTTTTGTCTTTGATTTCTCGTACAGCTGGGGATATTGAAGTGTTCGGTCAATCCATAGGTACGGACAAGCAGTATCTTAATCAGATTGGCTCTATGATTGAAGAACCGTCTTATTATCCTAATTTGACAGGCTATGAAAATCTCTTGGTTTTCCAAAAAATCCTTGGATTTGATAAGAAAAATATTCAGGAAACCTTGAAAATTGTTGGGTTAGATCAACCTAAAAACAAGAAAAAATTGGTTAAAGATTATTCTCTGGGTATGAAACAGCGTTTGGCTTTAGCCTTTGCCTTAGTCAAGAAACCGCGTTTGTTGATACTGGATGAACCAACTAACGGGCTAGACCCAGCAGGGATTCATGAAATTCGGGAACTGATTATCAAGTTGGCAAAAGAACAGGGCATTACTGTCTTCATCTCTACCCATATCCTTTCTGAAGTAGAGCATATCGCTGACCGTGTAGGGATTATCAATCATGGTCAACTCGTTTACGAGGGAGAAATTCGTAAAATTCAGTCCAATAAATGGCTGGAAGTGCGTGGGGATTTTAGAGGTCGACGTGAAGCCATTAGCCAAGTGTTATTTGGTTATCCGTGCAAGATGTTAGAAATACATGAGGATAAACTCAAGCTGACTAACCTTGCCGACCAGCAGATTTCTAGTTTGTTACGAGATTTAATAGTCGAGGAAGTTCCAATTTATGAAGTGAAGCAAGAACAAGAAACCTTGGAATCTATCTTCCTCAACTTAACCAAGGAGTGAGTCTTATGTTGAATAATTTGTCTATTGAATTGCTCAAGGCAAAACGAACCAAATCCTTCTTCATTATCATACTAGTTATGGGAGTCGGATTTGCTTGGGCAATTGCAGCCGCTACACGTTACCTAAGTAATCCAGACATGCACCAGATTAACCTAATTTTCTATATGATAAAAGAAGTAAATGGCTTGATTCTCCCTATCGTGATTGCTCTCTTTGTATCCCGGATTGTCAAGAACGAGAAGGAGGGCAACACTTTCAAACTGCTTTTGGCAAATGGTGAAAATGTACGGCATATCTTTCTGAGTAAGCTTGGCCTGACTATGTTCGTTTTGACCTTTCTCGCTATTTTGGAGGGAGTAGTAGTCCAGTTGATTGCAAACTTTTCTGGTCTAGAAATGCCTGTTAGCCTAATCCTCTGGCAAATCGTCATTTTCTTGCTAGCATCTTTTGTCTTAACCTGTCTGTTTTTGACTTTGCAGTTTTTACTGAAAAAGCAGGCATTGATAATGGCATTAGGGATTTTCGGAGGATTTCTTGGAGTTGGATTTGGTCATGCAACAGCTTTTCTACAGCTGATTTTCCCATTTGGTGGTATAGCATATCTGTCTCTGGTGGATTACCAGAAAGTCGCCAGTCAAGTGAGTTATGTTTTGGCGACAAACCTAGGATTTAAACTCTTTACATATTTGCCAATAGCCCTAATCTATCTCTTCTTATCTCTCTATCTAGTTGAAAAGAAAGGAGGCAAGCTATGATGTCTTATCTATCAGTAGAATGGCGGAAAACCCAAAAATTTTCCATGTTGATGATTGGTATTTTCTTCTTAGCTTTTTGTAGCCTGATTGGTCTTGGTATTTACTTAGGTGCAGCTTATTCTATGGTTGCAGAAAGTGAAAAAGTGCCTGTTTTATGGGGACAATTGACCTTCTATTATAGCCAGCTTTTCTTTCCGATTTTGGTCAGCATTTATGTAGCCATGATGTTAGGAAAAGAGTTTGATAGAAAAAATATTCAATTTCTCAGAGCTAATAATGTCAGTCTTGGAAAATTATTGTTGGCAAAAGAAATAGTAATTATCGTGTTTATTGCTGTTTTACAGTTGTTCTTGTTTGGTATTTTTTATGTCAGTGCTCACCTAGCTCATTTAGAAATTTCTAATTTGTTCACCTACCTCAAGTGGGATTTATTGGGGATTTTTGGAACAATTAGTATGATGGCAGTGCAGTTTTTTGTGACAGCTAAAACTCGTGTTTTCAGTAAATCTGTGGGAATTGGTGCTATTGGTACTTTCGTAGGATTTATGATGATTTTTGTATCAGATAAATTATCTTTAATCTATCCCTACTCCCAAGCTATGGTGGCAATGCGGTCACGGAATTTGATAGATTTTAATTTAGTGGAAATATTGCTGTTTATCATTGTAAATATTCTTCTGTGGGGGATTTTTCATACATTAAGTAATAAAGAATTGCATAAAGTAATACGAAGACTCTTCGAGTCTTTTTCTTGTGATAAAAGCTCCAAGCTTTATCTGGTATGCTTGTTCTAGTTTTTATAGAAAGAGGGTCTAAGGTGTCAAATTATTTTGTATGTATCACACATGAAAAAAATTGTTCTATTAATCTTCATATTCATTCTTACACAGTTTAATTATATTTAACTACTAAAGATTTAATTTCCTAATTATGAGATTTTTGTTGCACTATATTTTTGCAATTTATCAAATGAAAAAGCAGTCCAAGTCTTCTGAAATCTGATCTAAAGCTATTTATAAATTACTTGAAATCAAACCGTGTCAAACCAGGCTTGAAAAAGCTCGTAAAAAGCATCACAATTTAGTAAACGTTAAAACTTATTTAAACTTATTGAAAGCATTTCGTATCAAAAATACGGGATGCTTTTTCTGTTCACCCCAAATTTTTGTAACTAGGTGATACTTGAAATTAATACAAATTTGGTTGTTTTTGATAAATCTAAGCAACACTACATGATGAAGTGAAAGGGGATGAATCTTTGATAGTATTCACTTATTGTGAAATATGATATATTTATTAATTAGATGGATGAATACTTCTAGAGTTAAATATAGTATAATAGGGACATACTTTTTGGTTTATTTTTGTTTGTAGTCGGATTATGAAAGAATATCCAATATTATGCGATAAGATAGAATGTTACAAAAAAGAAAGGGGATGCAATCCGATGAAGAAAGACAGATTAATTGTATTGACAGATGCTGTTCTAGCAATTATTATGACCATCTTGGTTTTAGAGTTAGAAAAACCAACAACACCAAGTCTTGAAGCTTTTTGGGATTTACGGCAAAATTTCTTTGCTTGTTTTCTTTCCTTTTTCTGGTTGGGATCGTTATGGATGGCACTAAACACATTATGGGAAAAGGTTGAGAAAATTTCCTCAGAAATTATTTGGTGGAATTTGTTTCTACTCTTGGAGCGGCAGGAGTTCTCTTTGGAGAATTTCATGCCATCCAAGATACCAGTCTGAATGATGTGGTGGACCGGATCTATATAAATGTCAAGGATTTACCGTTTCAGTCCTTGGGAGCTTTAGCTAATATCCTGTCTGATATTAAGAAGGGACTGATTCAAGACAGTCATATCTGGTCTTTCTTCCAGTCATTTTTCAAACAATATCAGTTGATAATCAGCTTAAATCAGATCTATCAGTTTGTCTATCTTTCTCTGATGGAGATCATGTCCTATCTTCACTTTGATTATTGGAAAAAACGGCTCGGTCAGGAGCTAGTATGAATAAGGAGAACAAATGAAAACGTTTAAAAATATTTGATGGCATATTATGCAGGTTACGGGTTTTACTCGGTTTGCTCTGAGTTTTGTGACCTTTGTTTTTGGGTCAGGAGGCGTGCTTTTCCTAGTTGAACCTGCTATCACAAATTACGGAGACGGTCTTTGGTATGCTTTTGTGACTTCGACGACTGTCGGCTACTGGGGATCTCCTAGCTGTGACCTTGATTGGAAGGATTACCAGTGTCTTCTTGACGATTTATGGGCTCATATTTTTTTGGCTGTTTATCAGCTGTTATTTTTAATTATTATACCAATTTAAATAAGGAAAGAGGAGGGACAAATGACTGCCAATTATTCAACACGGGAATACCGTGAGAAATTATACGATGACCTTCATGTTCGATTGAGAGATACAGCGATTTTGATGTGTGCAATTTTTATTGCCTCTATCGGACTAAATATGAATTCAACAGCTGTCATTATAGGAGCCATGTTGATTTCACTCTCATGACACCGATTGTTGGACTGGGATTCGGTTTAGCTATTTTTTGATACGCGTTTAATCAAGCAATCTCTAGAGGTTTTATTGACTCAAGTGTTGGTCAGTTTGCTTGTCTCGACTCTGTATTTCTGGATTTCTCCTTGTCTTATGCAAAGTAGCGAGTTGATTGCACGAACCTCTCCAACCATTTGGGATGTCCTCATTACTATTGCTGGTGGGATTGCTGGTGTGATCGGTTCAAGGAAAAAAAGAAGCAAACAATATCGTGCCAGGAGTAGCCATTGCTACAGCTCTGATGCCGCCCTATCTGTACTGCTGACTATGGTTTAGCTAATGGGAATGTACAGATTTTTATTTGGGGCTCTCTATCTTTTCTTGATCAACTGTGTCTTTATCATGCTAGCCAACATTGTTGGAACAAGAATTTTGATGAGAAAATCTCCTTTAACTTCATTTAAAGAGCTGAGCATTAAAATGAGAATTGGCTTGATATCTTTGATTGTATTGTTGATTCTTCCAGCTAGCTATTCGGCAGTTACTCTGACAATAGAACAAGCGCGCAAAGAAGGGATCAAACAGTTTGTAGGAAAAGAGTTCGCCAATTATACGGTTATTAATCAAGTCTACAAGTCAAGTAACAATGAATTGGTCTTGACGGTTGTTGGAGATCCGATTTCAGAAGAAGAATTAGAAACACTCCACCAAAAACAAGCCTCTTACGGTATTCAATCTGTTCAATTGAAAGTGAATCAAGTTCAGAACTCGCCAACATTAGATAGTGAAGCGACCAAGGAATTTTATGAAAACATTGACAAGTATATTGATCAAAAACTCTCTGAAAAAGATTCACAAAACGATCTCGTAAAAGAAAATGAAGCAGACAAGGATTGAGGACAATGAACTGAATCGGTTTTTACGCCGTGTTTTTCTTGTATCTTCCTCTTTCTTACTTATAGCAGGTTGTTTTTGCTTGAATAAGAAATAAATTAGAAGTTCTATCATCTAAGAAAAATGATGAACAAAAATCATTTAACTAATGGTGTGAACGTTTAGTGTTTATCAGCTCCATTCTCTGTAATTTTGGGGGTAAAATCCACACCATTCGGATAAAATTAGTTGAATTTGATTGGAAAAACGCTTTTATAAAAGCGGAGAAAAGTCTTGATATTACGCTGTTTTTAGTCCAACTGAAATTCATACTTTCCAAACCAGGTCTTACGATTTGTAAGTAAAAGAACAAATAAAAAAGAGGAGCTTCACAATAAAGCTCCTCTTCTTTTACATATCCGAATCATTATTCTTATTTTCAAAAAAAGGTGAGTGAAAAAGGTAGTGATTCGGTTGATTTATATTGCAATGTAGTGAAATTTAGAATTTCAAGAATCGCTTAAAAATCAAGGTTCCTCACATCTATTGACGTGTAGTGAATCCCTATTTCACCTCTG
>BNJS01002666.1_pt1 | contig 75078 bp, 101 predicted proteins | sample 8540461 | NCBI WGS metagenome assembly BNJS01 (sample SAMD00202454, study PRJDB9452) | human saliva metagenome | isolation source: human saliva | place: Japan
TGAATACAACTGTTGAACATATTCAAGTACAAGATGGACAAATGATAGTAAATCACGGGGATCATAATCACTATTATCCGATTAAGAGTCCAGGATGGAGAACATATAATCAAAATAAAATACCTTATATTGAGATTCCAAAAGTTAATGGAAATATTGATGAAGCGGTAGTAAACAGTAGATTAACAGAATTAGAAAAACAAAGCACAGACTGTACTCGCTAATAATCCAGCTAAACTAAGAAAAGTATTAAGTTGGCTTAATAATTTCAGAGATGTTAGTCTAGCATGGCATGTTACAGGAACAGACGGATATTTACAAGCTTTTAGATAAATTTGAAAAACTCAAATAGATATATAACTCTATATTACATAAATTAAAAGTAGTGGATTGAAAAGAGGGATCTTTATCACTACTTTTAATGTATTAAACTATAAAAATTCCAAGAGGGTTTTTTTATAAACCTCTTGGAATTTTTTTAGTTTAAAATGAAATTAATCTCTTTCGATTTTTTGTAATTCCACGCATGTATGGACGTAGAACTTCTGGAACTGTGATAGAACCGTCTTCATTTTGATAGTTTTCAATAATTGCCGCTAAACAACGACCAACAGCTAATCCAGAACCGTTTAAAGTGTGAATAAATTCAACTTTTCCAGTATCTTCACGTTTGAATCTCATATTAGCACGACGTGCTTGGAAATCAGTACAGTTTGAACATGAACTGATTTCTTTATATGCATTATAACTTGGTAACCACACTTCGATATCATATGTTTAGCACTTGAGAATCCTGTATCTCCAGAACATAGAGTAATTACACGATATGGTAAGTTTAATTTTTTAAGGATGTTTTCAGCGTGACCAGTCATGATTTCTAATTGTTCATATGAATTTTCTGGTTTTGCAAAGCGTACCATTTCAACTTTGTTAAATTGGTGAAGACGGATAAGACCTCTAGTATCACGACCAGCACTTCCTGCTTCAGATCTGAAGCAGATACTGAATGCTGTAACACCTTTTGGTAACATATCTTCTGTTAAAATTTCACCGTTGTAGTAGTTAGTTAATGGTACTTCTGCTGTTGGAATAAGAGTTAGTCCTTCTGATTCTACAGTATAAACATCTTCAACGAATTTAGGGAATTGCCCAGTACCAAATAATGCAGTTCTATTAACTAATTGAGGTACCATAAATTCTTCATATCCGTGTTCAACTACATGAGTATCAATCATAAAGTTGATTAATGCACGCTCAAGAAGAGCTCCAGCTTTTTTGTAGAATACAAATCTACTTCCAGAAATTTTTGCAGCACGTTCAAAGTCGGCAATATCTAATTCTTCAACTAAATCCCAATGAGCTTTTGGTTCAAAATCAAATTCTCTAACTTGACCAATACGACGAACTTCAATATTTTCATCTTCATTTTCTCCGATTGGAGTTTCATCAGAGATTAAGTTAGGGATTCTAATAATTTTTTCGTTAATTTCTTCAGCAATTTGTTTGACTTCGATGTCACGAGTAGTGATTTCATCAGAAACGTGTTTCATGTCAGCAATTACGTCTGAAGCATCTTCACGTTTTCTTTTTAGAATAGCAATTTCTTCACTTTTTTTGTTACGTAGCGCTTTTAAATCTTCTACTTGTACTAGAAGTTCACGGCGTTTTTTATCTAAATCTATTAGTAAATCAACTACATCAGTCTCTAAGTTTCTAGCTGCTAATTTTGTTTTTACCATTTCAGGATTTGCTCTAAATAATTTAATATCTAACATATTTTGTTCTCCTTTTGCATTATAAATTTTAAATCGAATTTATATATAAAATAAAAATCCCTTACGTCAAAGACGTAAGGGACGATTAATTTCTATACCGTGGTTCCACCCAAATTCAATCTAAATAGATTCTTAAAATTTAATTTGATATCATCAATAGTAGAATTTTTAAAAATAAACAATAAGTACTTTCAGCATATGTACTCTCTCTGCGAATGTTTTTAGATTAAAACATGTCTATTATCAAATTTTTTATATATTTATTTAAACTAATTTTTACTCCATGATAAGCTTTTGTTGTCAAGTGTTTTTTTAGTAAATAATTTATTTTTTGCCTGTTGTTGTTTCAGATGTAACTACTGTTGTTTTTTTCTTCATTAGCATTGTGTTTATTGTCATTTGAAGTTGTGTTGTTTTCAGAATTTGAAACTTCATTTTTCTGTGTTAAGAGTCGTACTGTTTTCGTTATTTGTTTCTGAAGTTTCTTTTGGTTTAGCACTTGAAACTAAGGCAGCTAGTAATTTATCTATATCTTTTATTAGAATAGTTTCATTTTTCCACCAAGAGTGAAGTTAACAGCTTTCCCATATGGAGTATCTATAACATTCATGCTATCTGGAGAAAGTCTAAAGATACCTGAAAAGTAAGTTTAATTTTGCAGTTTCTTCAGGAGTTAGTTGAACTTCTTTGGTTTCTGTTGTACTTTCCTCTTTAGGTATGCTATTTGCATCATTTTCTTTAGCCGTATTATTTTTCTTCATTTATTGTGCTTTCTACTTTTTTTCACTATTTTCGTTATTATTTGTAACTTTATTATCGTTCTTGTTAGTATTTGTAGAATCATTTTCTTTTTTATCGCTGTCGTTATTTGATGACGAATTATTAGTTTCATCTTTTTTACCAGCATATTTTTCGAAATCTGCTTTATTATAGTCGGCATTAGAAAATTCAAGAGGGAATGATGGATCATATGCTTCTTTAGCGAACTGATCTGCAGATGAACGAAGTGTCACACCATCCTCATCTTTTACATTAAGTTTATTATAGTTATCACCAAATTCAGGTTGAGTACTTGTGTTATGCTCAAGGGCATAATGAAGAGCATTTTTCGCATTGATAAGTCTTGTAACAAGTGTTCTCATTGGTGTTCTTGTAATGAATGCTTGAGATTCATAAGAATCTTTTACAAGTGAAGAAAGTTCTTCACGTAGTTTATTATCAATTTTGTCGCTATCAATGTTTTTCTAAGAAGTATTTTATATAACTTACAGTAGTAATACTTTTCACGATCTTCGAATTTTTTGTAATTCATCTAATAAGTGATTTATTTTTGTTTAAAAGTATTAACATCTTTATTTTCACTAGCTATATTTAATTCATTAGTTAACTCTGTTTTTTTGAAAGATTATACTTTTTCTACGTCGTTATCTTTAATACGATTTAGTAGGGTATTATATTTTTTTAACTAATTCATCATTTTTTTAGAAGTGTCCGCATTAGCTTCTTCTTGGATGTATTTTTTATCGAAGTTATCTAACATTTCTAGGTAACCTTTGGTAGAGTTAGTTGGTAGTTCTTCAATTGTCGCACGTAACTGATCTAATGCACGATTAACGCGGTTTGCTTGTTTTTTTATCATTGCTGTGTTTAGCAAGGTTATTAGCTTTAAGTTCATCGATACGTTTGAATACAGCTTCTTTATCAAAATCACCAGCTACGTAAGTTCCAGTTATATTAGGAATTCTATTTTTATAGTAAATATCTGCTCCTTTAGATAGGATTTTAACGAAATGATCGTGATCACCATGAGGGATTACAAATTTATCACCATCTCGTTTAATTTTATCAGCAGGAATTCCTGTACGTTTTGACAAAGCAAGTAATTCGTTTTCGAAATCAACTTCATCGTCGCCTGTAACCTCAGGAATATGGAATTTATCACGAGGTATTAAGTATGGGTGAATATGAGTTGGGTCATATGCATGAGCAGGCTCGTTAAATACAAAGAAGTCTTTTGTAACTTTAACAGCTTCTTTTGGTACTCCATAAACTTCAGCGATATAATTAATTTGTTTTTGAATTTCATCCGTAATAGTTACTTCAGTCTCATCAACATGAATTGCATTAAGTAACACTGTATGGCTGTGATCACCATGAGGATAAGTTAATGCTTGTCCATTTTCAGTTTCTACTAATTTAATTAATTTAGGATCGATACCTAATATTTTTTGCTAAATGGTTAATTTTTTTAGTAACTTCTTCAGAATAAGTTTCGTTCTTACTTTCAGGTTGTTTATTTTTCTACTTTATCTTCTGCTTTTTGGAGTCTCTTTAGGTTGAGTTGCAACATTATTATTATTATTATCAGAATTTATTTCATCTAAAAAGTGTAGTTGTTCCATTGTAAGAAAGAGCATCTCCCTTTACTGTAGAAACATATTTAATAGTATTTTTTTATCAATATTATTTTTACTTGCTAAGTAGTTTGTTTTTTCAGTTACTTTATCTTCTAATTCTTTATATTCTTTTTAGCTTGTTCTAAATATTTTTGAGGAATTAGTTTTTTTCAAATTTAGAATTTACTAATTGTTTATAATAAACAAAGTGTTGGTGTCCATTGTGATCAATAACTAATCCTAATGATGTAGGAGTACCTACTGTATTTTCATCTAATACAAAACCATCACTAGTTTTAAATTGAACTCCAGCGAATGATAAAACGCTAGGTTTTACTTCTGTAACGTTAGCTTTTTTATTTTCTTCTTTATTCACTTCAGGTAAAGAAGGAGTTGGCTTAACTGTTTCCGTAGGTTTTTCTACTTTGTTTTTAGGAATATAGTGGAAGTGATCACCATGGCGTACTGTATATCCATTTTCGTCTTCGCTTACTATATCCTTAGGATTAAATTTATATCCATCTGAATCTTCGTGATCTGATGAATGTTCATGATGGTCATGATGACTGTCATTTACTATATTAAGTTTTGGTGTATTTACTACAGTCGTATTAGTATTTTTATTAGTTGCTGGAGTTCCAGTATTATTTACTAAGTATTCCCATTTTGTACCTACTAGTTGAGAATAAGGTATTATGTGTTGGTGACTACCATGTTTAACTATAAATCCAAAATTATTTTTTCCTATTATATCATTCTCACCTTTAAAGATATATCCATCACTTGTTGGAGTTGTTATTCCTGCAGTTGATGTTGGTAATGAACTGTTAGTTTCTACTTTTCTTGCTTGTGATAATTGAGAACTTGATAGCTCGCTTTTCTTAATATAGTGGAAATGATCTCCATGACGGACTACATAACCATCTGCAGTTTCACTTACGATGTCTTTTGGATTAAATGTATAGTGATCTCCGCTCTCTTTAGATTTATTAGCTTCTCCATGATGATGGTGATGTGCATGAGCTGAGATTTCTTTAGCAGTTTTTTCATCGACAATATTACTTTGGTTTATTCCTTCTTTAGGATAGTAGTAATATTTACCATTAACTTTTATAACGTAACCTTCTGCAAGTTCATATTGAATGTCTTCATCTTTTAATTTATAATCTTTATTTTTATAAACTAGTGAATCAAGAATTTTTGCGTTATAAGGTACTAATCCTTTTTCATAGTGGCTATGATCACCGTGAAGTGTTACATATCCATCGTCAGTGATTTCACTAACCACGACTGAACTAACTTTGTCTGAGTAATTGATTTTCTTTGCTTGTGCTGTATTTTGTACCAGAGGTGTTGCTTCATATGCTTGTTGTTTACCGTATTCGTAACCAGCGAAAGCTGATAGCCCGATTACAAGTGAACCACAGGCACCAGTAATAATCATTTTTCTTGTTCATATTATTTTCTCCTTAGTTATTTAATTCAAAACAATTCCGATTTATTATAACATGATTTGTTTTACTTGTAAATAAAAAAATGTTTACGATTTATAACGAATTAAGAAATATTTTTAGGAAATTGGGAGCTGACCAAAAGTTCTAAACTTTAACAAAGTGTATATGAGAACTTATAGACGCAGTCATTTATTGATATCTGAATTCGCTTTATAAAAGCTTTATTAGATATCTAATAAACTGTGTGGAGGTGACTTGACAAAAATCTATTTCTTCGAAATCACGATTTTTGATTCACTCCCATTAATTTATATCAGTTTGATAACGAATTAAACTATATTTTTTTCAATAATATTTATGTTATAATAAATTGAAAATTTAATTTTTAGAGGAGGGTACTTATGACACAATTTGATTTTAAAAATTAGTTGATGCTGAGTATTTATTAAATAATAGAACAAATAAGAATATTGTAGTTATTGATGCACGTGGTGGAATGCTTGAAGAAGGATCGCTAATGTATGATAAAGCAACTGTTGTTGATTGGACTGATATTAGTTTATTAGGTGAATTTTGGAGGAGAAGAGCTAGGGAAATTATTATCTAAAGAAAATTACCAACAAATTTTTGCTAAATTAGGAATCAATGATGATTCAGAAGTTCTAGTTTATGGTTTTACAATGCCTGAACAAGGATTTGGAGATGAAGCACGTGTAGTATACACATTTAATTATGCAGATTTTGAAAATGTTAAGTTTATCGATGGTGGTTTTTAAGCAAGTTGAAAAATTAGGATTTAATAAAAATTATGAACCAACTAAAGATAGAATAAATGTTAGTGATGTAGTTCGTAATGAAGCAACTCAGAACGATAAAGCTATATTTACAGATGAATTATTATCTAAAAATAGGTAATAAAGGGGTTCAAATTATAGACACTAGATTAGAAGTTGAATATAATGGTCGTGTAATTTATGGTGAAAATAAAGCGGGACATATTCCAGGTGCAATTTCTCTACCATTCAATTCTTTAGTTGATAATAATGGATTTTTTTAAAATCTAGAGAAGAATTAGAAAAAATATGTAAACGAAAAAGGTTTAGATAAGAATAAACTTCAGATTACATATTGTACAACTGGTGTTCGAGCTTCTTATGTAGCTGTAATATTAGAAGAATTAGGATTTAACGTGAGAAACTATGAGCCATCATTTGCTAGATATGCTAATGTTGGAGAAGTTGAATAGTATATGCTTCTTTAATAATTATTAAGTTATGGAAGGATACAAATAATGATTAGAAAAAGCAATAAAAGATGATATAAAAGGTATTAGAAGGACTGCAGGAGTTTATTGAATCTTTAGAAATTGACATATTGAAGAATTATTCTATAGTAAAAAAATCCAAGACATTCTAAAATTTGTATTTCTGTCAGAAGATGATAGATTTAGCTATAAAAATTGCACGGTTTATGAAAATGATGGAAAATAAAAAGGATTCTCATTTTCTTATCACTACAATGAAGTAGAAAAGATGAAAAAAATTCTGGTTTAATGAGGTTGTTAAGAAATTTAATTTAAAAACAAGATGACATTATATTTGATTATAATGAAGTATTGGAAAAAGAGTTTTTATTTAGATACACTATATGTTTTTTTCTGAGTATAGAGGAGAAGGTGTTGGAAATAAATTATTAACAAGTTTTGTTAATAATAGTAATACTTTATTAAGTTTAAATGTTGCTCAATCGAATATTAGAGCAAGAAAATTATATGAAAGTTATGGGTTCTATAAAAGATTGTGAGATTTATATAGGACATGAGAATTATGATCATCTAATAAAAAAACAAAATAACACATCTATTTTTCTGAAAATTTAACATAGTTTTAAAAAAATATATTACCAAATTACTAAAATATGTGATATAATTGAGATTATGCATTAGACATAAGGAGAAATAATATGGTTGAACTATTAAGAAAAGATCAAAAAGTTGAGAATACATGGGATTTAGAATCAATTTTTAAAACAAATGAAGATTTTTTTGGAATCAATTTAAAGAAGTGGAAGAATTAATACCACAAATACAAAAGTTATAAAGGTAAGGTTAAAGAAGGTGCTAAAAGCTCTTCTAGAAGTTTTTTTAAAGCTGAAGAAGATATGATGTTAAAAAGTCGAACAATTAACAATTTATGCATTTCTTAGAAAAAGACCAAGATAGTACAAATGCTGAATATGGTGAATTATATGCTAAAACAATGAATTTAAATTCTAAGTTTTATGCAGAGTGGTCATTTTTAAAACCTGAACTTCTTTCAATTGATGAGGATGTACTATTAGGATACGTAGAAGAATTAGATGAGTTAAAAGTTTATAGATTTGAATTAGAAAAAAATTAATAAAAAAACGTCGTCATACTCTGGATCCGAGAACAAGAAAAAAATAATAGCAATGGCTGGAGAAGCACTAAATGCTAGTGATGAAACTTTTTCAGCATTAAATAATGCAGATGTTGAATTTGAGCCAGTTGAAGATAAAGATGGAAATAAACATACTTTAACACATGGAACATATGGTACATATATGGAAAAGTACAGATAGAGCTCTTAGAAAAAATACATTCCATTCTCTATATAACTATTTCAAAAAGCATAATAATACATTGGCATCTACATTAGGTGGAAATTTAAAACGAAAAAAATATTATGCTGATGTTTATAAATATACATCAACAAGGAATAATGCATTATCTAACAACTTAATACCAGAGGAAGTGTATGATAATTTAGTATCTGTAGTTAATGAAAAAATTCCAGCTCTACAAAGATATTACGAGTTACATAAGAGAGCCAAAGGACTTGAAGATTTTAGATTATATGATAGATCAGTATCAATGGTAAAAGGAGAGCCAATTAAATTTACATTTGAAGAGGCTCGTGACATAGTACTTGAAGCTGTAAAACCGATGGGTGAAGAATATGTTAATGATATGAGAAAAGCATTTACAGAACGTTGGATAGATATTTATCCTAATAAAGGGAAACGTTCAGGGGCGTATTCATGGGGTGGTTATACTACAAAACCATTTATTCTATTAAATTTTGATGGAACGTTAAATGATGTGTACACACTTATACATGAATTAGGGCATTCAATGCACTCGTACTATACTAGAAAAAATCAACCATATGTTTATGGAAGTTATTCAATCTTTGTTGCAGAAGTAGCATCAACTTGTAATGAAGCATTATTAACAGAATATCTATACAATAAGTTTGAAAAAGAAGGTAACAAAAATGGAATGCTGCGTGTTCTTAACCAAGCGTTAAGTGGGTTTGTTGGTACAGTATATAGACAAACTCAATTTGCAGAGTTCGAACACAAAATAAACCAACAACTTCAAAATGGAGGGGCTATAACAGCAGAATATTTAAATACTGAATATTTCAATGTGGTGAAAAAATACTATGGTGATGTATTTACTTACGATGAAGATATAAAATATGAGTGGTCAAGAGTTCCACACTTCTACTACAATTACTACGTATATCAATATGCTACTGGTTATTCTGCAGCGCAAAGCATTATCAAAATTAATACTAGAAGATAGTAAAAATGCTAAAGTTTATATAGATGAATTCCTTTCAAAAAGGAAACTCTGATTATCCAATAGAAGTATTAAAAAAATGCTGGTGTAGATATGTCTAAAACCAAATGCAATTGAATTGGCGCTTCAAGACTTTGAAGAAAAAAATAGAAAAAAATTTGAGAAATTATATTTCTAATAAATAATATAAGAGATTCAAAAATCGGATTTTTAAAAAAATCACGATTTTTGAATCTCTTTTTAATGTAACTAATACCAATTCAATTCTATTGTTTATTCTTATAGGAAACGAGCTATTTCCTAGACCACGAGAAACAATCAATATCGAACTGTCTTTTGTGTAACAACCACTTGTGTATTTTGGAAAGAATCCTTGACTAGGTGAGAAAATACCTCCTATAAATGGAATTCTCCATTGTCCACCATGGGCATGTCCTGAAAAAATCAGATCATATTTTGCTTCTGCATAGATTGGAAATTTCTCGGGACGATGTGATAATAAGATGTTAAAATATTCTGAGGAATATAGATTGTCTAATGTTTTTTTGAAGTTTGCACGGTGATTTAAGTTATCTTCATTTTTGAAAAAATTATAATCTTCTACACCAACTAGATTTATAAAATCTTGATTACGATTAAGAAGAATACTTTCGTTGTGTAAGTGAGTAATTTTAAGTTTTGATAACATAACTTTTAACTCAGCATATTCTTTAGGCAATCTAAGTTCATGATTTCCTGATATAAAATAACAAGGAGCGATTACAGAAAGTTGGCTTAAGATATTATACGCTACATCCATATCATTTTTATAACTATCTAGAATGTCTCCAGTAATTACAATAATATCGGGTGAAAATTTTTTTGATTTTACTTAAGAATACTAAGTCACTTAAGCCGACTTTATCACAGTGAATATCACTCACTTGGGCAATTTTAAAATTAACAAAACAATCAGGGAAGATTATTAAAATCAAGTGTAGTTTTAGTTGCTTTTAGTTTTTTTATTTTTGTTTAATTATAGAACTAGCTGCTAGAATAGGAGCTAGTGCCAAAAATTTTCGATTCATCTATTTCACCTATTATAAAAAAATTTAAGAAAAAGTAATGTTTATTTATAATATTATTTTTATAATTACAACTGTGTAGAAGCAGTATAAAAAAATATAATATTAAATAAATGTCTTACTATCTTAAAAACATTATACCATAATGCTTAAAGTATGTTAAAATATAAAGTGATTATTAATATGAAATTAGAGGAAATTTGTATGATAAATATTGAAAAGATTGATAATATAGCCGCTTCTAGAAAGTATCCACCGACACCACCACAGTGGCAAGCTATAGCCATTACAGGAGCTGATATTCTTGTTGCTGGCAGCTGGAAGTGGTAAGACAGAGGTTCTTTCTGAAAGGATAGCAAGAAAAGTAGCGACAAAAAGATGGGATATTGATAGATTATTAGTTTTAACATTTACCACTGCTGCTGCTAAAAATATGATAGTAAGGATAGAAGATAAAATTAGTGAAAGATTGCTTTCAACAAATAAAGAAGAGGATTTATTGTTCCTTAGAAAGCAGAGAATGCTAATGAATGATGCTTATGTTAGTACTATTGACAGCTTTTTGTCTAAATGTATTAAAAAAATTTTATTATCTTGTAGAGGAAAAAAAATTGATAATCAAATCAAATATTTATCTCCTAATTTTGGTATATTAGCAAATAGTAAAGGAGTATTGAGTGAAACAATAGGAAACGTACTAGAAAAAAATTGGTTAATGAAGATTCTAGTAGTACAGATTTATTGTTTACAGTTTTTGGCTCTAAACAAAATATAACTTCTTTTTATTATTGATATATACTATAAGCTTTTTAAATATACCTAATTTTTCAAAAAAATATTTAGAAGAGGATTTTTGAAAAATTTAATTCTCTTTATGAAGATAAACTTGCTATTGATAATAAAGAAATTCTTGATAAATTTAGTAGAGTAGATGAATTAACTACAGTAGAAAATATAAAAAAATAGCATCTGAATTTTTGTTTGTATATAAAAAAATATCTAGAAAAATTCTAAAAAAACAGAACGATATAGATTTTTATTTCTCCTGTTAATTTAGATGTTGATAAGAAAGAAAAAAATCATAAAAATATCTTCAACAAGATGAAGAGATATTGAAGAGTAATCAAGAGAATCTTGAGGAAATTGAAGTTATTATTGAGAAACTAAATAAACAATTAGAAGTTGAAGATAGTGTATACGACACAACGACATTAGCAAGTATACAAACTGACCTTAATGATTACATTAATTATTTTTCAAACCATAGAAAAAAATGACTGAGTTATCAGGAACTATTACAAAAAGTTCTTAAGAAATTACATAATGATTTTTATTAAAAGAAAAAGAGAAAAATAACTTTTTAGATTTCTCTGATTTAAACCATCTTGCTATTAAGGCTTTAACTAAAGAAGAGAATGGTGAGATTATCCCAAGTGAAGCAGCAAATTATTATAGAGAATATTTTTTTATGAAATATATGTAGATGAATATCAAGATAATAATAATTTACAAGAATATATTCTAAATTTAATAAGAGGAGAAGGTGTGAACTTCTTTAGAGTAGGAGATGTTAAGCAAGCAATTTATGGTTTTAGGGGTTCTAATCCAGACCTTTTTGAACAAAAGTATAATAGTTATAGAAAATTAGAAATTGATAATTATAAAGTAGATGAGGAATATTCATTTGAAGATGATTCTGAAGGAATTTGTGTAGTATTAAAAGAAAACTTCAGAAGTGATGAGAATATATTGAAATCTAGTAATTTTGTATTCAATAGATTGATGGGAAATAAGAATGCAGGAGTGAGTTATGATGAAGATAGTGCTCTGTATTACCCAGAAGCAAAAGAGCGACAAGATACAGAAATTATTCCAACTAAGTTAATAAATGGTAAGGTAAACTATTTTACAGGAGAAATCGTAGAAAAATAAAAAAAGATTATAGGAACAATCTATAGAAAATATTGCATATGAGATTTTTGCAAGGGATAAAGAATGGAAAGAAATATAGTGACTATGCTGTTTTTAGTTAGAAATAGTACAAAAATGTCTAGTTTTAAAAGAAATATTTAGCAATTACAATATTCCATTATTTTTTTAAAGAAAAAAAGTTGGATTTACTGAATCTAATTGTTTTTAATATATTGTATAACATTCTTAGATTTATTGATAATACTAATAGAGATGCTAGTCTATTAACCATTTTGCATACTGAGATCTTTGATTATAGTAATGATGAATTATTAAGAGTATCATTACAAAAAGGAAAAAAATCTTTTTGAGAAGTTAACAAATAGTGAAAATAAAAAGATAGTCAGACTACAAATCTATTAAAAAAATGGTTGAATTTTTAGTTTGAATAACTCTTTACCGACTTTAATAGAATGTATATCTCTAGATACTGATTTTTAAAAAAATTATTTAGTTACAATAGGTGTAAATGATGAAGAAATTGATTATTTCGAGAATTTTGTAGATGTTGTAAATGAATATCAGAAAATTGATAATAAACTATCTGGTTTAATTAGGCATTTGAAAAAAATATAAAAAAATGAAGAGATATTTGAAACTAAGAAAAAGAACACCAAATGATAGTGTTACCTTATCAACAATTCATATTTCTAAAGGATTAGAGTATAAAGAAGTATTTGTCGCTGATCTTGATACTTCGTTTAGTAAAAGAGGTTATACAGGAGAAGGGTTATTCACAGAGACTTTTGGGTTAAGTCTTAATGCTGAGACTATAGCTCAAAGTTTCGGTCTAAACAATTCTAGACTAACAGGATTAAATGAATTATATAAGTTAAATAGTATTTTGATAAAACTACGAGAAAGAGAAGAAGAAATTCGTAACCTATATGTGGCACTAACTCGAGCTAAAAATATATTGTATCTTGTGAGTCCAAGTGGAATAGAATTAAATAATGAGAAGGCAAAGGATAAGTCTCTCTCTCAAGCTATATTAGAAGATGAAAACTTTGAAACTATATTAAATAACTTACTGAGTGATTATGAAGAAGGGTTTAGTTTTGAAAATGAGCGTGATGCAAAATTTGAAGTTTATGAAGTTGTTCCATCGATTCAAGAAAAAGAAGCTAGTCTAGACTTTGACCTAGCAGATTTTTATGAAAAGTTTGAATTAAAACAACATACTACCGAAGAAATCGAAGAAGATAAGATTAAACATAGAGTGTTTCCAACGAAAACCTCATACAGTGCCTTGAAAAAAATTAATGGTGCTAATAATATAAACTTCAAAAAAGAAAAAAGAGGTTATCTAGAGTTAAATACATTGAAGAGTTCGACATCTACAAGTAAAGCAATACTTAGGGGTAATATTGTTCATAAACTTTTTGAAAAAAATAGTTAATGATATTAAATCAGGTGTCGAAATTAATGGTGTGGAAGCTTATCTAAATAATTTAAAGAAAAACAGATGATTTATTTAAAAAAATATTAAAGAGAGTAGAATATTAACAGAAGAAGAGTTTAATAATATAAATAATAAAGATGATATAGAAAGAATAGGTAACTTTATTAATAATGAATTAATGAATATTATATCTAATTGTCAATTTTGTCAAACTGAAATAGCATTTACCACTGCGAAAAAAAGCCCAAAGAACTATACAGTGAAAGTGATAGTGAAATAGATGTAATACTTCAAGGAGTAGTCGATTTATTTATTAAAAATATCTGATGATGAAGCTATTATCGTTGATTATAAGACTGACTATGTGACTAGTAAAACTGGGGAAGATATTTTTACGTGAAAGACACAAGGAGCAACTGAGAATATATAAAGAAGCGGTAGCGGAATATTATCAATTAAAAAAATATTAAAAACATATGTTTATTCTTATGTACTCTCTAAACTGATAGAAGTTGAGTAAAAATCTATCACGTTGTTAGTAAGGGATAAATATGGTATAATAAAAAGGTAAATTTGAATTGTTATTATTTGGAGGTGAAAAGTATGAAATATATAGTTTGTAATAGTGAAACAGCAGTTCTTAATAGAATGTATGATGAATTTGAAAAAGAATTTAGAAGATGGAGCAGTTATTTGCTTACCGGAAAATATTATTAATACGCAATTTACTAATAGAATGATTGATGATAATCAAACTGGAAAAGTATCGATATAAACATGTAATTATGTTAGGTCAACGTGAGTTTGCCGATATTGATATAGAAGAAAGATTTGGATTATATAGATATGCAAGACATGAACTATTTAAGAAATTAGATGTTGAAGCGAAAAATATTTATTATCCACAAAACATTAAATAGTAATGAATGTGAAGAAGATTTAAACAATTATAAAGAAGTTTTAACTGAGAATCCAATTGATGTTGCAGTTGTTTTCTTAGGATCTGATGGTGGAATACTTGATTATCGTTTTTGCCGATGAGGTAAATAAAAAACCTTCATATTGTTGAGTTCTCGGATGAAGAAAAAGGCTCAATTACAAGAAGCGGGTATGGAAATTAACGGTAACAAATTAATTAGTATCGGTTATGAAAAACTTAATGTCTGCTAGAAATTTATTTGTTGTTGTTTTAGGTAATGACAAGAGAAAAATATATTGCAGAGTTATTTGAAAATGAAGAATCAGAAAAATAAAAACTGTGCTATCAATTTTAAATAATCATAAAAATCTATTTATCTTTACGGATAAAGAAGCAGTTATAAATCTGAGGAAGAGGTAAATAGATTAATTAAACAAAGACAAAAAAAGATTAGAAATTAAAGAACGTGAAGAAAGGCTTCAAAACGAGGAGCAAAAAAAGGATAGGTAATAGGTATGAATGATTATCAGAGAATTATAGACTATGATTTTAGTGATACAGTTCTTGATGATAAACTTGTCGTAAAATTTAAGCTGAAGAAAACATTTAGTGAAGATCAATTCATAAGTTTATTTTCTCCCAAAAAAGGAGAGAGATTTATTATAAGAACTCCAGATACTAAATCTTCTATAATTGGTATAGGGTACGAAGCGACATGGTTACTTGATTCTAACGATTTCTTAACAAGTTTTGATAATAGTAGTGTCCTGTCTGGTTTTGAAGAATTAAAGGCTCAGGTAACAGTTCTAGAAATAGATGAACATGACGATGAATATTTCGGTATTTATGGTGGAGTTTCAGATGGTAATAATAAAAATAGCCAAGAATGGGTAGATTTTACTGATACATCATTTGTAGTTCCTGGAATACTAGCTGTTTTTAAAGGTGATGATGTCTTTTATAACGCTATTCTTTAATATGAAAGAAGAAAAAGAATTTACAGAATTATGGAAAGAGAGAATTGCATTTTTAAAATAAACTTGATGACGATAATGAAATTTCTAATGAACCGAAAATATCAGTAGTTAGAGAGATTTATCCAGAACTTTGGCAAGAAAAATATTAGAAAAGCACTTCTTCAAATTGAGAAAGAAGAACTTAAAACGTATAGTACTTTCTAGAAAAAAATTTAATATTATTAGAAAATAATACTTCACTTGGTGCAATAACAAAATATTTACTAGGTAGAAATAGATATTTCATTGCTTTTGAATCGAAAAAAAGTGTATTTGTAACTACAAATCCATTGATTTCATTAGATTATACTGATAGAGATTTAAAAGGCACATCTGTATTTGAAAAAAAGAGAATTTATTTAATAACGATTATTCTATCATGTTTGATGAAGAAGAAATTATTCAAGAATATAAAAGAAAAACTTTTGAGTCTCATTTTAATAGTGAATTTAAAGTGTACGATGATAAAAACATTGATGGGGAAAAAAACTAGATGTATTTTTCTGTCTTGAATTCAAAAAGTTGATGATACTCAAAAAGCTATTAAATCTCTTAGTTTATTATATCCAATGCCAATAATAAAAGGTTATCCAGAGAACATAGCAAAGAAAATTTTTTTGATGAGAACTACAATGTAGGTTATGGTTTTTTTGGTATTCACCATTTGGATATATTACTAATAAACTTGATGCTAAGTTTTACACTTGTGGAAATATGATGGTAGCTCAAAAATAACATGATAACTTTATTTACGAGCATTTTTATTATCAAATGAAGAAAAATACGATGAAGTTGTAGAAAAATCTAATAGAATCGTAAATTCAAGTCTGAAGTTATTTAATCATTAGGAGTGTGAAGTTATGGAAAAAAAGTACTATGAAAAAAAGGTGCCATTCTTACTCTGTTAGGAGCTACATGTTGGGGATTATCTGGAGTATTAGGTGAGTATTTACTTAATATTTCTAAGATAGATTCAACTTGGGTAATTTCTAATAGACTATTTTATTCAGGTATAGTTCTAGTAATTATTTTATTCCTAAAAAGATAAGAAGAGCTTTGATGAATGTATTTTCCGATAAAAAGATATTTTAAGATTATTAAATTTTTTTCATTTTTTTAGGATTACTTATTTGTCAAGGTACATTTTTAGCGATTAAGTATACTAATGCAGGTATGGCAACTGTTATTCAGTTTACTGGACCAGTAATGATTATGAGTTATTATTGTATTATAAGTCGAAGATGGCCGATGCCTCGTGAAGTCGTTGCAATAGTATCCTCATTATTTGGAACTATTCTTATGGCTACACATTTAGACTTTAGTAAATTAAATATTTCTACTTTAGGGTTATTTTGGAGAATATTTTTCTGCTTTTTGGACTAGCTAGTTATAATATTTCATCAGTAAATTTAACAAAGAAATATGGAGTAATGCCGGTAATGACTTGGGGGCTTTTAATTGCAGGATCTGTAGTATATTTTGGCACAGGTAGCAACTTTATACCTTCAAACTTTTCCCTTATGGACTTTTTATGCATAACGGGGGTTATTATTGTAGGAACTATAATGTCATTTTCACTATATTTAGAAGGAGTAAGATTGATTGGAGCTGTTACAGGGAGTATAATCGGATGTTTTGAGCCGATAGCAGCAATAGTCTTTTCATTCTTATTATTAGGAACAACATTTGGTCTAATAGATATAATTGGAGCTGCATTTATCTTATCTGCAGTGGTAGTGCTTAGTAAGAGATAAACTGTTGTTAAAAAAATTTAATATTAAATAACAAGAACTTGAAAAATAACATTTAGTGTGAGTTATTTATTCAGGTTCTTGATGTACTTTTAAAGATAATATTTAATTAAAATCAACGATTTATATTAATGTTAGAATGAATTCCCATGAGATACATGGAGAGAGGATAAAAATGAGTAATATAAAATTTGATGAAATGTATAAAAGTATGAATACTAAAGAACTTACAGCTTTGGCTAAAGAACTTGGTGTTCCAAGATATTATACATTAAATAAAAAAAGAATTAGTTTTTAGCAATTTTTAGAAAAACAATCAGTAAGTGAAGAGCATTACTATGCTTCTGGTATTCTAGACGACATTCATCCAGAAAATGGTTTTGGTTTCTTAAGAACTGTTGATTATAAAAAAGGAGAAACAGATATTTATATTTCTGCTTCTCAAATTCGCCGTTTTGAACTTAAAAAAGGTGATGAAGTATTTGGAAAAGTTCGTAAACCTCGTGAAGGTGAAAGATATGCGGGTATTCTTCAAGTCGATAAGGTAAATGATGTTGATGCAGAGGTTGCAAAAAGGTAGAGCACATTTCCAGGCTTTGACACCGATTTATCCGAATCAGAAAATTGTTTTAGAGACAACTAAGGAGAAACTTTCTACAAGATTTGTTGACTTAGTAGCCCCAATTGGATTTGGTCAACGTGGATTGATTGTTGCACCACCAAAAGTCGGAAAAACAACATTATTAAAAGATATTGCAAATTCAATTAGAAAAAAATTATCCAGACAAGAAGCTAATTATTCTTTTAATTGATGAAAGACCAGAAGAAGTTACTGATATGGAAAGATCTGTAAGGGGTGCAGATGTTGTAAGTTCTACATTTGATGAGACTTCAGAAAATCATATTAAGATGGCTGAACTAGTAATTGAACATGCTAAACGTCGTGTTGAACTTGGGCAAGACGTAATTATACTTATGGATAGCATAACGAGACTTGCACGAGCTTATAACATTGTTGAACCAAGTAGTGGAAAAGTTTTAAGTGGAGGGGTAGATCCATCGAGCCTTCATAAGCCAAAAGCATTCTTTGGAGCAGCAAGGAACGTAGAAGGTGGAGGAAGCTTGACTATAATAGCAACTGCCTTGATTAATACTGGTTCTAGAATGGATGATTTAATATTTGAAGAGTTCAAAGGAACTGGAAATATGGAGATAGTATTATCGCCTGAATTAGCTTCAAGAAGAGTTTATCCAGCTATTGATTTCTTGAAGAGTTCTACAAGAAAAGAAGATTTATTACTAACAGAAGATGAAGTAAAAATATTATGGCAAACTCGTAGAAAACTTGAAGATGTTAGTGAACCAACTATTGGTGTGTTAAATCATCTTAGAAAACATGAAAGTAATGCTGACTACATTGCTGAAATGAAAAAATTCATAAGAGATTAATTTCTAGATTATATGATTAATAGACAGGTTATGTTCTCTATGATATAATCTCATAGAACATATTTATTTTTAGGAGGATTACATTGGAAACAATTAAATTTTTTTAATTGATTTTTGTATTGCATATTGACAAACATCTTGGTGAATTAATGATGCAACATGGACCATGGTGGATGTATGGGATAATATTTTTAATTATTTTTTTATCGAAACTGGTGTTGTATTCATGCCGTTTTTACCAGGTGATTCATTATTGTTTGCTAGTGGAGCGACTGTGGGCAGCAACAGGCAATAATATCTTTTTACTATTATTTCTATGTGTAAGTGCTGCTGTTATTGGAGATAATTGTAACTATTTTATCGGAAGAAACTTCTCTGATTACTTGAAGAGTAAAGCATGGTTTAAAAAGTTTGTGTCTGATGAAAATATAAAAGACGCTGAAAAACTTTGTAGCAAAAACATGGAGGAAAATCAATTTTCTTAGCTAGATTTTTCCCGATTATCCGTACGATCGTGCCATTTATCGTAGGAGCTGGTAAGATGAAATACTCTAAGTTTAGAGTGATAGATTTCTTTGGAGGACTTTGTTGGTGTACATTATTTATATCAGTAGGGTACTTCTTCGGAAATATTTCATATGTTAAGAAAAACTTCTCTGTAGTTGTAATTGCTATTGTTTTAATCAGCTTAATTCCGATAATAGTAGGGGCAATTAAATCTAGAAAAAAAGCATAAAAATAATAGGGTGTATAATAATTAGTGTGGATGAGAAAAAAATCCATACTAATTATTTTTTTATTAATTAAGAAAGTAGTTACAAAAGAAATATTTGTACATTTTGTTATACAAAAAAAGTAAGGGAGTGACTCAAAAATCGTGATTTCGGAGAATGATATGTACCCCTTTTTACTGGACAAGCCAGTGAAAGGGGTATTTTTTTATGCGTTATAGTTATGAATTTAAAGTAAAAATGTGTTGAGATGTATGAAAGAGGAGAATATCCAGATACACCTAATGGAATAACCACTAGAAAATTTAGAGATACTATTAGGAAATGGAAAAGAATGGTCGATTCATTAGGCGTAGGCGTCTTACAATATAAAACGAAAAAAATAAGAAGTGGAATCCAGAAGAAAAAAACTAGTATTAGTTTTCTAAAATTTTAGCTGGTTATTCATATAATTCCGTTGCACTAGAGAATGGAATTAATTATAGGATATTATATAATTGGGTTCAAAAAAATATAAGGGAAAAAGGTTATAATGGACTTGTAGATGAGAAGAAAGGAAGACCAAGAAAGGTACCTATCATGAAAGAAAATAGTAGTCCTAAACCATTAAAAAGAATCAGAAAGAGAAGAATTAATTAGATTACGTGCAGAAAATAAATTTATAAAAACGGAAATTGAAAATATTAAAGCAGAAAAAGAAATAATAAAAATTAATAGCCTTGAGGCGAGAAAAATGGGCTGTGCAACTCAAGGCGAAAAAGCAGCAATCATCAAAGAACTTAGAAAAAGGGTATCAATTAAAATGTCTTTTACAAGAAATAGGAATGGCAAAATCAACATATTATTATTTGATAAATAAGGAAGAAGCAGATGTTGTAGCTATTCGTAATGAACCAGTGTTAAAAAGAAATTAAAATTATTTTTTTACCGAAAAATAAAGGACTATATGGTGTCCGTAGAGTTCACAATGAACTAATTAATAGAGGTTTTAAAGTAAATCATAAACGAGTGCAAAGTCTTATGAATAAAGAAGGACTAAAAAGGGAAACGTCCTAAAGAAAGATATCACTCATATAAAGGAACAATAGGAAAAGTCGCTAATAATATAATAAATCGAGATTTTTAGTACAACTGCTCCTTTACAGAAATGGACTACAGATGTATCACAATTCAATTTTTCCATGGGGAAAGTGCTATTTTTCAGCGATTCTAGATATGCATACAAATGAAATAATATCATATGATTTATCGTTACATCCAAATTTAAATCAGATAAAAAGGATGTTAGAAAAAAATCATTTAATAAATTTCCAAAAACTGAAGGATTAATTATGCATTCAGATCAAGGATGGCAATATCAACATTCACACTATAGAAGTGAGTTAAAAAAACATGGAATCATTCAGTCCATGTCTAGAAAGGGAAATTGTTATGATAATAGTATCATGGAATCATTTTTTTGGAAGAATGAAGACGGAGATATATTATGGTTATGAAAAGAATTATATGTCATTTGAAGAATTTAGTAAAGCTGTAGATAAATATATAGATTATTACAATAACAAGAGAATTCAATCAAAAACAAAATGGATGGCACCTGTACAATACAGGATAACATCCACTTGTCTAAACTAAATATATATGTGTCCAGAATTTTTGGGTACACTGAAAATGATAAAATAAGAATGTACAGTTTTGACAAAAATAAAAAAATGTACAAATAGGTTATAATAGTGCATATAAAAAGAAAGAGAGAAATATATGTACGTAAACCTAAAAATAAACAAAAAAATATAAAAAAATAACTCAACTATCAGATTTAGAAAATCTACGAGAACAAAATGGAGGTGTTTAATTTGAAACCCTAACTTTTAGTGAATTAGCTAGAGTTTTTAAAGAAAGATAGACGTACAATAAAAAGACATTATTACCAAGGAAAAACAAAAACAAACAAGAAATAAGCCATCAAAAAAATCGATGAATACACTGATCTATTAGATAAATTATTAGGAGGAGAATCTATACAAATATTCAAATCAAAAAGAATACTTTGGCAATATTTGGTAGACCAAACAGAATTGAATATCAGCTATTCTGCATTTAGAGCCTATTTATTAAAGAATTCAAAATACAATGATTATTTTAAAAACAAATCACATAAGAGTTCTAAAGCTATACTCAGAGTAGAAACTATTCCCGGAGAACAAGCTCAAATAGATTGGAAAGAAGATGTAAAATTCACAACTAAATATGGAGAAAAAAATTGTCTTTAAATGTATTTTTGTATGGTTTTATCATACTCAAGGTATAAAATATTTCATGTAACACTTTCAAGAAGTCAAGATGTCTTAATTTCATGTATAACTGAATGCTTAGAACACATTGAAGGAGTTCCAAAAGTAATTGTATGTGATAATATGAAAACTACAATGGATAAAGCGCGAACTGTTAAGACATCTGGAGTAATTAATATAAAGTTTCAAGAATATGCAAAAGAGATGGGATTTGAATTGAAACCATGTGTAGCATACAGACCACAAACAAAAAGGTAAAGTAGAAAATATAGTAAAATTACTAGATGAAATATATGCTTATAATGGTAAATTAGATTATACAGAATTAGTAGAATTGGTGAATAAAATAATGATGAGATGGAACCTACAAGTGCATCAAACAACAAGAGAGATTCCAATAATCAGCTTACAAAAGAAAAAGATTCCTTACTACCATTACCACATGAGAAAAATAAGGAATCGCTATAAAATAACAACCCTACAAGTAAAAGTAAATAAACAAGCAATGATTTCTTACAAGTCCAATCAATATTCAGTACCAATTGAATATATAGGTAAGAAACTAAATCTACAAGTAGAAGATAATTATTTATACCTATATGATAACATGAAATTGGTAGTAAGTCATTTATTAAGTGAAAAAAATTAAATTATAAAGAAGCTCATTATGAGCAATTTGTTAAACACACTTGGAATGATATAGATGAGAAAAGATTAAAAAGAACAAACTAAAAGAAATCTAGCGATAATAGGAGAACGATTCAATGATAACAAATAGATCTAATTATACTAGATTAAAAGAGAATTTAGAATATCTTAATTTAAAAGCAATTCAACCACAGACTAGATGAGATAATAGAACTAACTCAAAAATAGAACAATGTCGGTAATAGATATTCTATTGAAACTAACAGATTATGAAGTAGATGTGAAAAAAAGCAAAATGTAAAAAGAATCTATGATTAAAGTAGCTAATTTTTCCTTATAATAGATCATTAGATGATTTTTGATTTTTCATTCAATTCTGATATAAAATGAATTAGAAATAAGGAACTTAGCTAGTTTAAATTTTATAGAAAACAATAAAAAAATTTAATATTTATAGGTAATAGTGGTGTTGGAAAGACTCATTTAGCAACAGCTATTGGAAGATTGGCGGCTAGTTCTAGATATTCAACATACTTTATAAAATGTCATGATTTAATAGCAAATTTAAAAGCCGCTTTAGCTGAAAATAGGCTAGAGCAGCGATTAAAACACTATTCAAAGTATAGATTATTGATTATAGATGAAATTGGCTATTTACCTTTAGAAAAAGGTGATGAAAAGTTATTATTTCAATTAATAGACCGGCGTTATGAAAAGAAGAGTATAATAGCCACATCTAATATTCCTTTTTCTGAATGGGCTACATTATTTAGCGATGACAAAGTGGCTTCGGCTATACTTGACAGACTACTTCATCATGCTTATGTAGTACCTATTATAGGTAATTCTTATCGATTAAAAAAATCATGTTAGTTTTTGAATAATTGTACATTTTTATTTTTGTCACTTTTGTACATTTTTATATTGACATTTACAGGTACACATCAAAATCGATTTTTGTCGAGTCACCCCCGCACTAGTTTATTAGATATCTAAAAAGCTTTTTATAAAGCGAATTTAGATATCAATAAACCACTGCGTCTATGAATTATCATATACATTTTTGTTAAAATTTAGGACTTTTGAGTCAGCCCCTTGCCAGTATGAAGATAACTAAATATAAAAAAATAAAATAATCTATCAAATTTGATAGGAAGATAAATTCAAAGTTAAATTAATTATATAAGGGACTTGAATTTAAAAATGTATTTATAATGAATATAGATGAGAATTATCCTTATTTGTATAAAGCAAACTATGAAAAAGTTAGATAAAAATGTATTGTTAGAAACAAATGTAGAAGAAGAAAGACGATTGCTTTTATGTAGCAATGACAAGAGAAGAAAGATTGTATATACAGGGCATAAAGATAGTAAGTTTATAAAAAGAATTAAAAGAAATAGAAAGTATTTTTGACAGAGTGTAAAGAGTGATGTTTTTAACAAATATTTTTAAAAATTAAATAAAAGAATTGTATTTTTTTATTTTTTTACCTTATAATAAATCTAATAATTTATTTCTAATATCAAAAAATGTTAAAATTTCTAAAAAAATAACAGAAAGAAGGTTCTATTATTATGAAAAAAAGAAATTATTTTTTTGTTTTTATTATTATCAGGTAGTATGTTTTTTTAAATTTTAATATAGCTGATGCAAAAAGGAAGTACAGAAGTTACTACTTTTTTCCCAGTATACTACTATTGCGAATGATGGTGGTGGTTCACCATTGGAATCAACTATTAATTGGTAATTATTAGGAATTTTATATGTTTAATTATTCTCCTACAGAAGAAGAAATTTTTAACTGATTTATATAATTTGATATTAGATAAAGAGGTTGGAATAAAAGAGAGAGAATTGTATAGAAAGCTATTTTGTTAATTGAAAAAGAAAATGAATATTATGAAGCAGTTTTATTTCAATTAGCACCTGCTTTAGCTTATTTTAAGCACGACAAAAAAAGTATTTCTAGTAATGGTGGTATTTTTATGACTAAAATTAGTAGATTTACTAATAATTCTATAGGCTTTTTATTTATTTGATTCTATATTAAAAATAATTTGTAAAATTAAAGAAAACAGTGTAAAAATATGTATATAAAGCAATTAGTTAGTATGTTGCATAGAGTAAAGACCTAAGGACTCCATTCCTTAGGTTTTTTAGAGTCTCCAAAGTTTAGGAATGATGAGAAGGGGTCATGAGCTTAAAGCTCATGATTCCTTTTTTTATGCAGAAAATTTGCTAGCTAGATTTTAACAAGTTATAATTAAAGAACTATGTTGAGTAATTTGGAGGAAAACATGAAATTAGGAATTATTGGTTCTGGTATGATAGTGAAAGATTTCTTATCTTTTGCTCATGAACTTCCAGAAATAAAATTAGAAGCTATAACAGCTCGAAATATTGAAAATTTAAAAGAATTACAGTCTAAATATAATATTAAAAAAATATATACTGATATTGATCTTTGTTTGAAAAATAAAGAAGTAGATACAATTTATGTTGCAGTTCCGAATAATTTACATTATTCAGTTGCTAAGAAAGCTTTAGAAGCTGGTAAAAATGTTATTTGTGAGAAACCTTTTACCTTAAAGTATGATGAAGCTGTAGAATTATTTGAAATTGCTGAAGCTAAAGGATTAATTTTTAATAGAAGCAATAACAAATCAATATCAAAAAAATTATCTTGATATAAAAGATAATATTGATAACATAGGAGAAATACGACTTGTTGAGTGTAATTTTTCTCAACTTTCTTCAAGATACGAAGCATTTAAAAATGGAATTCTTGCACCTGTTTTTGATAAGAGTTAAAGGTGGAGGAGTGCTTGGTGATTTAAATATCTATAATATTCATTTTGTCGTTGGATTGTTTGGTAAACCTGGTAAAAGTACATTATGCACCTAATATAGTGAATGATGTTGATACTTCAGGTATTCTTCTATTAGAATATGATAATTTTAAAGTAGTATGCATAGCAGCTAAAGATACTTTTAATAATAGTTATGTCAATATTCAAGGTGATCAAGGTGTAATTAAAGTTATTGGTCCTACAAATGAAGTTCCTAATTACAGTATTCAAACAAAAAGATAATTTTATAGAGGAAAATAATAATATCCATTCACACAGAATGTTTGCTGAATTTAAAAATTCGTTGAAGTTATAAATAATAAAGATTTTTGAATTCATGAATGATCAGAAAGAACATACTTTGAACGTTATGTATATTTATGAAGAAGGAAAAATTTATAGAAAATTAAAAAGGAGAAAATCACATGATTTTTAGTAAACCATTTTGGAACAGAGGAACAAACCTATAGAGGAAGGAAGATATAGACTATTTTGGACTGCGGTCTGTCCTTATGCACATAGAGCAGTTATAGCAAGAGAAATACTAGGATTAGATAATGCGATTAGTTTAGGAACATTGGATTATCGCCGTGGAGAAGAAGGATGGCAATTTAGTTTAGATAAAGATGGGCTAGATCCAGTTTTAAAACAATCAAAAATTAAAGATGTGTACTTAAATAGTGATTCAGATTATGAAGGACCATATTCAGTACCGGTGCTTGTTGATATAACTACAGGAAAAGTAGTTAGAAAAGAATCAGCTGAGTTACTTCATGAATTTGCAATAGTATTTAGCAAACTACATAAGAAAGATGGAATAGGTTTATATCCTGAGCATCTTGCAGGTCAAATTGATGAGTGGAATGAAAAATTAGCTGTAGCTATTAATGATGGTGTATATGGAATGGGATTTTCTGAAAGTCAAGAAAAATATGATGAGGCATTCGATAGATTCTTCGACATGATGGATGTAGTGGAGAATCGTTTATCAAATCAAAGATACTTCCATGGTAATACAATAACAGAAACAGATATTCGTTTCTATACTACTATGATTCGCTTTGATGTCGTTTATTATGGATTATATTCTGCGAATAAAAAGAGAATTGAGGAATATCCTAACATTTTCAACTATTTAAAAGATTTATATCAAACACCAGGATTCGGATCTACAACAGACTTTGAAGCAATTAAGGTTGGATATTATGTATCAGCAGGTAAAACTATTGTGCCAAAAAGGACCAGAGGTAGACAAGTGGAATCAAAAGTCACGATAGAGCTAGATTCGAATAAAAGTTTTATGAAAATAATTGATGTAGAAAAATATAACTTCTAAAGAAAAACTTTTACAGTATGGATTTAGGGAAGAAGCGGAAAAAAACTAATATATCGAAAAGAAATTTTAGATAGTAGCTTTTTAATAGAAATAGTATTTGTTAATAGTCAACTTTTTGATAGAAGTTTATGATTTAGAATTTGACGAAATTTACTTTTTGTTTAGTGTAGATAGTGCTATTGGAGAAACTGTTCAAAAATATTAGAGAACATGTAGAGAAACTACTAAGTTCTATATTAGGATTAGCTGATGAATCAGGAAAAATAAGTTCAGAAATCATTGACTATTGTAATAATAAATACGGTGGGAATCATGTTAATCCTTTTAAAAAAACATCCCGATATATTGGCATTTGTAAATGAAAAATAAATGGTATGCCTTGTTTTCGGATGTAGACTATAGTAAATTGAATAAAAATACCGATATTACAACTAAAGTGAAAAATTTTAAATGTAAAATATCCAACGGATAAGATTTTAGAAATTATTGATAATAAAAATATTTTTCCCAGCATATCATATGAATAAAAAGCATTGGATTAGTATAGTGTTAGATAAAAATATCAAATTGGAGACAATAAAAAGAATTAATCGATATTAGCTATTCTTTGGTTAATAAAATAAAAAGGAACAACTAAAAATCAATTTGTAAAAATTGATTTTTAGTTGTTCCTTTTCTATTTATTGTATGCAATTATCAAGAATATTATTTGGAAAATAATAGAAATAATAAAGAAAAATCCAATATAAATCCCTAATGTACTCAGCTATGATATACAATATAATATTTATAATAATTAAATAATTTTTGTGAAATTTTTAAAAACATAATCATTAGATTGAAAATAGTAGCTATTATATACATAAAGTAGTGTGGGAGATAAGAATTGCACTAGTAGAAATCCTATTCCAGCACCGGCGCTAGGTGAAGATGAATCAATGAACTTATATATTATATGTGAAAGTATGAAATACTTAGATTTATATATATAATTGACTAAAGTAATGATAATCTAATAGCAAGTTTTTCTTGTCATCTAAAGCCATCCTTCCTCAGTAGATTTTTACAGCTTCTGTTCTGTTTTGCAGTTTAATTTTGTTAGGATGTTAGAAATATAATTTCTAATAGTTCCTTCGGATAAAAAACAGTTCATTAGCAATTTCTTTATTTGGTAATCCTTCTTTAATTTTTAAAAAGAATAATTTTTCTTGATTTGTTAATGGATTGATGACTATTAAAGATATTTTCCATTAGTTCAGGAGAGTATTCTTTGTTACCTGCTAAGACGTTGTTAATTGTTTTTCATAAGTCTCATCTATTGAGCGATCTTTTTAGTACGCATAGGCATCTACGTTATTTTTATGGCGCGTTCAAAAATATCCCATACGTTTAAAAGTTGTCACAACAACTAACTTTACAATGTATGTTATTACTACGAATATATTCTAGAACGTCTAATCCTGTTGCTTCAGGCATTTCTACATCTAGTACAGCTACATCGATATCTACTAGTAGAAATTAAATCTATAGCTTCTTTTCCATCTTTGGCTTGAAGTACACTCTCAACACTATCTTCCATTGATAATAATGTTGCCATTGCGTCTCGTAACATACTTTGATCTTCAGCGATTAGTAATTTCATATTGTCCTCCTGTTTTTTATTTATTGATTGTTACTTTGATAGTTGTGGGAGATTTTTTGAAATTATTTCAATCTCTCCATTAGCTATTTTTATTCTTTCTCTTATAGAAGAAAGTTCTGTTCTGATCAATATTTTCAAAGCCATTACTCACATTATCAGAGATAATAACAGTGTAGTTGTTACTAGACTCATTTATTCTCAATATTGCATTTACATTAGCATTACTATGTTTAATGACATTATTCGTTAATTCTTTTTAGTACACATTGTAATAGTCCATTCTACTAGCTGAGATGGTGGTGCAGTCATATTATTAATGATATCTAATGAAATATCAGCCATCGACATAATATCTGAAAATAACTTTTAATTCTTCATTAATACTTCTATTTGTTTATCTAATTATAGATCGCGTTTCTGTCATAGAAGAACTACTGATTTACTGATTTCTTTAAGTTCATTTCTGGCTGCTTCAATATTATCTAAATATTTTCAGTGTAGTTCTCGCTTTTTAATTTTAGCATAACAAAGGTATGGCCGATACTATCATGTAAGTCAGCGTCCAATCTATTTCTTTCATTTTTCAGCAAGAAGCAGATTAATATGTTCATTGTGTTTTAAACGCTCATTTTTAGTTTATTTCTTTTCCTATAGCCATATTTTTGGGTAAAAATAAGTTATGATACATATGGAGATAAATAGAGATTATTCTATCTGCAATATTCATTTTGGGATTAGCAAAATCATATATAATGTTAGGGCATTTATTGTTATGAAAAACTAATTGTTCTGTATGTAAAAATACTTATCATGAAAATGCCAAACAAGTAGATTACTTAAATAAAAACTAAATAGAATGTTCAGTTGGATATAAAAACAATGGTCATCGTAACTGATATAAGCAATTAAATAAAACCATTCTGTAAAAATAAGAACTCTATGTATATATAATATTCCGCATATACGAAGCGAATGGCGAGAATAGTTAAGGGTAATGTATATTTTGGATAACTTCCACTAATAACATATACAAGTGGGAATATAAAAATACCAAAGATAGATAAACCCATAATTTCCCTTTAATAAATTTAGTAATTTTTATACATTTCAGCCTCCTTATTCTTTAATAATACTACAATAATATAAGAGTGAATAATATATCCGCACTCCTATGTTATTTTGATTCTCTTCTGTTTTTTTATTACCAATGGTAGCAATTATACATACTACAGAATAAGCTAGAAGTATAGCCAAAGCTTTATAAGAGAAAAATATCTCTTAATATATTTATTAACGAACTCTAATAGGTACAGGTTGGTGTCAGTTTAGATATATTTTGCAACCATTCTGGGAAAAAGAGTAAACAGGCCACCAAAGTCCACCCTAACATAGCAAGTCCTAGGTATAATATATTGGCAAGAAGCGATAATTTTTCTTCTGATTTAATAAGACTTAGTAGTAATCCCTATACCTAGAAAAATGTAATACTTCCAATAAGCATTAGAACAGCTGACATAATCCATTCGCGAGCTGTCATATTAACGTCTCAAAAGATATGACCAACAGCAAACACAACAACTATTGATATAATAAATGTAATTATTAGACGAATAAAACGCGCAAAGGTAATATTCAGATATTTTTATTGGAGAATTATTTAATATGTGTAGATAGTTATTTTCTCATCTTCTTTTATAGAAATAGGAAGAGAAAATAAAGCGAAGCTTATACTACTGAATGCAGTCATAGAGATAAGCATATCTTTTACTACGCGTGCTTTTTGTTTTCAGGATCATCGAATTGCTGCATTCCAGAAAAATAGTATAAAGAAGATAACTGGAAAACCTAATCCCATAATAAAATTAGTTAAGTTTCTTTTTATGAATATAAATTCTATGTTTTAATAAGTTAGTAAGATTTTTCATTATTTATCTCCTCCGTTATCTTTTTGTAGTTACAAAAATACTATCTAATAAAGTTCTGTTTTGAATTTCAATTTCTTTAAATGTGCAACCAGCTTGCTGTAATATGGTCCCATATTTCATCTGGTTTTTGTTAAGAAATTAATATTATCCGTTTTAATTTCTAAATTATTTTATAATGTTATTATCTTTTAATAAGTCTAGATATTTTTATAGGAAGTGTGAAGTATTTTTCTATTTCTTCGGCACGCATAGCATGAGGAGTAGTATCGCGAATAAGTTTTCCTTTATTTAGAACTAAGATTCTATCTGCGGTATGTTCTACTTCTTCAATGTAGTGCGAAGAATATATAATAGTTAGGCCTTTTATCAAGTTATTCACAATTTCCCAAAATCTAATACGCGTTGATGTATCCATTCCAGCTGTTGGTTCATCTAAGAAAATTAATTTTGGTCGCCCTATTAATGTAATAATAAAAGATAATAATCTTTTTTGACCACCTGATAATTTAGAAGCGAAATTATCTTTTTGAGAATCATCAAATCGTAGCAGTGCATCGATTTCTTCATTTGTTAAGGGTTCTTATATAATTTCTGTATAAAATAGAGTAATTCTTTTACTTTTAGTTTTTCAGGAAATGACATTTTTCCTGAGGAAGTATGTTAGAAATTCTTTTAGTTTTTGGTTTCCTGGATTTAGAGAATTAATTTTTATTGAACCTGAGTTGATAAATTTATTTCCTAATAGACAGTTCATTAGAGTAGTCTTACTAGTCCATTTGGTCCGATTAAAGCAATACATTCACCAGAATTCACTTCAAAAGAAATATCATTTAAGATGTTTTTCCTTTAATTGTTTTGTTATATTTTTACTTTTTATAATATTATTTAATGACATTTTAGATCACCTCTCCTTGATAATTAAATTATATCAAAGTAGGAGAGTGTCTTTTAGTAGGTAATGTCATAAGGTAATATGACAAATGTCATAAAAATAGACTTAAAATATTGATTCATTTGGAATCGAAAATTTTAAGTCGTTGTATATAATTATTTTATATCATTTATTTCAATACAGTTGAATCAGTATTGTCGAGAATAGCTTTTTACTAATGACTCTGCTATTTTTTCAACTGGAGAGGATATACATTTTTGAAAAATGTTATGCCTAATTTTTGAAAAACAATTTAATCGGTAATATGTTAAAATAAGAGGTAAGTCTGTCTTTACCATACATAAGCCCTGGACGTACAATAAGATAGTTTAGCTTTTGAATCTACTACTAATTTTTCTCCGTTATGTTTGCTTTCTATATATTGTTTGAAGCCTCATTTGCAGGAAAAAGTAGATTAGTTTATTGATATTTTGTTTTCTGGCATCAGTTTAATTGTCTGTAGCTACACTTTCTGTGTTTAGCTTTGAATATAGATTTTTATTTTAATTGTTCCGATTAAAATGAATGGCTATCATCATATTTTTCGTTGATTACTATATTTTCGATATCAAAAATATCGCCTTGTATCCAAGTTGCTTTCTTCTTTTGAGATAGAGTGATTTTGGGATCTCAGATAGATAGTTAACTTTTACTTTGTATTTTTAATTCTTTAATCAATGCTTTTTCCAACAAAGCCATTACCACCGATTAGTATTATGTCTCATAAGTACCGTATTGAATTATCATTTGTTTTAATATTAACATAACTTAAAAATTCAAGTAAATTTATTTAAACTAAAGAAAAAGATGATATAATAGTCATCAATTTAAAAAAAGGAGTGTGGATTGAATGAAAGTAGGTTTGTATTAGAAGGTGGAGCTATGAGAGGGTCTATTTACAGCTGGTGTCCTTGATGTGTTCCTGGAAAATGATATAGAAGTTACTGATATTGTGGAGTTTCTGCAGGAACACTATTTGGAGTGAATTATGTTTCTAAACAACCTAAAAGAGCACTACGTTACAACAGTTAATTATATTAATGATAAAAGATACATGAGTTTAAAAAGTTGGATAAGAACAGGAATTTAATTAATAAAGATTTTTACTTATTATAGACTTCCATTTCAACTTGATGTAGTTTGATAATAAGACATTTAAAAAGTTCAAAAACAAATTTTTATGTACAATAACTAATATGAAAGTGGAGAAGCAGAGTTTGTAAAAATAACAGATCCATATAAGCAAATGGAGACGTTAAGAGCGACATCCGCTACTCACCGTTTATTTCAGAGATTATTGAATTAGATGGAAAAAGTATCTTGATGGGAGAATAGCTAATAGCATACCGATAGACTTCTTTGAAAAACAAAACTTTGATAAAATAATTGTACTACTAACAAGACCTATTACATATAGAAAGAAAAATTAGCAAGTTTACAATTTAAGTTATTTTATAAGAAATATCCGCATCTAATCGAAAAGTTAGAAAATAGATATAAAGACTATAATGAAAACAGTTGAAACGAATACTAGAATTAGAAAAACAAGGGAAAGTATTTGTTATACGACCAAGTGAGGATATTACTGTAAAAAGACTAGAAAAAGATACTGAAAAACTAAACTATGTCTATAACTTAGGGATAAAAAGATGGTAATAATATAATAGAAGATTTAAAACAATATATTAATATAAAAGGAGATGTTTAAAAATGGATGAACAAATAAAATAAATCCAGAATGATTTTGATCTAAAGATGAACTAAAAAGAATTATCTGATTTAGAATATGCAGTTACTATGGAAAGTGCAACTGAGAGTCCGTATACTGGACAATATTGGGATAGTTTTGAAGAAGGTGTATATGTAGATATAACAACAGGTGAACCATTATTTTCTTCAAAAGATAAATTTAAATCTCATTGCGGATGGCCAAGTTTCTCAAAACCAATTGAAAGTGAAGTTACTAGATACTATAAAGATAATTCACATTTTGTGGAAAGAATTGAAGTTAGAAGTAGAGTTGGAGATGCTCATTTAGGACATGTTTTTCCAGATGGTCCGAGTGAATTAGGAGGGCTTAGATACTGTATAAATAGCGCTTCTATCAGATTTATTAAAAAGGAAGATTTAGAAAAAGAGGGTTATGGAAATTTATCAAATTTATTTGATAAATAGAAAATTAAAGAGGTAAACGATACCATCTATCATTTACCTCTTGTATTTTTGTAAAAATATGATATTTTTATATATGTCTACCAACAAATTGATATAAATAATTACAGTATAATAACAGATTTCTTGGAGACATAAACTATAAATAAAAACAAATACTTAAAGTTAACGTTTTCATTATTTTGCAATTGGACTTTCAAAAATACATAGTAATATTTTACTATTAATTAAATAGAGAATTCAGAATTCGTATTTACTGTATTAGTACTGAGTTCTACAAAATGTACACAATTTGAGTTAAGAAAAATATTGTCATAATAATATCTATAAGGTACACTAAGAGTGTAACAAATAGTTTAATTAATAAATTTATTTATCACAATAATAATATTTTAAGGAGTGACATTAATATGACAACAGTTGCAGAGCTTCGTTGGTGGTAAATGGCAAACAGAAGTAGACTTAGTAGATTTTATTAAATCTAACTATACAGAGTATAGAGGAGATGCATCTTTCCTTGCTGAGCCTACTGAAGCTACTACTAAATTAGTAGAAAAATTCAATGATTTAATGCGTCAAGAACGTTTAGCTGGTGAACATTAGACATGGATACTAGTATTCCTTCAACTATCCTTTTCTCACGGACCAGGTTACATCGAAAAAGATTTAGAACAAATCGTTGGATTACAAAACAGAAAAACCACTCTAAACGTGCTCTAATGACTTTTGGTGGTATTAATATGGCTGTTAACAGCTAGAAGTACATGGGTATGAAGTAGATGAAAGAAGTTAAAATCTTCATCTGACTACCGTAAAACACACAACCAAGGTGTATTTCGATGCTTATATTCCAGAAATGCGTTTAGTAAGAAAATCTGGTGTTATCACTGGACTCCAGATGGCATACGGACGTGGACGATTATCGGGAGACTACCGTCGTGTAGCTTTTGTATGGTGTAGACCAACTTATCGAATGGGAAAAAGGTGATTTAGCTCAAATCGGTGCTGATGGTAGTTATGACTGAACATGTTATCCGTGACCGTGGAAGAAGTTAACGAACAAATTCAGCTTTTAGGTGAATTAAAAGAAATGGCAAAAATCTACGGATTTGATATTTCTGGACCAGCTACAATAGTTAAAAGAAGCAGTACAATGGTTATACTTTCGGTTACTTTAGCAGCAATCAAACAACAAAACGGTGCTAAGCGATGTCTATCGCAACATACTAGATTCTTAGATATTTATATTGAAAGAGATTTACAAGATGGAACAATTAATGAATCTCAAGCTCAGAGAATTAATTGACCACTTAGTATTAAAATTACGTTATGCGTTAAACTGCTCGTACTCAGACTACAATCAATTATTCCCAGGAGACCCAATCTGGGCTACACTTAATCGTTGGTGAAAATGTGTAGATTCTGAAAGATCATTATAACAAAACAGACTTCCGTTTCCATCCATACTCTTAGATAACTATGGTAACTCTCCAGAGCCAAACTTAACTCATCTCATGGTCTACTAAATTACGACTGGATTTAAAGAAATTCTGTCTGAATCTTCAATCAACCACAGTGCTATCCAATATGAAAGTGATGAATTATAGCAGACTTCTTAGAACTTGTGAGATAACTATCGCATACGTAAGTGGTATGACTACTGGTAAAGACATGCAATTCTTCGGAGCTCGTGCTAACTTTAGCCAGAAAGCTTTACTATATACAATTAACGGTGGACGTGGATGAAAAATTAGGAATCAAGTTGGACCTGAAACAGAACCTCTACGTGGTGTGATTAAAACTACGATGAAGTTTGGCTAAATTCGACGTATTCATGGAATGGTTATGTAAATTATACATCAATACATTAAATGTAATCCACTACTACGCACGATAAAATATTCTACGAAAGCTTAGAAATGGCATTACACGATACTGAAAGTTAGAAGATCTCATGGCAACTGGTATCGCTGGATTCTCTGCAGCAGTGGATAGTTTATCACGCTATTAAATATGCCAAAGTAACTCCAATCGAAGATGAAACTGGATTTAGCTGGCAGACTATAAAGTTGAAGGTGAATTCTAAATATCTGCAACAACGATGACCGTGCAGACGAAATCGCTGTTGAATTACTAAAAACATTCATGACTAAACTTAAAAACACCCAACTTTACTCGTGCAGATGAAACTACAACATCTATCTTAACTATTACTTCAAACGTAGTATACGGTAAGAAAACTGGTAACACTCCAGATGGACGTCGTGCAGGAGAACCATTCTTCCAGGTGCAACCCAATGAACGGACGTGACCAAAGTGGAGCTCTAGTCGTTTTAAGCTCAGTTGCTAAATTACCTTATGAATATAGTCGCGATGGAATCAGCTTAACTGCTGCATCTATACCAAGTTCTTTAGGGTAAAACTAAACAAGATCAAATCAAAAACTTAACAGCAATGATGGATGGATGCTTCAAAAAGGTGGTTACCACTCTAAATACTAACGTGTTCAATAAAGAAACATTACTTAAAGTTATTGAATCTCCAGAAGATTATCCAAACTTCACAATTCGTGTATCAGGATACGCTGCTACGTCTAATCAGTTTAACTCCAGAACAACAACGTGACGTATTAAGCCGTACAATGCACCAAACTCATGTAATTAAGTGAATAATTAAAGAAGGTGGAGGCTAAAAAGCCTCCACTTTTTAGATTAATAAATCAAGCAAATAATACAGCAAAAGTATTTACAGAATAGCGAAATGAATACGTTATAATTAAAACTATAAACAGTAGCAAAGGAGGAGATCGCATATGGAAAATGGAAAAAGTAGAAAGTAAATTCTGCAGGAAGAGAGAGAATTAACAGCTAAATGTTCACTCAGTTGAATCTTTCTGGAAATGTTGACGGTCCTGGAATAAGATATGTAGTATTCTTTTCCAGGGATGTATGTTAAGATGTAAATACTGCCATAATCCAGATACTTGGAAAATGCACAATCCTGATGCTAAAGTTATGACAGTAGATCAACTTACAAGAGAGATAGTAAAATATCGTGATTTCTTTGAAGCTAGTGAAGGTGGAGGAGTTACTGCAAGTGGTGGAGAGTCTTTACTATTGCAAATCGACTTTTATTTTAGAGCTTTTTAGAAAATTAAAAGAATTAGATATTAATACGTGTGTAGATACTCTGTGGAGGTTTTTATGTAAATGCTCGAGTATGAATGAAAAAGGTCTTAGAGTTAATTTCTCTAACTGATTTATTCTTAGTAGATATTAAACATATTGATGATGAACACCATATGCGTTTAACTAAACGTACAAATAAAAATATTATCCAATTTACTAATTTCTTAAGTGAACATGGAGCTAAAGATGATGGATTAGACACGTTCTTGTTCCAAAATGGACAGATGATGATTATTACTTATTACGTGAAATATATTGATACATTAAATGAGTGTTGAACGTGTAGAAGTATTACCTTATCACGATATGGCTAAATTTAAATATAAAGAATTAGGAATAGAGTATGAGTTAAATGACATCAATCCACCTACGAAAGATAGAATAAAAAATGCTATCGATATCCTTGGTGCACGTGATGATGTTAGTTAATTATAGGAGATTAGAAAATAATTTAGTAAATTTCCTAACTTTTAGTTATGATCAAAGACGACTAAAAAGCTAAGTTGCTATTAGTCGTCTTTATGAATTTTATTATTGAGCCGAAAGTATTTCCTTCTAGCATTGATTTAATGTATGCTTCAACGTCACTGTTACTTGATTTAACATTGTACTCTTCGAATAATTTTTAAGAGCTTTCACTTACGATTGTGCTATCTTTTTAACAGCTTCTTCAGCAGCTTTTTCAGCTAATGCTGGTTTTAATTCGTCGAATGATGAGTCTTTTTCATCTAATACTTTAATAATGTGATATCCAAATGAAGTTTTTACAACATCTGATGTTTTATCTTTACTTAATGCGTATGCCGCATCTTTTAAATTCTTTAACAAATGAGTTATCTTCTTTGAAGACCATCCCAAGTCTCCTCCGTTGAAGCGTTAGCAGTATCGTTAGAATTTTCTTTTGCTAATGTAGCAAAATCTCCACCATCTTTAAGTTTTTTAAGTACTTCTTCTGCTTTTTTCTTAGCTTCTTCATCACTTAATCCATTTGGATTTGATTCACTTTTAACACTTATAAGAATGTGAGCTAAGTGATATTGGTGTTTATTTTTTTCATAGCTTTCTTTAAGTTTGTCATCGTTAGTTCCAGCATAGTCGTTAATTAATAATGTTTGAGCAGCTTTAACTTTTAGACCGTCTTTATATTTATCAAGAGTGAATCCTTGTTGTTTTAAAAGTTGTTCAAATTTATCTTTACCACCGTATTGTTCTTGAGCTTTTTGAAGTTGCTCATCGATAGTTTTTTGATCGATTTTATTTTTATATTTGTCTAAAAGTACTTTTTGAATCATCATACTAGTAGCTGTTTTTGAAAGTTGACTAGCCCCAATACTTTCTACGATATCTTTTTCTGTTACATCTCCTGCTTTACTAGAAATATATTTTAGTTCCTCCAGTAGAGCATCCTGCTAAACCTATAACTGATATACTAAGAGCTATAGGTAAAATAGCTTTTTTAAATTTCTTCATTAAATTTTGTCCTCCTATGTGTACATATGTATTAATATATCATATTTTTAATATAAAACAACTAAAGAATCGGTGAAATCAACCTTGCAAAGCTTCTTTAATTTTTATTAGTAAACTTCTTTGTTGATATTTTTGCAAAAAGAAAACTAGTGAAGACTTTTCTATATCTTTTAAGAAAATGTGTCTAAACTTTTTGTAGTTTTATGATCATACATAAATGCATTAAGTTCAAAGTTTAGTTTGAAACTTCTATAATCGAAGTTTGCACTTCCTAAACTTGAAACTTCATCATCAATGATAATCATCTTTTAGTATGAATAAATCCATTTTCGTAAATATAAGTCTTTCGCACCTAATTCAGCTAGTCTCCAATAAAAAGAGTATGTAGCCCAATAAACGAAAAATATGATCGGGTTTATTAGGTACCATAATTCTAACATCGATTCCAGATAATATTGCCACTTTTTAATGCATCCATAACACTCTCATCAGGGATGAAGTAGGGGTGATTGAATATAGATATATTTTTGCTCTTTGAAATCATATATAGATAACTATATTTGATTTTTGAAGTTTATTATCAGGTCCACTAGAAACTAATTGGATAGGGTAGATAGATTATCAACAGGTGCATGAAACGTGATCAGCAGTTAATTCTAATTGTTCTGTTTTTAGTTGATCTGTGAATTCCAGTCATCTATAAAACGATATTCCAAAAGATCCCTACAGCTTCTCCTTCGATTCTAAGATGTGTATCTCGCCAGTATCCAAACTTTCTTATCTAATCCTAGATATTCATCACCAACGTTAAATCCACCAGTATAACAATATTACCATCTATTGTAACTATTTTTCGATGGTTCTCTAATTCATACGAAAAATTATAAGTGGTAAACTTTAGATTTGAAAGAATTTTTATTTTTAGCATTGTTTTTAGTAAGTTTCGTAATGAAGAAATACTCAATTTTCTTGAACCAATATCATCATAAAGATATATACAGTCGACACCTCTCTAGAAAGTTTTTGTTCTAGTAGGTGAAGAGTTGTTTACCGATTCCATCCTTTTTAAAGATATAATATTGATATGTATGTAACTTTTAGCATTTTTATGTCCTCAAATAAAGTAATCTAAATTTTTCTTTTCCATCTGTAATAATTTGTATTTTATTATTTTTGACAAAAATGATTTATCTGTTTCAAAATTTAATTCTATTAGATTTCTATGTTTATGTATTACTTGTTCATTTATTTGAGATTTCATAAGGGCAGTTTCCTTTTTCAATAGATTTTTGTTGATATTTTATCTTTTCATCATCTGAAAAAGGAAAGATTTTTCTCTATATAGGTCTTCCAAATATTAAATATAAAGAACAAAAACCTAGTATGGAAATTAAAAATAGAACTAATATCCATGCCCAAAGAAGACGTTGTAGTCTGATATTCTATAAAAAACAATAGAAAATGCTAATAAAGTATTTATTATTAAAAAATATTGTTAATACAATATCAAAGTTTATATCATTAAAAATAGAAGTTATATAGTAAAAACACTGAAATATCAATATTTAATAATTGTAAATTAATATAATTCATAATATAACACTCCTAACTTTAATAGTACCTTTAAAAATATATTAAAATGTCTATTAATAATATTTACGTAAATAGTAATTTTTCTATCTACTAATAATATATAATTAATACTAAAATATAAGATGGATTATTTATTTCTGAATATATGTAGATTAGTAATAGTTAAAATAATTAATTTATTTTTTGTGATATGAGTTGAATTTTTTTGTGAATTTATATTATAATGGAATAGAGAACAAAAAGGAGAATGTTATGCCTAATAATATTTTAGAAGAATTAAAAACGAAATTTGAAGATTTTGCAAGCGAGTTAGAAAAATATTGAACCTGAAAAAGTTGATTTAACTCAAATTGATAGATTAATTGCATTAGTAGAAGAATTAGATAACGAAATTAAAACTATAAAAATAATAAATAGTAGAATTGGATAAGCTGAAGTGGGAGTGTTTTTGCTTTTACTCAGCTTATCTTTATGAATGAGGATACGATGAAAAATAAAAACGGTAAAAAATTAAACGTCTTACTTACAATTAAGAAAATAGGAATTAATGGTGAGGGGATAGGATATTATAAAAAGAAAATTACTTTCGTAAAAGGCGCACTACCTGACGAAGTTATAGTTTGTGAAATAGTTGAGGAAACACCAAAATATATTATTGGTAAACTTGTTAAAGTAAAAGAACCTAGTCCGCATAGAGTAGAAATTAAAAGAGAATATGCTGAGAGTGGAGCTTATGGTTTAGCTCATGTTAGCTATGAAAAACAATTAGAATATAAACGTACAATTTTGTTAGATGCTTTTGATAAATACTATAGACTACCAAAAACCTGATAAGTTAGTATTAAAAAAACATTAGTTAGTCCTGTAACTGAAGGATATCGTAACAAAAACCAATTTCCACTAGCTGTTAGAAATGGACGTGTTATTGCAGGATTATATAAAGAAGGTTCTAACGATTTAGTTGAAATTAATGAAGATTTAGCATTACATGAAAATGGTAATAAAATAACAAACTTAGCTAAGAAATTACTAGGAAAAATATAAAGTAGAAATCTCTACAAATAAAAAGAATTACGGTGTTAAATATATTGCTACAAGAACTTCATTTTATAATGGGGATGTTCAAGTAACATTCGTAGCGAATACTGATAAGATTAAGAACATGGATAAGGTCGTTAATGAACTTAAGCGTGAAAAGAATCGTTAAAAGTATAATACTAAATATTACAAATGACAAAAGATCACCTAGTAATGGGAACAGAAAGTGTTACTTTATATGGTTCAGATTATATCGTTGAAAAAATTGGTGATATTAAGTACGAACTTTCAGCTAAGTCATTCTTCCAATTAAATCCACCGGCAACAAAGAAACTTTATGATAAAGTAGTTGAGTTTGCTGCACTAAAAGAAACAGATGTTGTATTAGATGCTTTCTGTGGAGTTGGAACAATTGGACAATATGTCAGCCGTAACTGTAAAGAGGTTTATGGTGTTGATATTATTCCTGCTGCAATTAAAGACGCAAATGATAATGTTAAATTAAATAATTTAACAAACTGTACTTATGTTGCAGGAGACGCTAATAAAATAGTTCCACGTTGGAAGAAAAAAGGAATCAACTTCGATGTAGCAATAGTAGATCCACCGCGTGTAGGTCTTGGACCACTAGCTAAAAACTTATTAGCGGTTGACGCTAAGAAAATTGTTTATGTGAGCTGTAATCCATCTACATTAGCACGTGACTTAAAAGTTTTAACAAGAAAATATAAAATTAGACGTATTCAACCAGTAGACATGTTCCCAGGAACAGCGGCAGTTGAAGCGGTAGTTGAATTAATTAGAAAATAATTTCTAGAGGAAAAATATGGATAGTTTTGAACAATTAAAAAAGAAATAATGGAAGATAGTGATAATAAAAAAATATACGGATGAAGGAATAGAACCTTTATTTTTCTACACCTAGTACAGCAAAAAAATATTAATCGTAGGTCAAGCGCCTGGTATTAAAGCTCAAGAGAGTAAGATTTTCTTCAATGATAAAAGTGGAGTTAAACTTCGTGAGTGGATGGGAATAGATGATGAGATATTTTATAAATCTGGTTTAATAGGTGTAGTTCCAATGGATTTCTATTATCCTGGTAAAGGTAAAAGTGGTGATTTACCACCAAGAAAAAAACTTTGCAAAAATGGCATGATAAAGTTTTAGAACTTATGCCTAGTCTTGAACTTATTATTCTCGTAGGAAAATACTCACAAGATTATTACTTGGGAAATGAGAAACAACAAAATCTAACGGAAACTGTATTTAATTATAAACAGTACTTACCACGTTATTTTCCGATTGTTCATCCATCTCCATTGAATTTTCGTTGGCATAATAAAAATCCATGGTTTATTAAAGAAGTAGTACCAGAATTACAAAAAGGGTGAAGGAAATATTACAGAAATAAATCATTAAAAATAAAGACTGAGGTAACTTGAAGATTTCTATGAAATCTTGATTTCAAGCTACTTTCAGTCTTTTTAATTTTCTATTATTTCAAATCTAGTCTGCTCACCGTAATATATAAGCAGTGAAGATAGTATTATTTTTAACTGTTCTAAATTATCTGTTTTTAAATTAATTTCTGCCTTACCAGAGATTACATTAAAAGCATCTCCACTTCTTACGGAGATAATCTCAATGTTTTTGTATTTTGTAGTTTTTCTAACAAATTCACCAGCAATAACTGTTGTATCAATGGCTTCATGAGGTTCAGCACCGTGTCCGCCTTTACCGTAAATAGTAACCAAATATGTATTCATAATGACTGTTCTCCCTTAAGATTTTTTATTACATTAGCAGAATCAAATGCTAGCGTTAAGAATATTGAAGCGGTTTGTTTCATTACTTCTTCTTCAAAATCAAAATTTGGATGGTGATGTGGATATTTAGCGAAGGTAGAATTCCCTGCACCAATTAAGAAAAATGCTCCGGGAACTTCTTCAACATAATATGCAAAATCTTCTCCAATCATAAGCGGTTCAATTTCCATCTTCTTAATATCTGGAAGAATTTTTAGAAGTTGCTTTTTTTGTATTTCTATTGTTCCTTTTTTGTGATTTATAAGAGGTGGATAACCTCCGTAATAAATAAATTCTATATTAGTGCTAGGATATTCATTTTCTAGAGCTTTGCATAAATTTTGAAGCTTAGTTAGTACCATTTTATGAAGTTCTTTATTAAAATGTCTTATCGTACCAGTAATACTTGCTTCTTTAATAGAGCTTTTAAGTTTTCCTAAAGTAATGACAAGTGTTTCTCTTGGTTTTGAAAATCGTGAAACTATGTGTTGAGTCATACTAACAAATTCAGCAGCAATAATATTTGCATTTTCCTTAGTATTAATTTTCACTTCAAATCTGTCTGCAGCTGCACATAGTTCTTTGTAACCATATCCTAAAGTTCCAAGTGGAAGAGGTGTCCAAAGATGAGCACCGAATATTGCATCGACTCCTTGTAAGCAACCAGCATCAATCATTGGTTTTGCTCCACCTGGAGCTTGTTCTTCTCCATATTGGAAAACTACGACAACATCATGTGGAAGATCTTCTTGATGATCCATTAGAACTTTACACGTTGCAAGTAATGCTGTAGTATGTCCATCATGACCACAAGCATGCATTGCATTAGGAATCGTAGATTTGTATGGAGTATCTTTTGCATCATTTATAGGTAAAGCATCGAAGTCAGCTCGAAAAAGCGATTGTTTTTGAAGAATCTCGTCCTTTAATTCTTTGCGACTACACCATTTAAGCCAACGTTTGTTTTTAATATTAGTGATTCCAATTTTTTCTAAATATTCTTTAATGAATCTCGCTGTATTTTTTTCGTTAAATGAAACTTCAGGATGCATATGCATATAGCGACGAAGTTCAATCATTTCTGGATAAAATTTATCAAGTTCATCTTTTTATAATTTTTTTCAATCATAAAAACCTCCAGATTACTATTTTTAAATTATAAATACAATTATAACACAAATATTTTTAATAAATAGAGAATTGTTAAAGAAATTGCTTTTCAATTATTTTTAATTTTTTGGTATAATATGAGTAAATAAACACTAGTAAAAACTCAATTTGGGGTGGGAGCATGGATACATTAGATTAATGAGAGATTTTTATTAAAAAGGAGTTAATGTATGCAAATATTAAATATTAAAAACATAGAGTTTGAAAAAAACAAGGGAAGATATTATTTAAAAATTGAAAAATTGAGTATAAATACTGGTGATATTATTGGTTTAATAGGGAAAAATGGTTCAGGAAGACAACTCTGTTAAAAATATAGATGACTCGCTTAAAGATGAAAAATAACATTTCATCAGAGTTTTTTTAGAATTTGGAGAAAACTCTCTTCTTAAAAAAAGTGGTGGAGAAGTTGTTGTAAACAAGATTAGAAGTAGCTTTATTATCGAATGTTGAGCTATATTTACTTGACGAGCCATCAACATACTTAGATTATAATAATGCTAATAAAATAGCTAATCTTATAAAAAGAACTCCAGCAACTTTTTGTATAGCAAGTCACGATAGAAATTTTTCTAAATAATGTTTGTACTAAGTTATGGATAATCGAAAATAATACAGTGAGAGAATTTAATGGGAATTATCATGAGTACAAGTTTCAAGAAGAAATTGAAACTGCTGAATATGAAGCTGAACTACAAAAAGTACAATAAAGAAGCTAAGAAAATAAAGAAAAAGCATCCAAGAGATGAAAGAGGAACAGGGGAAAAAAATCTGGAAAGCCAAAGAATATGAGTGGATCAGATTATAGAATTATAAGTGTAAAAAAATAAAATTTCAAAAACGAAAAGAGATTACAGAAAAAAATATCAAGACAAGAAGATAAGTTGCAGGCTAATATTAAAACCTAAGCCGTTAAAAAGATAAGTATGATATTGAATTTTTTAGAGATATTTAAGGAAAACTCATAACAAGAGTTTTTTTGTATTGACGCGAAAAGCTGTGAAATAGATGGTAAAAATTCTTTGGACATCACCTGGGTTTTTACTTTTTGCTAGTGGAGATAAGATTTTAATTAAAGGAAAAAAATGGTTCAGGAAAAACTACTTTTCTAAATTATGTGAAAGAGTCCATTCCTATTTCTTTACAAGTAGCATATTTTTGAACAAAAATAACTTTGATATTTTTTTAAAGAAGAAAAAAACATTATTTGAATTTGTGAAAGAATCTACTACACTAGATGATATTGAACTGAGAAATGTATTAGCTTTTACTAAATTTCAGAGGTGACGATATTAACAAAAAGATAAAAAGTTTTAAGCAAAAGGTGAGAAAGTTAAGCTTTTATTTCGTAAGTTTACTCTTTTAGAAAAAAACAGATGTACTGTTATTAGATGAGATAACTAACTTTTTAGATGTTGTTGCGATAGAAGAGGTAGAGAAGATATTAAAGAAATATCCTGGTATACTAATTATGGTGAGTCACGATATGGAATTTATCGATAATGTTGCAACGAAGGTTATAAATATTACGAATAAAGAAGTTTTTAAAAATTTGAGTAAATTAGAAGTTGATATAATATTTAGGAGAAAAAAATTATGGTGAAAATTATTATAGCTGCATTCTTAATATTAGGTTTTGTCTCAGCTGCGGTCACTAGTGCGAGATGGAAAGAAAAAGATGAAGATGAGGAAATGTAGTAAGAAAAATCATTGATTAGTCAGCAAGGAAAAAAATTTCACTGATGGGAGTAACTCATAAGTACAAAGTAAAGAGTATAAATAATCGCATAAATTCTTAACAATCGCCTAAAAAAATATGGTATATTTAGGAGAAAAACAAAGGGTTAGATTCAAAGTTTTTTATTAGAATTCATAGATGCAGTGGTTTATTGATATCAACTATGTTTTATAAAAGCTTCTAAGATTCCTAGTAAACTTTGTGGGAGTGACTCGATAAAATTGATTTTCAGTCACTCTCTTACTTTGGGAATTAAAAACTACATAAAATTCAAGAGAAATGAGAAAACGCAATTGACAAAATGTCAGTTGAATGATATCCTTTAAATAGGAGGTATAAAATGCGAGATGTGAAAGAACCGGAAATACGACGTGCTGAAATTATGGATGCTGCAATGCTACTATTTATAGAGCAAGGGTATACTAATACAACAACTCAGGATATTGTTGACAAAGTAAATATATCAAGAGGCTTGCTGTACTATCACTTTAAGAATAAAGAAGATATCTTATATTGTCTTGTGGAACAATATTCAGATAAATTATTGAAAGATATTCATGTTATTGTCTATGATGAAGATAAAACCGCCATTGAAAAAATTAGAGCTTTTATAGATGCCACAATTATATCTTCGGAAAAATATTTCAGTAGAGGAACAGCGTTACAAAAAAACAGTTGATCTTGAAGAAAAATCGATATATGATAGATAAGTTATCCCATAAGATTATTGAAAAACTAACAATATATTTTTGAAAGGATAATAAACCAAGGAATATCAGAAAAAAACACTTTTTTGTAAAATATCCGTCTGAAACAGCGGAATTTCTTATGACAGCTTATGTTTTTTTGTTTCAAATAACATAAGTATAAGATATTCAAAAAAAGAGTCTGTCAATGAGTATTTAAACGCATTTAAGATAATGCTTGAACAAAGCTTAAATGCAAAAAAACTCTTTAGCAATTGAAAAAGAATAGAATGTTTGTAAAAATAATAATGTTCCGATAGCTAATGCTAAAAAAAGCTATCGGTATTATTTCAAAGAATAACTGACAAATTGTCAATGGAGGTAAAAGAATGTTAGAGATAAATAATTTTAGTAAATTTTATGGAGATAAAAAAATCGTTGATAACCTATCCATTTCAGTACAGTCTGGAGATATCTATGGATTCATTGGTGCAAATGGAGCCGGAAAAACTACAACAATAAAAGCAGTAGTTGGGATTCATGATTTTGAGAATGGAAGTATAACGATTGATGGGCATTCCATTAAAGAGGAGCCTGTTATTTGTAAAAAAATGATGGCATACATTCCGGATAATCCAGACTTATATGAACATATGACGGGATTTCAGTACATCAATTTTATTGCAGATTTATTTGAAATTTCTACTGAAATACGCAGAGAAAGAATTCGAAAATATAGTGATTTATTTGAAATGACTAAGCATCTTTCGGGGATGATATCTTCGTATTCACATGGTATGAAGCAACGAACAGCGATTATTTCTGCACTGGTTCATTCTCCAAAGTTACTAATTTTAGATGAACCTTTTGTAGGACTGGATCCAAAAGCAGCTTTTCTACTAAAGAAAGTAATGCACGAATGCGTGTCAGATGGAGGAGCTATTTTCTTTTCAACACATGTTTTGGATGTTGCAGAAAAATTATGTAATAAAATTGCAATTATAAAAAATGGAAAGTTAATCGTAAGCGGAAATATAGAAGAAGTCAAAGGTGATAAAACTTTGGAAACTTTTTTTATGGAGGTACAAGATAATGAGCAAAATTTGGATACTAATTAGAGCCCAATTGATAAGTTTTTTTCCAATTAACGAAATTAGAGAGCCGAGAAATAAAAAGAAAAGCTCTATTGTTATTGCAAGTTTTGGAATAATAACTCTTGCTATATTTTTTTCTGTGTCTATAATATTATGACAGCCAAAAACACTGGTACAAGTTGGATTGCAGGAATTGATACCGGCTTATATGGTTGCGGTATCAAGTTTTTCAATATTATTTTTTTGACAATATTTTTATTCTAATGGAATTTTTATTTGGTAGTCGTGATATAGAAACGCTTTTTATCGCTACCTTTAAAAAGCTCAGACATTATAAGTAGCAAGTTTATGTTTATGTATTTATTGAACTTTTTAATAGGATTCATATTTATGCTTCCGGGTGGCATTGTTTGGGTATTAAATGGAAGCTTAAATGTATTACAGATTATATTGTATTTTACCTCCATGATTTTTGTTCCATTGATACCTATGTGCATAGCAGCATGTATGGGAATGATTGTTGTTGCTGTTTCATCTTATTTTTAAGAGGAAAAAAATATTATTGCTCTAATCTTTTCATTTTGCAATGATAGGCATAATTGGATATATTGCAGTGTCAGCTATGAAATCAGGTAATGAAGACAGCATTGGAATCATGCTTTCTAAGCAAATTACAGGACTGTACCCAATATCCGGGTTATTCGTACAACACACAAATTTTCCAATGTATATTGGAATGGGATTATTTATTGCTTTTTCAACAGCAGTTTTTTATATATTTGTAAAAATTTTTGCGATGAAGTATGGATTTCTTAATACTCTTGCTAAAACAACATCAAGATATTCTGATAACAAAAAATCTTATAATAGAAAATCGATATTTCTTGCCTTGTATAAAAAAGAAATGGGACGCTTTTTAAGCTCCTACATGGCGGTCTTGAATGCAGGCCTCGGTGTAATACTTTTATGTGTTTTTAGTATATTTTTGCTTTTTAATTCTGTAGAACAAATAGGAGAGTCTTCAGGAATAGAAAATATAAATGAATACCTCTCAAATTTTGCTCCATTATTTATTGCATCTATGCTCTCGCTCAGTTGCCCGGCAGCTTCAGCGATATCTTTAGAAGGAAAAAACATTTGGATTTTGCAAAGCTCTCCTGTTAAGGTAAAAATGATCTTAAATTCCAAGATAGCTGTAAACCTTACACTTCATTTGATTGGGTATATGATTTCCATATTTGCATTTACGCTAAAACTTGATATGAACTTTATTCAAGTTACTAACCTAATAATTGTTCCTATATGCTATTCGATCTTTATAACAGTGATAGGAATTTCCCTAAATAAAAAGTATCCAAATTATGAATGGGAAAGCGAGATGATGGTTGTAAAGCAGAGCATGCCTGTTATTGTGTCTGGACTTATCGGGATAATTGCACTCATTACACCAATTCTTCTTAATTGGTTTTTAAATCTTTCGATAACACCAGTTTTGCAGATAATATCAGTTACTTTACTTGTTATTTCTAGCGAAGTTTATATAAAAGTTAGCAAGTTGAATTTTATTTAGTTCAAGGAGGGAAAATGGTATGAAAAATGGACTGTTAAAAGATGTCTTGGTGTTGATAGTAATGATTGTTGTAATATTTATTATTTGCATATTTCTCCCAGAGGAAATTCCTGTTCATTTCAATGCAAAAGGAGTTGCAGATATTTTTTTGCTAATAAATATTATCTTCTGTTTGCTACGGTTATTCCGTATTCTGCTTATTGGAAATTTATACGAGGAAGGAAAAAAATAAAAAGGTTAAGTGAATGTGTATCCATATTTACAAATATCATCTGTGATAAGAGCAACTGTTTTAAGAGGTAAGTATGTACCAGGGGCAACAGACGCCTCCCATAAGGACTTTAGCAGAGCGGGAAGAATGTAATCCTGCAACCGTTCGAAAAAGCATTAAAAGTTCTTGAGAAACAGGGGTTGATTGTTAGTCATGAAAGTAAAGGATTTTTTTGTTATTGAAAGTGAGAAGAAAAATAATTGAGTTAAGAAATCAGAATTTTAACAGGCTAACAAAAAAATATTATTTGAAAAAAACTATATGTCTTAGGATTTTTCGGATTCTGAGATTATCAAACTATTTGATAGAATAGAAACTAAAAAATGAATAAAAAAATCAATTATCTATGAAGAAGATAAAGATACTGACTATTTAGATTATTAATAAAATGGAGGAAACAAATATGGAAGAATCTAAACATCTAATGTTAGAAATATCAAAGAAACAAAAACATTCCTCTTTTCAATAATCTCTATAGTAGATTATTGTTTCAGATACAAGCTGAAACACGCAAGTGTAGCTAAAGAAGTATTCTTATTCTTCCGTTTTAGAGGACTTCGTATGCCTAAGTGTAGAAGTCCTCCTTTTTTTTGCCTGAAAAACAGTCGGTTAAAAGAAACGGAGGACTTCAAAATGAAAAAAGAATATTATCTATATGTAGGCGGACAAAAAGTCAAAGTCAGTGAGGATATATACAAAGTCTACTGGCGGGAAAGAGAACATGAAAGTATTTAGAGCAGGTGGACAGGAAAAACCACTTGCTCTTTTTCTCGTCCTTGAATCAGGATGGGCATTTTGCAGATAATATCATTGATGAAAGTGTTGATGTCGAAAAGATTGTGGAAACACAGATGATGATTGAAACCGTCAGAAATGCTATATCACAGGAAACCACATCATCTCTCAGTATAAAACTAATTTTTTGAAGTATAAAGATAGAATTAAGATTTTTTTAAAAACTGGAGCTCGTTTAACATTATAAAGAGAATTTAAAAATAATGTAATAAAGTTAGACAAATATCTTTTTCATGATTATTTAGTCTCAACTTAAGTTCCAGTTTAAAAATAGTTTTCAGGTTAAATTTCAGTTTTTTATTTAAACTGGAATTTACTTTGGGAAATTAATAGGAGACATTTAATTGCTCCAATAATCTATTATACATTTGACAAATCTCTTATTATGGTATATAATATTGATAATTTGAATAACACATCTTTAATGTGATCCAGAGAGGTCAGCAAAGATTTATTAATTGGAAAACCAAGTTTATTTATGCTGTCCTGGTCAATAGAGTAGGCTATTTTTTTGAGGTGAAGTATGAAAAACGAATTCTTTTTCGACGAAACAATGATTTCTAGAATGATTACTAGAATTGCGAATGAAATTATCGAACAAAAACAAATTAGATGATATTGTTTTTAGTAGGTATTCAAACTAGAGGGATTCATATCGCCAAAAAGATTAAAAACAAAAAAATCAAAGAAATTGAAAATACTAATATTCCAGTAGAAACACTTGATATAAAATTTTATCGTGATGATTTAGAAAAAATAAGTGACGAACCTGAAATAAAAAGTTCCACGTTTTTAAAACTTGATTTGACAAACAAAGTTGTAATTATTGTAGATGATGTTCTTTATACAGGAAGAACGGTAAGAGCAGCGATAGATGCTATTATGGATGCTAGTCGTCCAAAAGCAATTCGACTTGCGATTCTTGTAGATAGGGGACATAGAGAACTGCCAATTAGAGCAGATCATATTGGAAAAAATATTCCTACTTCAAGAAAAGAAAATGTACAAGTTCATTTAAATGAAGTAGATGATGTTGAAGAAATATTATTAATTTAAATATAAAATCTTTTTAAGGTAGTCCAGAGAGGCTAACAAGGGATTGAATTTAAAGTTTATACTTTATTTGAGGATAGCTATATTTAAGTATAACTATGCCCAGATAATAACTTGAATTTAATAGTTGATGAACAGTCATACCTTGTAGCCAAATGGATACAAGGTATTTTTTTATACAAAATGGAGGAAGCACTATGAGAAATATAGTAAAAATGTCAGACTTAACAAATGAAGAAGTTTATCAACTGATAGAAAGAGCTTTAGAGTTGAAAAATGGTAAGCAGGTAGAGCCAAGAGAAGACTTATATGTAGCAAACTTATTCTTTGAAAACTCAACTAGAACGAAACATAGTTTTGAGGTAGCTGAGCACAAACATAGATTAAATGTTATAAACTTCGAGGCTTCAACATCATCAGTAAATAAAGGTGAAACTTTATATGATACTTGTAAAACACTAGAAATGTTAGGTTGTAACATGTTGGTTATTAGACATGGTCAAGACGCTTACTACAATGAATTGACTAACTTAAATATTCCGATTTTAAGTGGAGGAGATGGTAGTGGAGAACATCCAAGCCAATGTTTACTTGACTTAATGACAATGTATGAGAAATTCGGAACATTCGATAATCTTAATGTAATCATCGCAGGGGATATTAAAAATTCTCGAGTAGCAAGAAGTAATTACAATATGCTTACGAGATTAGGAGCAAGAGTAAGATTTGTTTGTCCTGATATTTTCAAAGACGAGACACTTGGAGAAGTAGTAGACTTTGATAAAGTAGTTGGAGAAGTTGATGTTTGTATGTTGTTAAGAGTTCAACATGAAAGACATGACTCTAAGATGGGACTAAGTAAAGATGAATACCATAATAACTTTGGATTAACTAAAGAGCGCTATGAAAGATTAAAAGAATCAGCAATAGTGATGCATCCGGCACCTGTTAATAGAGATATGGAAATAGCTTCGGAACTAGTTGAAGCACCTAAATCAGTAATCTTTGAACAGATGAAAAATGGAATGTTCATGAGACAGGCAATGATAGAAAAAATAATTAAAGATAATAATTTATAAAGAGGAGAATAATATGTTACTTTTAAAAAACGGTAAAATTTTAGAAAATGGTGTATTAGTAGAAAGAGATATTTTAGTTGATGATAAAAAAATAGTAAAAATCTCTGAGAACATTGAAGAAAATGAAGCTAAGGTATTAGACTTAGAAGGTAAATTCGTTTCACCAGGATTTATAGATGTTCATGTGCACTGGAGAGAACCAGGGTTTGAATACAAAGAAAATATTTATCATGCTTCAAGAGCAGCAGCTCGTGGGGGATTCACTACAGCAATGCCAATGCCAAATTTAAATCCAGTACCAGATAACTATGAGAACCTAAAATTACAACTAGATATTATTGAACGTGATTCAGTAATTAGAGCAATACCATTTGGAGCTATAACAAAAGGTGAAGAAGGAAAAGAATATGCTGATTTCGAAGAATTAGCTGAGCATGTGTTTGCCTTTAGTGATGACGGTAGAGGAGTACAAGATGCTAACATGATGTATGAATCTATGATGGTTGCTGCTAAATTAAATAAAGCAATCGTAGCTCACTGTGAAGATAACTCATTAATCCGTGGAGGATGCATGCACTGTGGACGTAGAAGTCGTGAATTAGACTTACCAGGAATTCCTTCAGTATGTGAAAGTGTTCAGATTGCACGTGATGTACTTTTAGCTGAAGCAGCAGGATGTCACTACCATGTTTGTCACGTATCTACTAAAGAATCAGTAAGGGTAGTAAGAGAAGCGAAGGCAGCAGGAATTAAAGTAACTTGTGAAGTGTGTCCTCACCACCTAATAAGTGATGAAATGGATATCCCAGAAGATAACGGAATGTGGAAAATGAATCCACCGCTAAGAGCACGTGAAGATAGAAATGCCCTTATCGCTGGTTTATTAGATGGAACAATCGACGTAATAGCGACAGACCACGCTCCACACGCTACTCATGAGAAAGACTTATCGATGAGAAAAGCTGCATTTGGAATTGTTGGAAGTGAAACAGCATTCAGCCAACTTTATACGAAGTTTGTAAAAACTGGAGTATTCTCACTAGACTTACTAGTTAAGCTGATGACGGAAAAAGTTGCAGATACTTTCGACTTACCATATGGGCGTTTAGAAGAAGGTGGATTTGCAGACTTAGTAGTAATCGACTTAGAAAAATCACTGAAAATTGATCCAGAAAAATTCTTATCTAAAGGTAGAAATACACCGTATGTAGGAGAAGAAATTTATGGAATACCAGTGTTAACACTATGTGAAGGTCAAGTTGCATACAAAGATAGCGAAGTATTTGAAGTTTAAAAAATAAAAAACTTAGAAAGAGAGAACAAAGATGTACAGTTACGATAGACAACTAATTTTAGAAGATGGAACAGTATATAAAGGATATGGATTCGGTGCAAATAGAGCACTTGCGGGAGAGGTAGTATTTAATACAGGTATGACAGGTTATCAAGAAACTCTTTCAGACCCATCATACAATGGACAAATAGTAACATTTACTTATCCATTAATCGGTAATTATGGAATCAACAGAGATGACTTTGAAACAATTAATCCGAGTATTAAAGGACTTATCGTTAGGGAAGTTTGTAAAAAACCATCTAACTTTAGAACAGAGTATAGTTTAGATGAGGTGTTAAAAGAACTTAATATTCCAGGAATTTCAGGAATTGATACACGTAGTTTAACAAGAAAAATAAGAGAACATGGTACAATCAAGGGGATAATCACTGACCTTTGCATGGATCCAGAAGAACAATTAGAAAATCTTAGAAAAACGGACTTACCGACAAACCAAATTGAACAAGTATCAACACAAAAAGCTTTCTTATCTTCAGGAAATGGTTATAGAGTAGTACTAGTAGACCTTGGTATGAAATCAGGAATACTGAGAGAACTTAATGAACGTAATTGTGACATCGTTGTTGTACCTCACAATGTAACTGCTGCAGAAATCTTCAGATTAAATCCAGATGGAATTATGTTAAGTAATGGACCTGGGGATCCAGTAGATGTGCCAGAAACAATCGAGATGCTTAAAGAAGTTATGCCAAAAATTCCAATTTTTGGAATTTGTATGGGACATCAACTTATCGCACTAGCATCTGGAGCAAAAACTTATAAATTGAAATTTGGTCACCGTGGAGCGAACCACCCGGTTAAAAATTTATTAACAGGAAAAGTTGATATTACTTCACAAAACCACGGTTATAGTGTAGATATCGAATCATTAAAAGATACAGATTTAGAGCTTACGCACCTATCAGTAAATGATAAAACATGTGAAGGGGTACGTCATAAAAAATACCCAGTATTTTCAGTACAATATCACCCAGAAGCATCACCAGGACCACACGATCCTAACTACTTATTCGATCAATTTATAGATAATATGAGAGAATTCAAAGAAAATAAATAAGAATTAACCTGAAAACTATCAAGTATCAATGCAAAATTAAGGAGAATAAAAATGCCAAAACGTAATGATATAAAAACAATATTAGTAATAGGATCTGGACCAATTACAATAGGTCAAGCAGCAGAGTTTGACTATGCTGGAACTCAAGCATGTCTATCTTTAAGAGAAGAAGGATATGAAGTTATCTTAGTTAACTCTAACCCAGCAACAATCATGACTGATAAAGAAATTGCTGATAAAGTATATATGGAGCCATTAACTCTTGAGTTTGTAAGTAAAATTATCAGAAAAGAAAGACCTGATGCATTACTTCCAACACTAGGAGGACAAGTAGGTCTTAACCTTGCGGTTGAGCTACATAAAAGTGGGATTTTAGATAAGTACGGAGTGGAATTATTAGGAACAAAATTAAGTTCAATCGAACAAGCAGAGGATAGAGAATTATTCCGTAATCTGATGAATGAACTTAATGAACCAGTTCCAGAATCAGCAATTATTACAAATTTAGATGAAGCTAGAGATTTCGTTGCTGAAATAGGTTATCCTGTAATTGTTCGTCCTGCCTTTACGATGGGGGGAACAGGTGGTGGTATCTGTTACGATGAGAAAGATTTAGAAGAAATCGTAAGTAGTGGATTACACTATTCACCAGTTACTCAATGTTTATTAGAAAAATCTATAGCAGGGTTTAAAGAAATTGAATACGAAGTAATGCGTGACTCTAACGATACAGCGATTGTTGTATGTAATATGGAAAATATTGACCCTGTAGGGATTCACACAGGGGATTCAGTAGTAGTAGCACCTTCTCAAACATTAACAGACAGAGAGTACCACATGCTACGTAATGTGTCATTAAAAATTATTAGAGCTTTAAAAATTGAAGGTGGATGTAACGTACAACTTGCACTTGATCCAAATTCATTCAAATACTATATTATCGAAGTTAACCCAAGGGTATCACGTTCATCAGCTTTAGCTTCTAAAAAGCAACAGGATATCCAATCGCGAAAATCATGAGCGAAAATTGCTGTAGGTTTAACTCTTGATGAAATAATAAACCCAGTTACACAAAACTCATATGCTTGTTTTCGAACCAACGCTTGACTATGTAGTAAGTAAAATTCCTCGATTCCCATTTGATAAATTTGAAAATGCAGATAGAAAATTAGGAACACAAATGAAAGCTACTGGTGAAGTAATGGCGATGGGTAGAACTTATGAAGAAAGTTTACTAAAAGCTATCCGTTCATTAGAATATGGTGTGCACCACCTTGGACTACCTAATGGAGATGATTTCACATTAGAAGAAATTATTGACAAGGTTAAACAAGCTGGAGATGAAAGATTATTCTTTATCGGAGAAGCTTTAAGACGTGGACAAAGCACAAAAGATATTCACGATATTACAAAAATTGATATGTTCTTCTTAGAGAAAATGCAAAATATCATCGATATTGAGCATGAATTAAAAGACAATGTTGGAAATGTAGATTTACTAGAATATGCTAAAAAATACGGATTCTCTGATAAGGTAATTGCTCACAGATGGGGAATGACAGAAGATGATATCTACAACCTTCGTCAAGAAAACAAAATAACTCCAGTATTCAAAATGGTTGATACATGTGCAGCTGAGTTCGTATCAGAAACACCATACTTCTACTCAAGTTATGAACAAGAGGAAGAATCAATCGTTAGCGATAAGAAAAAAATTGTTGTGCTAGGATCAGGTCCTATCCGAATCGGACAAGGTGTGAGAGTTCGACTATGCTACGGTTCATGCAGTAATGGCGATTAAAGATGCAGGTTATGAGGCAATCATTGTTAATAACAACCCAGAAACAGTTTCTACAGACTTTACAATCTCTGATAAACTGTACTTCGAGCCATTAACTGAAGAAGATGTGATGGCGATAATTAATCATGAAAATCCATTAGGAGTTGTAGTGCAATTCGGTGGACAAACAGCGATTAACCTAGCAGCTAAATTAGAAAAACATGGTGTGAAAATTCTAGGTACTGCTTTAGAAGAAATCGATAACGCAGAAGATAGAGATAAATTTGAAGAATTATTACATAAACTAGATATTCCACAACCACTTGGAAAAACTGCTTTTGATGTAGAAACAGCAGTTAAAAATGCAGAAGAAATTGGATACCCTGTATTAGTAAGACCATCATACGTACTAGGTGGACGAGCTATGGAAATAGTGTATGAGGAATCTGAATTACGTCGTTATATGAAGACAGCTGTAAAACTTACACCAGAACACCCAGTACTAACGGACAGATATTTAGTAGGTCGTGAGATAGAAGTAGATGCTATCAGTGATGGTGAAACAGTAATTATTCCAGGTATTATGGAGCACATCGAAAGAGCAGGGGTTCACTCAGGTGACTCAATAGCAGTATATCCACCTCAAACACTGACAGAAGGTGAAAAAGCTAAGTTAATAGAATATACAATTAAATTAGCAAAAGGATTAAACATCGTTGGATTATTAAATATTCAATATGTAATAAGTAAAGGTGAAGTATTCGTACTAGAAGTTAATCCACGAAGCTCAAGAACTGTACCATTCTTAAGTAAAATCACAGGAGTTCAATGGCGAAACTTTCTGGGCTGGAGCTATCATTGGAGAAAACACTTAAAATCTAAAGGATATGAAACAGGATTATTACCAGAAAGCGACAGAATGTGTACACTAAAGTACCGGTATTTAGTTTCCAAAAACTAAAAGATGTCGATACTACTCTTGGACCTGAGATGAAATCAACTGGAGAAGTAATGGGAAGTGATAGAACTCTAGAAAAATCACTTTACAAAGGACTTCTTGCAGCAGGAATCAAGGTAAGTGATCAAGGAAATATCTTATTCACAATTAGTGATGATGATAAAGAAGAAGCATTAAATATAGCAAAACGATTCTTCGACTTAGGATACAACTTATTAGCTACAGAAGGAACAGCTAAGTACCTAGATGAACACGGATTAAGAGTTACTCCAGTAGGAAAAATTAATCAAAGTGATTACAGTGTACTTGATGCTATATATAATGGAGATGTGGATGTAGTAGTAAATACTACTTCAAAAGATAAAGATGTAACAAAAGACGGATTCAAGATTCGCCGTGTAGCGAGTGAACAAGAGGTTGTATGTTTAACATCATTAGATACAGCAGATGCGCTACTAAAAGTACTAGAATCAATCTCATTTGATATATTACCACTATAGGAGGAAAAGTATGGATTATGTAGAAATCTTGAAATATGGCAATAAAAATTATTATCACTTTTAATATTGAACATAATAAACCATTTCAATATTGGTGAAAAAATGAATGAACTTTGTGAAGATGCTTATATGAATGGGTATAACTGAGGGCATTTTTCAATTATTATCTTGGGAAAAATTATCCAGAAATATTAGAGGATAAATTTTTGATTCAGAAGCAGGGATGTTTACAGCTTACTGCAATTATTCACCAGAAAAATGAAAATTAAAGCAGAAAAGTTCAAAGAAATAATAAGTGACTTAGTAGAAAATGAGAGAATTATATAAAAGTTATAAAAAGTAGAAGCTGCTAATATAGAGTGGGATTAATAGCTATAAAAATTTAATGAAAAGGGAGAAAGTTAACTTGATAGATTTGATTTTATAAAATCAATATGTAAAAGTTATCTTCTCTTTTTCATAAAGAAGGAATAGTGTAGATGGATACTTATTTAGCAACAGTAATCAGTAATGAACAAGTAGCAGATAAAATATTTAGAATTGAACTACAAAGGAGATGTAGTTGAAGAAATGAATACACCAGGACAATTCGTAAATATTAAAGTCAGTAACAGCTATGAGTTTTTATTAAGAAGACCAATTTCAATTTGTGAAATTAATAAAGAAAAAAATACATTTGTGATGATCTACAGAGCGAGATGGAGCAGGTACTAAGAAAATATCTGAATTAGAAGCAGGTAATTTAGTAGACGTATTAGGACCATTAGGGAAAAGGATATGATGTTTATACGCTAGAAAAGAGCAAACTGCGTTTGCTAGTAGGTGGAGGAATTGGAGTTCCACCGTTATATGAATTAGCAAAGCAATTTAGAAAACAAGGGGTAAACACTGTACATATTTTAGGTTTTAATAATGTGAAAGATGTGTTTTATGAAGAAAAATTTGCAGAGCTTGGTACAACTTATGTTGCTACAGCTGATGGAAGTTATGGAGAAAAAGGTTTTGTTACTGATGTTATAAAAAATTATGAAGTTGACTATGATAAGTATTATAGTTGTGGTCCATTTGCTATGTTAAAAGCATTAACTAAGATGGATGAAGAAAAGATGGGATATATTTCTTTAGAAGAGAGAATGGCCTGTGGAGTTGGAGCATGTTATGCATGTGTTTGTGAAAAAATCGATGGTTCGATCTCACGTGTATGTTACGATGGACCAGTATATGATTCGAAAGAAATAGCATTATAGGAGGAATTTATGAGCGAAAGATTACGAGTAAAATTACCAGGATTAGATTTAAAAAATCCTGTAATGCCAGCATCAGGATGCTTTGCATTTGGTTTAGAATATGCTAACTTTTATGATCTAAGTAAACTTGGCGCAATCATGATTAAGGCAGCCACTAAAGAACCGCGTTTTGGAAATCCTACACCACGTGTCGCTGAAACTTCTAGTGGAATGTTGAATGCAATAGGTCTACAAAATCCTGGGGTTCATGAGATATTAGAAACTAAATTAAAAGAATTAGAAAAATATGATGTTCCTATTATTGCTAATGTTGCGGGAAGTGAAATAGATGATTATGTCTATGTAGCAGAGCATATAAGTAAAGCACCTAATGTTCATGCTTTAGAGTTAAATATATCTTGTCCTAATGTAAAACATGGTGGGATTCAATTTGGAACGGATCCAGAAACAGCGAAAAATTTAACTAGAAAAGTAAAAGAAGTATCTAGCGTACCTGTTTATGTGAAACTTTCACCTAATGTTACCGATATTGTAGCCATGGCAAAAGCTGTAGAAGAAGGTGGAGCTGATGGTATTACAATGATAAATACTTTAGTAGGTGTAAGGCTAGATAAAAAGACTGGAAAACCAATTATAGCGAATGTAACAGGTGGATTATCAGGACCAGCAGTAAAACCTGTAGCTATAAGAATGGTTTATCAAGTGAGCCAAGCTGTAAACATTCCTATTATAGGAATGGGAGGAATTATGGATGAATGGGATGTTATTGACTTTATCTCTGCTGGAGCGAGTGCAGTAGCAGTAGGTACAGCGAATTTTGCAGATCCATATGCTTGTCCAAAAATTATTGATAAATTAGAAGCGGCACTTGATGAACTAGGAGTTGAACATATATTAGAACTTCGCGGTCGTGCATATAAATAAAAAGGAGAAATATTATGAATAAAGATGTAATAATAGCGTTAGATTTTCCAACTTTGGAAGATACATTAAGTTTTTTAGAAAAATTTGGTGAAGAAAAATTATTTGTAAAAGTAGGGATGGAATTATACCTACAAAATGGACCTGTTGTTATTGAAAAAATTAAAGAATTAGGACACAAGATATTCTTAGATCTTAAGCTACATGATATTCCTAATACAGTTTATGGTGCGACAAAAGGATTAGCGAAATTCAAAGTTGATATTCTGACTGTACATGCTGCAGGAGGTTATGAGATGCTAAAAGCAGCAAAACGAGGGATGGTTGAAGGTGGTAGTGTAGATACTAATGTAATAGCAATAACACAATTAACTTCAACATCAGAAGAAGCGATGAAAGACGAGCAACTAATTGCTGTATCTCTAGAAGAGAGTGTAATTAATTATGCTAAACTATCTAAAAAAGCAGGACTTGATGGAGTAGTTTCATCAGTTTGGGAAGCAAGATTAATTAGAGAAAACTGTGGAGATGACTTTTTAAAAGTAACTCCAGGAATAAGATTAGAAAAAGATGAAGTAGGAGATCAAAAACGTGTAGCGACTCCAACTGTTGCTAACGAAGAAGGAAGTACACATATTGTAGTTGGTCGTTCTATAACTAAATCAGAAAATCCACTTGAAGTTTATAAACTTATTAAAAGTCAATTTGTAAAATAAAATTAGATATACAGATACAATAAAGGAGAAGAACATGGCATTAGAAAGAAAAATAGCAAAACACTTATTAGATATTGAAGCAGTAGCATTAAGACCAAATGATTATTTCACTTGGACATCTGGAATTAAATCACCAATTTACTGTGATAACAGAATTACAATGTCTTATCCAGCGATTCGTCGTGAAATAGCTGCAGGAATGAGTGAAGTAATTAAAGCTAAATTCCCAGAAGTAGAAGTGGTTGCCGGTACTGCGACAGCTGGTATTCCTCACGCTGCATGGGTGAGTGAAGTACTGGATTTACCTATGATTTACGTGAGAGATTCAGCTAAAAAACACGGGAAAACAAATCAAATCGAAGGAAGATTACTAGAAGGGCAAAAAGTTGTTATTATTGAAGACTTAATATCAACTGGATTATCTTCATTAAAAGTAGTTAAAGCGTTAGAAGAAGCTGGTGCAGTAGTTCTAGGTGTTGTGGCAATATTTAGTTATGAGCTTAAGAAAGCACAAGATGCCTTTGCAGCAGATAAAGTAGAGTACCACACATTAACTAACTATAACTACTTAATCGAAGAAGCGGTAGCAAGTGATTATATCAAACAAGAAGATGTAGAAAAACTTCTTGAGTGGAGAAATAATTTATAATAAAAGTTCTTTATCAGATTGAGATTAGTTTCAAGGAAATAAAGTATATACAGTAATAATAAAGATGTAGCTTAGAGGAAAGTTTTAAGATACATCTTTTTAATATTATCATTTTAATTTGATAGCGATTATCAATGGCTTATGATATAATTATATTAATAATATAAGGTAGTGAGGTAATGAAAAATGGATAATATTATTGATGTGAGTATACCAGTTGCACAAGTTGTTGATAAACACCCAGAAGTATTGGATATTTTAGTAGATTTAGGGTTTAAGCCTTTGGCTAATCCGATTATGAGAAATACTGTAGGTAGAAAGACTTCACTTAGAATGGGTTCGAAATTGGCAGGAATTAAACTTGAAACAATTATTGCTACATTAGAAGCTAACGGATATGAAGTAGTAGGATTAGACTAATGGCTACAAAGAGAATTGAAGTTTTACGCGATATATTATTACGACTTCATAAAGGTGAGTCTGCCGAATCTGTTCAAGATGAATTCAATGAACATTTTTCTGGAGTATCTGCTATTGAGATATCTTTAATGGAGCATGAGCTTATGAATTCAGATTCTGGCGTAACTTTTGAAGATGTTATGAAGTTATGTAATGTACATGCTAATTTGTTTAAAGGTGCGATAAAAACTTTAGAAGTTGAAGATAGTGAGCATCCAGGACATCCAGTTCAAGTGTTTAAACAAGAAAATTTAGCTTTAAGAGCCGCAATAATAAGAGTTCGACGAATTTTAGACAATTATGCTAAGCTCGTTGATGGTGATACAAAAGTAGCAGTTTTAAAAGGATTGCTTCGTCAGTTGCAATTATTAGGGCAATTTGATATTCATTATAAACGAAAAGAAGAACTTATGTTTCCTATAATGGAAAAATATGGTCACGATGCACCACCTAAGGTTATGTGGGGTGTTGATGATGAAATAAGAGATTTATTTAAACTTGCTAAAGAAGAAGCGGAAAAACTACCTAATGCAGAGATAGTTGTTGTTAAAGAAAAATTTGAAGTTTTTGTTAAAGAATTTGAGGAAATGATCTTTAAAGGAAGAGTCGATTCTTCTGATGATATTATTAGAAACATTTACTCAAGACGATTGGTTGAGTATTGCTAAAGATAGCGATGCTTACGGTTATGCAATAATTCGTCCTCAAGAAGAGTGGATTCCTCATAGAGAAAATTTTGAAACTCAAATTACTAGTGATGACAGTGAAGTTATAGAAGTAAGCGAAGGGGAATTAACAAAAATTATTCAAACTCCTGAAGGAGAGTTTACTATTACCTATAAACCGAAAGAAGTTAAAAAAGAAACTTTCAATAGAGATACACCTCAGAAAAATTGGAAATGGGTATCTATCATTAAATCAAATTGATTTAATATTTAAATCATTTGCCTATGGAAATTACCTTTGTGAATAAAGAGGAAATCTTCCAATATTATAATAATCATTGTTCAGAAGAAGAGATGATTTTTAAACGTACGCCAGGACAAGTAGGTAGAAATGTAGAACTATGTCATCCACCTAAGTACCTAGAAAAAGTTAAAACTATAATGAAAAACTTGCGAGAAAGAAAAAAAGACAAGTATGAAATGTGGTTTAAATCAGAATCAAGAGGGAAGTTTGTTCATGTCACTTATGCAGGTGTTTATGATGAAAATGGTGAATTTCAAGGAGTATTAGAATACGTTCAGGATATAGCTCCTTACAGAGAAATAGATAGTGATTATTATAGAGGAATAGAATAACATAAAAGCGAGAGTGACTCAAAAATCGATTTTGTTGAGTCACTCTCGCTATATTTTTTTATGAATATACTTTTATCAAATACATTTTTTTCTTAATTTTTTCGTTGCAAGAATTAACAGTATAATTAGTATTAGAGAATATAGTATTCCTACTATATTTGCTGATGATGGCAGCATAGCGATTAAGAAAAAATGTCACGACATTAAGTAGTACTAATAATAAAAATAGCTCCGAAAAGCTAAAAACAGTTAATAGTACCTGATTTATCGAACTACGATTAGCTAAATCTGTGATAGTGTTCCAATTTAGATATAATTTTTTATAGTCGCTTGTATAACTATAGAAAGAAAAGACAAGACTTGAAATAATGTAGGATATAATAGTTACAATTGCTAATAAGATTGGTGTTTTTAGTTATAACTAGCATCACAATCAGAGCAAAATAATCCAAAAGCTAAGTTGTAAAACAAGTTGCGATTGCTAATTTAATTTTTAGGTATTTTTTTGAAAATCAAAAGGAAGAGATTTTTAAAAAAATAGTAATCTTGTTTTTCTAGTGAAATTGCTATACTTGTAAAATTCATAGGGATTAGAATTAATGTATAATGCTAATGTAAATCCTATAGTCATAGCTACTGGATAGAATATAGGTGGTAGTGTAATACCTCCGTGCTTTCTAATTTCTATAATTGGAATTACAAATATACCAAGCGTGATAAGAAGATTAGTAAATACAGTTGTCGAAATTGTACTGTTTAACAATAGTTTTACATTTCTCTTAATTAGTTTAGAAAATAGTGTAGTAGATGTACTATTAGTATTTTCTTTAATTTTTTACTAGTTTTTGAACTAGATGTGTATGTATTACCTGATATTCTATATAAGTCTTTCATGTATTTTTTTACTATGAATACATAAGTAGTAAAGAAAGAAATAACTGCTAGGATTATAGTTATTATTAAATAAGTATAAGTCTTTGAAATATCTAACACGAGTATATTTAAAAAAATATCTCCTGAATATTCAGAACCACTATTTTTAGTAACATGAGCAAAAATCAAATATTCCCCTGTAAAAACTATCAATGCAATCAAGATTGTAGCTGCATTAACTTTTCCTTTATTCTTCTTGAAATTTGGGATATAAGTAATAAATGAAAGTATCGTCATAATAGAGCATAGTAAAGTAACGATAAATGCAAAACTATATACTAAGACGAATAAAAAATTTTTGAATTGAAAACTCTGCATTTAATCCAATAATCAAGTTTATAACTATTAATGGAATAAAATTACTTATAACTAGTGAAAGTAGAGTGAACAATTTACTAAAAGAATATCTCAGCCCCTGTAACTGGTAAATGAATAATTGCCAATGTATCATCACTTTCATAAAACATATTGGTAAAATTATTTAAAATTTGAATAAACACCATTAATAAAATAAAAGAAAAAGTATACTTTCGATATCCTGGGTCGGAAAAGTTGAAAACCATATGAAAATATTGAAAATATAAATAAAATATTTAGAAAGTTAACGAAAGTAATAATTAATAAGTGCTTAAATATTTTATTTCTTACATTGCTTTTTCCATTGTCTATATTTCTGTATTTCTTTCTTTGAGGTGAAAAACTATAAAGAAGATTCGTTAAGAATAATTCTTTAATTACATTGAATCTCATATTTAATCACCACCTAAAATATTTGAATTTGAATTTTTTACTATATTAAGATAAATTTCTTCTAAACTATCTCCCTCAAATTGTTCTTTAAGATTGTTAAGTGTACCGATAAAAACTAGTTTTCCCTTGCTAAGAATACCTATTCTATCGCATAGATGTTCAGCGACCTCTAAGACATGAGTAGAAAATAGCACACTATTTCCTTTTGAGGCATGCTCTTTCATTAGGTTTTTCAAGTCAAATGCAGCTTGTGGATCTAATCCAGTCATCGGTTCATCCATAATCCAGAATTTAGGTTCTGATAATAATGCTCCAATAACAAATACTTTTTGCCTCATACCATGAGAGAAAAGAACTAATTTCTTGATGTTCAACTCCTACCAAATTAAATAATTTACAGTATCTATGAAGAATATTATCTCTTGTTTTATTATCAATTTCATATATGCTAGCGACTAATGACCAATATTCAAAGGCCGATAATGTAAGAAACATATCAGGTGAATCGGGTACATAGCCAATTTGTTTTTACATTCTAATCTATTATTTTTTAAAAAGTAGCTTATTAAAATATATATCTACCCGAAGTAGGCTCTAATATACTAACTAAAAGATTTGATTGTAGTTGACTTACCAGCTCCGTTATGCCCGATAAGTCCGAATATCTCTCCATCATTAATGGTGAAAACTCAAATTGTCAACGGCACACTTTGTATCAAATTTTACAGTAAGATTTTTTTAATTTCTATCATAAATAGCCCTCCATATATCCTTATATAGTTATATTATACTTGTAATCGTTTCAATCAACAAGAGTATAATTTAATTATTTCTATAAAAAAATAAATTTTAACAAATAATAAATTTTAAAGTTGGAAATGAAACGCCTGGAATAGTTTATTAAAAAGTACTATTGTGATACACCTGGAAGTGTTTATTTATATTAGTAAAATGATACACCTGGTTAAGTGTAAAAAAAGAATATGATAATAGCAAGTAAAAAAAGATATAAAAAAATTTTAAAAAAAGTATTGACAAGAAAAAAATAAAAAGTGGTATTATTTAGTACGTGAGTGTTAAGGCACTCTGTGTAAAGCCACTAAGGCTTATAAAAAATTTAAAAACGTGATACACCTGGATAGGTGATTCACAAATAAACAGGGAAGGAGGAAATCAGGAAAATGCCAACTATTAACCAATTAGTTCGTAAACCTCGTAAATCAAAAGTATCGAAATCAGATTCACCAGCACTTAACAAAGGTTACAACTCTCAAAGAAAGAAAGAAACTAACATTTCTTCACCACAAAAACGTGGAGTTTGTACTCGTGTTGGGACTATGACACCTAAAAAACCAAACTCAGCTTTACGTAAATATGCACGTGTTCGTTTATCAAACCAAATCGAAGTAACAGCATATATCCCAGGTATCGGACACAACCTACAAGAACACAGTGTTGTACTTATTCGTGGAGGACGTGTAAAAGACTTACCAGGGGTACGTTACCACATCATCCGTGGAGCTTTAGATACTGCAGGAGTTAACGACCGTAAACAAGGACGTTCACTATACGGTGCTAAAAAGACCAAAAGAGAAAAAATAATAAAAGATAAAAATTTGATAAAAAGAATTCGTGAAAGGAGGCAGACACTATGCCACGTAAAGGTCCAGTTGCAAAACGTGACGTTTTGCCAGATCCAATTTATAACTCAAAATTAGTTACAAAATTGATTAACAAATTAATGCTAGATGGGAAACGCGGTACAGCACAAAGAATTTTTATATTCAGCGTTTGATTTAATTAAAGAAAAAAATCAGGACGTGATGCTATGGAAGTTTTCGAGAGCATTAAACAACATTATGCCAGTTCTTGAAGTTCGTGCTCGTCGTGTTGGTGGTTCTAACTACCAAGTACCAGTAGAAGTACGTGCTGAAAGAAGAACTACATTAGGGTCTACGTTGGTTGAGTTAACTATTCTCGTTTAAGAGGAGAAAAAACTATGGAACAACGTTTAGCTAATGAAATTTTAGACGCAGCAAATAACACTGGTTCAGCTGTTAAGAAACGTGAAGATACTCACAAAATGGCTGAAGCTAACAAAGCATTTGCTCACTATCGTTGGTAATTATAGGGTGAATATCAAGCTATTTTATAGCTTGAGTTTTTCACTATAAAAGACAAATTACTCAAAACATTTAAAAATTTATGAAAGGAGAAAATTGACTCATGACTAGAGCATTTTCTTTAAAAGATACTCGTAATATCGGTATCATGGCTCACATCGACGCAGGTAAAACTACTGCTACTGAGCGTATTCTGTTCTACACTGGGAAAATCCACAAAATCGGAGATACTCACGATGGTAACTCACAAATGGACTGGATGGAACAAGAACAAGAACGTGGTATCACTATTACATCTGCTGCAACAACTGCTCAATGGAAAAACCACCGTATCAACATCATTGATACACCGGGACACGTAGACTTCACAGTTGAGGTTGAACGTTCGCTTCGTGTACTTGATGGATCAGTAGCAGTATTAGATGCGCAATCAGGTGTTGAACCACAAACAGAAACAGTTTGGCGTCAAGCTACAACTTATGGAGTTCCTCGTATCGTATTCGTAAACAAAATGGATAAAACAGGAGCTGACTTCCTATACTCTGTAGGAACAATCCACGACAGATTACAAGCTAACGCACACCCAATTCAACTTCCAATCGGAGCTGAAGATTTATTCGAAGGTGTAATCGACCTTGTTGAGATGAAAGCTATCTACAACGAAGGTAGCGTTGGGGAAAATCTTGTTGAAAAAGAAATCCCAGCTGAATACCAAGATCAAGCTGAAGAATACCGTGAAACTTATCGAGGCTGTTGCAGAATTCGATGAAGACTTCATGGAAAAATACTTAGGTGGAGAAGAAATTACAATTGACGAGCTTAAAGCTGCAATTCGTAAAGCTACATTATCTGTAGAATTCTTCCCAGTAGTATGTGGATCAGCATTCAAATATAAAGGTGTACAACCAATGCTAGATGCAGTAGTAGAATACTTACCATCTCCATTAGACGTACCTGCTATTAAAGGGGTTAACCCAGATACTGATGAAGAAGTAGAAAGACACTCTTCTGATGAAGAGCCATTCTCAGCATTAGCTTTCAAAGTTATGACTGACCCATTCGTAGGGAAACTTACTTTCTTCCGTGTGTACTCAGGTATTTTATCATCTGGTTCATACGTTAAAAACTCAACTAAAGGTAAACGTGAACGTGTAGGACGTATTCTACAAATGCACGCTAACACTCGTAACGAAATCGCTGAAGTTTACGCTGGTGATATCGCTGCAGCTGTTGGTCTTAAAGATACTACTACTGGGGACACACTTTGTGACGAGAAAAACGAAGTTATTCTTGAATCAATGGAATTCCCAGAACCAGTTATCCAACTTTCAGTTGAACCAAAATCAAAAGCTGACCAAGATAAAATGTCAACAGCTTTACAAAAATTACAAGAAGAAGACCCAACATTCCGTGCTGGAACTGACGAAGAAACTGGACAAGTTATCATCGCAGGTATGGGTGAGCTTCACTTAGACATCATCGTTGACCGTATGCGTCGTGAATTCAAAGTTGAATGTACAGTAGGTGCTCCAATGGTATCTTACCGTGAAACATTCAAACAAGCTGCACAAGTACAAGGTAAATTCACTCGTCAATCTGGTGGACGTGGACAATACGGGGACGTATGGATTGAGTTCACTCCAAATGAGCCAGGTGCAGGATTTGAATTCGAAAATGCTATCGTTGGTGGGGTAGTTCCACGTGAATACATCCCAGCAGTAGAAGCAGGATTAAAAGACTCTATGGCAAACGGGGTATTAGCTGGATATGAATTAATCGATGTTAAAGCTAAATTATTCGATGGATCATACCACGATGTCGACTCATCTGAAATGGCGTTCAAAGTTGCTGCATCATTAGCTCTTAAAGAAGCTGCTAAAAAATGTAACCCAGTAATCTTAGAACCAATCATGAAAGTTGAAGTTGTTATGCCTGAGGAATACTTAGGAGATATCATGGGTGATATCACTTCACGTCGTGGACGTGTTGAAGGTATGGAAGCTCGTGGTAACGCTCAAGTAGTAAGTGCTTCAGTACCATTATCTGAAATGTTCGGATATGCAACTTCTCTACGTTCTGCAACTCAAGGACGTGGTACTTACTCAATGGTATTCGACCACTACGAAGAAGTACCTAAATCAATTTCTGAAGAAATTATCAAAAAAAATAAAGGATAATAAAAATTATTCTTTATAGTTGCAATTTTCGTTGTAACATTATAAAATATAGTTATCATAGAATGCTATGTGACTAATTTTAAAAAAATAAAAATTTTATTAACTTGAAGGAGACATTTTTTTAAAATGGCAAAAGAAAAAAATTTGACCGTAGTAAAACACATGCTAACATTGGAACAATTGGTCACGTTGACCACGGTAAAACTACTTTTAACAGCAGCTATCGCTACTGTATTAGCAAAAACTTATGGTGGAGAAGCTAAAGACTACGCTTCAATCGATAACGCACCAGAAGAAAGAGAACGTGGTATCACAATCAACACTTCTCACATCGAGTACGAAACTCCAAACCGTCACTACGCACACGTAGACTGCCCAGGACACGCTGACTATGTTAAAAACATGATCACTGGTGCTGCTCAAATGGACGGAGCTATCTTAGTAATCGCTGCTACTGATGGACCAATGGCTCAAACTCGTGAGCACATCCTATTATCTCGTAACGTTGGAGTACCAAAAATTGTTGTATTCTTAAACAAATGTGATATGGTTGATGACGAAGAGTTATTAGAATTAGTTGAAATGGAAGTTCGTGAACTATTATCTGAATACGGATTCGATGGAGATGAACTACCAGTAATCAAAGGTTCTGCTCTTAAAGCTCTTGAAGGAGATGCTGATGCAGAAAAAGCTATTATCGAATTAATGGAAACAGTTGACGAGTACATCCCAACTCCAGAACGTGATAATGCTAAACCATTCATGATGCCAGTTGAGGACGTATTCTCAATCACAGGTCGTGGTACAGTTGCTACTGGACGTGTTGAACGTGGACAAGTTAAAGTTGGAGACGTAGTAGAAATCGTTGGATTAACTGAAGAACCAGCTTCAACTACTGTAACAGGTGTTGAAATGTTCCGTAAATTATTAGATTACGCTGAAGCAGGAGATAACATCGGTGCATTATTACGTGGTGTTGCTCGTGAAGATATCGAACGTGGACAAGTTTTAGCAGCTCCTAAAACAATCACTCCACACACTCAATTCGTAGCTGACGTGTACGTATTATCTAAAGAAGAAGGTGGACGTCACACTCCATTCTTCACAAACTACCGTCCTCAATTCTACTTCCGTACTACTGACGTAACTGGTGTAGTTACTTTACCAGAAGGTACTGAAATGGTAATGCCTGGGGATAACGTATCAATCAACGTAGAACTTATTTCTCCAATCGCGATCGAAGAAGGAACTCGTTTCTCAATTCGTGAAGGTGGACGTACTGTAGGTTCAGGTGTTGTAACTTCAATCGTTAAATAATAATTGAATTAAAAACATAAAAGCAAGGTGATTTTCACCTTGCTTTTTTATATACTTAATATAGATTTACATAAAGTTCATATTTAATTGGAGATGTTTGCTAGTTTTAAAAAAATTATATGTATTAATATTGTATTTTTTTACTGTAAAATTATTTTGTAATTTTTAGAAAATACGTACTATTTTTTTAATAAATCCTTGCAGAAAATCTGTAAGAGGTGTATAATATGTTTAAAGGTAGTATAGGGAAATAATATAATAAATTTAAATAATTTATATATTATTAAAATAAAACCCTAATTACTCTAGGGATATTGAGTAATAGTAAAAAGTCGAAGTTAAGAAATTAGCTTCGATTTTTATTAATAACATATAAAAAAATGATCAATAGGAAAAATTTAAAGTAGTCAAGATTAAGAAGTTTAGAAAAACAATTGTATAAAGTATATTAATATGATAATATATCTTAGTGTAGAGTGTTCTCATTACTCTAAATTTATGAGTAATATATTAACTAATATTTTTAAATGAAGTCAAAAATAGTTTAGAAAGGAAGAAAATGAAGAATTTAAAGTTTGATGGAACTCAGTTAAAAATATATAGCAATAATTGCTATGACAATTGATCATTTAGCATGGCTATTATATCCAGGTTTAGTTAAAGAACCAATACCAGTACTTATGCATAGTAGGACGTTTAACAGCTCCAATTATGTGGTATTTTATAGCAGAAGGATGTTATTATACAAAAGATATTAAAAACTATTTCTTTAGAATTATGAGTTTTGCTGTTGTCAGTCACTTTGCTTTTTGCTTCGGTTTAGGAATACCTTTTTGATATAACTACAGGAAGTATATTTAATAAAAACGAGTGTCTTATTCCCATTGGCGATGTCGGTTGTATTAATCGCAATCTTTAGAAATGAGAAGATAAATAATACATTAAAGATTTTAGCAATTATTGTATTTCTGTTTATTAACGTTTGTAGCGGATTGGTCTTCTATAGCTCTAATGATGCCATTCTTTTTATATAATCATAGAAATAATAAAAAAACAACAAATACTTGATTATGTTATATGGATAAGTGTTTATGCAGCTATTTATATTATATTTATAGATGTATTTTATGGAGTATTACAGTTTGCAACTTTATTCTCCCTACCATTATTAATGAGATATGATGGTACTAGAGGAAAAACATATTGGTTCTAAGTGGTTCTTCTACTACTATTATCCAATACATTTAGCTATTATAGGTATTTTTTTAGAATTATATTGTATGGAAATATTCCATTGGTATTTTTAGAATTAGTATTTATGTATAAATAAAAATATGGTTAAATTTTAATACAACAAAAATCTATTATAGAGGTTCCTTATTAAGATATAACTTAATAAGGAACTTTTTGTTTATAGTTCGATATCAATATGTAGTAAAATAGTATAAGATATAATATAATATGAATATTAAAAATAAATTGCTTTCGAAAGGATAAAATGAATAATAAAAGAAGAAAGAGTTCTAATGTCAAAAGTTATGGGCAAAAATAAATATTTAGTTTTAAGTTATTCAAGTAAAATATATTTGGAAATTAGAACATACTTAAAACAAGAAGAGGTATCTTTAGAAAAAAAGTAAATAAGCTTTATAAAACAAGCAATAAGTTTACCGGAGGATAAGGTCAAGTAACAAATGCTTTTACATCATGTCTGGGGATACTTTTAAAAAGTTTGCTACAAAAGAAGAAAAAGATAATTTTTTTGAAATGATTGAAGAATATCATAATAATAAATATAAAAAGAAGATTTGATAAAAGAAGTACAATATCTTCTGAAAAGAAATATCCAAATAAATATTTGGAAGAATCTGTTTTATCAATGGAGGACAATATGAGACTTTGGCATGAAGAACTAATATCAAAATTACCTAAGGCAACAACTTTTAGGTCAACATAGAGAGTGTTGTGCATCAGAGGAAATGGTTGGGGAAAAGAAACATGCGACGGTAGATTATGTATTCGAATATGAGCCATTTTTCCTTTTCAAGTATCATGAATTAATCATGCAGGAAATGAAGAATAGAGGATATAATGTTAGTAAAGAATGGCTAGATAAAAATTACAGAGGAAAAATTTGTGCCCTCACAACGATCTCAAAAAGAGTATAAAATAAATAAGCCGATTTATAAAGAACATGATGTAGAATACTATGATGAGTGTATTGAGAATTTAGCTCAAAAAGGATATTTTTTATCTAGTAGTAATATAAGAAAAAGATTGTTTTATTGACAATTAATAATAAAGTAGTAATATTAATTTACTTTGCAAGCGCAAGTAAATTAAGAGGTGACAAATGAATAATGGTGAATTAGTAAATAAATGGATTGCATTTCACAGTAATATGAAGCAAATAAGTACTGAATTAGAAGAAGCTTTATCAAAAGGAGAGCATCCAATAACATTAAATGAATACTATAGCTTACATTACTTGAATGAAAACCGAAGGAAATATATTAAGAATGACAGATTTAAGTACTAAGATTTCATTAAGTTTAAGTGCAACATCAAGAATGCTAGCTAAATTTGAGGATACGTGTGCTGTAATAGAAAGATTTTTCTTCTGCTGAGGACAAGAGAGGTGTATGTATAAAAATTAACACCTAAAGGAAGAAAGTATCTAGAAAATACTACGAGTATAGTTATAGATGTATTAAATAGAAATAGTGATAAAATATAAAATCAGAATTTATTATTTTGATTTTTTTATATTTTACTAATATACTTGTTTGTGCAAGCAAATATATTTTTAATAAAAGTTTAGGAGAATTAAGATGACAAAATTAATAAATCAACCAGTAAAAGATAGAGCAGAACATAACGCATATTTTCCATCAGATTATTCTTTAAGTGTATATACGAGTCCTGTGACAAATTTTTGATGGTTTTAAATTTGAAAACACGTATAGAGGGGAAAAGAATAAAATTTTAATGATAGCATCAGATGAAAGATACTTACAAATGTCTAATGGAAAGTATTTTTTTCAACAGGTAATCACTCCTGTAGAAACATTGTTACCAATGTTACATATGGATGCTACTGGATTTGAGATAGATATTGTTACTTTTATCAGGAAACCTGTAAAATTAGAGATGTGGGCAATGCCAGAGAAAGATGAAAGTGTTATGAATTTTTTTATAACAAATATTTAGAAAAGTTTGAGAATCCTGTTAAATTAGATAAAATTTTGAAAAGTATTACTTCAGAAAATTCACCTTTATTTAGGTATCTTCATACCGGGTGGTCATGGTGCAAATGATTAACTTACCTGAAAGTAGAGAAGTGAAAGAAGTTCTTAAATGGGCAATTAAAGAAAATAAAAAAATCATAACACTATGTCATGGTCCAGCTGCACTAATTTCAGGAAATATTGATGAATCAGAGTTCTTATTTAAAAATTATGAAATGACTGTTTTCCCTGATAGTATAGATGAGGGAGCAAACCAAGAAATTGGATATATGCCAGGAAAATTAAAATGGTTATTAGCTGAAAAGCTAGAAAGTTTGGGTGCAAAAATAGTAAATGAAGAAATAAGCGGTCAGGTTCATATAGATAGAAATTTAATAACTGGAGACAGTCCTCTTGCAGCAAATCAACTAGGAATTGTAGCTGTAGATGAGTTGTTAAAAATGGTAATAAATAGAGGTGGGAAACTATGAAAATTTCAATTTTAAATTTAGCTCCATTAAGACAAGGAGAAAGTTTTAAGGATGCAATAGATGCAATGATTAGATTAGCTAAAAAGGCTGATGAATTAGGATATGAAAGATATTGGATTGCAGAACATCATAATACAAAAAGTGTAGCTAGTAGCGCAACGCAATTATTAATCCAACGTACACTGGATAACACTAGTAATATAAGAGTGGGTTCGGGTGGTGTGATGTTACCTAATCATAGTCCATATATAGTTGCAGAACAATATGGAACTTTGGAAACTTTATATCCAGATAGAGTTGATTTAGGGTTAGGTCGAGCGCCTGGTACAGATTATAATACTGCGCGTGCTATTAGAAGAAATACTAATAGAGAGATGGATTTTAAAAAAGAAGTTGTAGAACTGTCAGAGTATTTTAAAGATAAGCGACCTGTTCATGCATATCCAGCTGCAGGGCTTGATGTTCCACTATATATTCTGGGATCTAGTACTGATAGTGCATATGTAGCTGCTGAACTAGGACTACCTTATGTATTTGCATCACATTTTGCTCCAGCTATGATGGAAAATGCAGTAGCAATTTATAGACATAACTTCAAACCTTCAGAAGTTTTGAGTGAACCGTATGTAATTTTAGGTGCTAATGCAGTTGTTGCAGATTCTGATGAAGAAGCAAAAAGATTATCAACAACTCAGATTCAATCATTTTTAAATATTATTACAAGTAATCCTCAAGGAATGGTTCCTCCAGTACAATCAGAAGAAGCGGTTTGGAAAAATTATATCGCGACTACTAAGGTTCCACATTTTGGTCCTATTGCGTTTGAACACGATGAGATAGTTGATCATGAGAAAGCTGTCGTTGATCAGATGACAAAAATCTCATTTATTGGTAATAAGGAAACTGTGAAAAATCAGATTATCGATTTAAAACGTAGGGTAGAGTTCGATGAATTAATGATAAATTCATATATTTATGATGAAAAAGCACAACATCACTCTTATGAATTGTTAAAAGAAGTTATTGATGAGATTAATGAATAAATAATTGTAGTATATATTAATGTAAATTCATTAAATGAAGCTAACTTATAATTTCCTCAGAAACTAAAATTGATGACAAAAAGTAGATAATTAGTGTATTATGTTATCAAATAAACTTAATAATATCAAAAAGAGGTAAATTATGGAAAAATATCTAATTAATAAAGAATTTGTCAATGTAAAAAT
>BNJS01002181.1_pt1 | contig 75001 bp, 93 predicted proteins | sample 8540461 | NCBI WGS metagenome assembly BNJS01 (sample SAMD00202454, study PRJDB9452) | human saliva metagenome | isolation source: human saliva | place: Japan
CTCAGCTAAATCGAGCTTCGGCTAAAAACTCGGAAAAAAGAGAACTGGACTTGGATTCATAGAATCCATCGCCCAGTTCCTATTTTTCAGTCGTTTTTTTAACGCCTACGCATCTTACTTCACCTTCATCATTCGGACGAGGCTGGCTCGTTCGGCTTCTTCCAGTTTCATTTCGATGTAGTAGATGGTTTCTTTGAGGTCAGGGATGGTAGCATACTCTAGTCCGTTGACCCGACGGCGGGTTTTCTCGATTTCATCCGCCATGAGCTGGCAGCTTTTTTCAATCTCAGCCAGTCGCAGCAGGTCAGGAAGCAGATCGCTCATGCTTTCAATGGTTTCATCCATCTGGCTGTTAGACGCCACATAGCTATAAACCACGTCTCCCTCGTCATCAGTATGCGGATTGTCAATATGGGCGTACATCTTGGGCACGCGCACACTCATGATATTCTCAGTCTCCACATGCAGATTGACCTCCCGCGTGGGCACAGCAAAAATCTCCTCGACCATGAGGTCACTCTCCAGCGCCTTGGCCATGACAAAATCCTGCAGATGACCGACCAGAGCGGATTCGACCTTTTGGCGGAGCTGATTGTTCTCACGGACAGACTCAATGAAGCGCCGCATCAGCTCATCCCGCTTGTCCTTGAGCAGTTTATGCCCACGGACAGCCGTTTTGAGACGGGCTTTTAAGTTATTCAGCTCCATCCGAGTCGGCTTGACATTGAGTCGTGTCATCTTTCTTCCTCCTTGGTCTGCGGCAGGTATTGGTCAATCATATCGTCCTTGATCCGCTTGAGCTCCGTTCTAGGTAAGATGGACAGGAGTTCCCAGCCCAGATCCAAACTTTCTTCAATGGTTCGGTTGGTCTGGAAACCTTGATTGATGTATTCCTGCTCAAAGCGGTCGGTAAAGCGCACATAGAGCTTGTCCGTTTCGGACAGGGCGGATTCCCCCAGAACGACAGCCAACTCCTTAGCCTGCTTGCCTTGCGCATAGGCGGCAAAAAGCTGGTTCATAGTCGCAGCATGGTCTCCCCTAGTCTTGCCCTCACCTGAACCCTTGTCCTTGAGACGAGACAGAGATGGCAGGACATTGATGGGCGGACGATAACCACTGTTGTAAAGGTCGCGTGAAAGGATAATCTGCCCCTCCGTAATATAACCCGTCAAGTCTGGAATCGGATGGGTAATGTCATCCTCTGGCATGGACAGGATCGGAATCTGAGTCACTGAGCCTTTCTTGCCGACCAGACGTCCAGCCCGCTCATAAAGGGTGGACAGGTTAGTATAGAGGTAACCCGGATACCCACGGCGGCCCGGCACTTCACGCCGAGCTGCGGAAACTTCCCGCAGGGCTTCGCAATAGTTGGTCATATCAGTCATGATGACCAGAACGTGCATGTCCTTTTCATAAGCTAGGTACTCGGCTGCTGTCAGGGCAATCCGCGGCGTTGCAATCCGCTCGATAGCCGGATCATTAGCCAGATTGATAAATAGCACCGAGCGGTCAATGGCTCTGTCTCCCGGAGATCATTCATGAAGAACTCGGCTTCTTCAAAGGTAATCCCCATGGCCGCAAATACCACGGCGAAGTTTTCATCAGAGTTAAGCACGGTAGCCTGACGGGCGATTTGAGCAGCTAATTCCTTGTGGGGCAGACCAGAGCCAGAGAATACTGGCAGTTTTTGCCCCCGAACCAAGGTATTGAGGTGGTCGATGGCTGAAATACCGGTCTGGATAAACTCATCCGGATAATCGCGAGCTACTGGATTGATGGCTTGACCGTCAATATCCAGATATTTTTCTGGCAAGATAGCTGGGCCACCATCAATCGGCTTGCCCATCCCATTGAAAATCCGTCCCACCATGTCTTCTGACACTGGCAACTCTAACGGACGGCCAGTAAAGCGGACCTTGGCTTTTTCCAGATTGATACCGCTTGATCCCTCAAAAAGCTGGACCATAGCCTTATCTTCTTGGACTTCCAGAACCTGGCCCTGACGCTTGCTGCCGTCATGCAGCTGGATTTCTACCAATTCATTGAAATGCACGCCAGCGACTTGGTCGACAATCATCAGAGGGCCGACAACTTCACTGACGGTGCGGTATTCTTTAATGACGCTCATTGTCTAGTCCTCCTTGGGCAAGAATCTGGTGCAGGGTTTCCTCGATAGTCTGACTGAGAGCCTGAATTTTTTCCAGCTGGTCTTCGTGGATAAACTTGCTGCGGGCAATTCGGTCACGCAGCTCTACCGTTCCTTCCATAATTTCCCGGAAATAAGCCCCCAGCTCCAAGGCACGATTGGCCTCCGCATCAAAGGTTAGGATATTGCTCAATAAAGCTACCTGTTTTTTGAAAGAAGTATAGGTGTCCACATCATCAAAGGCATTCTGCTGCAGATAGTCCTCGCGGATCATCTTGGCTGCATTCATGGTCAGTCGGTCCTTTTCAGACAAGGAATCCAAGCCCACCAAACGCACGATTTCCTGCAGTTCACTTTCCTTTTGCAGGATATTCATGGCATTGGTGACCTTTTCCGCCCAAGCAATCTTTTCATGCTGGTCGATATATGCTCCCACTTCGTCTAGATAGAGCGAGTAAGAGCTCAGCCAGTTGATAGCTGGAAAATGCCGGCGTTGAGCCAGCTGAGCATCCAAGCCCCAGAAGACCTTGACAATCCGCAGGGTATTTTGCGTCACTGGCTCAGAAATATCTCCACCTGGAGGTGATACGGCCCCGATAGCAGTTATAGAGCCTTCGCGCGCAGTTGAACCGAGTGTCTTGACCCGACCTGCCCGCTCGTAATATTCAGCAATCCGGCTGCCAAGATAGGCTGGATAGCCTTCGTCACCTGGCATTTCTTCCAGACGGCCGGACATTTCCCGCAGGGCTTCTGCCCAGCGAGAGGTAGAGTCCGCCATGATGGCCACGGAGTAGCCCATGTCACGGAAGTATTCTGCGATCGTAATCCCTGTGTAAATCGACGCTTCCCGAGCCGCCACCGGCATATTAGAAGTGTTGGCAATCAGCACCGTCCGCTGCATAATGGACTGACCAGTCGCTGGGTCAATCAGTTCTGGAAATTCATTAAGTACGTCGGTCATTTCATTGCCACGCTCACCGCAGCCGACATAGATAACGATGTCAACATTGGCAAACTTAGCCACCTGGTGCTGGACGACAGTCTTACCAGCCCCGAAAGGTCCTGGTACGGCAGCTGCTCCGCCCTTGGTTACTGGGAAGAAGGTATCGATGACCCGCTGACCTGTCACCAAAGGCTCAACTGGAATCAGCTTCTGAGCAAAAGGACGCCCACGACGGACCGGCCATTTTTGCATGAGAGTCCCTTTAAAGACAGAACCGTCCGCCTGCTCAATCTCGTAAACAGTCTCTTCAACAGTGAAACTGCCAGCTGAGATATTGGTCAAACGTCCACTGACTCCAACTGGCACCATGATGCGGTGCTCCACCAGATTGGTCTCCTGCACCGTTCCCAGAATATCGCCAGCCTCAACCGCATCTCCGACAGACAGACTTGGAACAAAATCCCACTTAGCCTCTCGGTCTAAATTTGGCAATTGGACACCGCGGACGAGGAAGTCGCTCGACGTGATGGTCTGGAAGCGCTCCAAAGGCCGCTGAATTCCGTCAAACATCTGAGAAATCAGACCTGGACCAAGTTCAACAGACAGAGGGCTTCCAGTCGTGATGACCGGCTCTCCCGGACCCAAGCCAGAAGTTTCTTCATAAACCTGAATAGAGGCTTGGTCCCGCCGCATTTCGATAATTTCACCGATTAGCCCCAAATCGCCAACCCGGCAGATATCCTGAATATTCGCTTCCTGCATCCCTGATGCCAGCACCAGAGGACCAGAAACTTTGATAATCTTTCCTTGACTCACAATCTTCCTCCATTCTTGGGAGATTTTTGTTGTTTCTCAATGAAAATCAAAGCTCAAACCAAGCAAAAGTTTGAAATTCATTTCCAAAGAGTATTTTTTGATTCTTGCCGCGAGTTTGAAATTCTTCTTAGCTAGCTCTAGGGCAAGGATTGTTACTTTTTATTTTAAAAATCAGATAAGGCTTTTATTTGCTGGCCTTTTTCGTCGAAATTGTCTGGACTTAGCCATTTTTCTAGACGGCTCTTGACGGCCGGCCAATCCTTGTCAATCATAGACAGCCAGTCCGTGTCTCGGTTGCGCCCCTTATAGACTACCGCCTGACGAAACCTACCCTCATAGATGAAACCAAGCCGCTCTGCTGCCCGTCTTGAAGGCTGATTGAGGGAGTCGCATTTCCATTCATAGCGGCGATACTCCAGCTCTTCAAAGACATAGCGTGCCAGTAAGTACTGGGCTTCCGTAGCCAGTCTGGTGCGCTTCAGCTTGGGTGAATAGGTCACCGCTCCCACTTCGATAACGCGGTTATTTCGGTCAATCCTCATCAAGGCAAAAGTTCCTAGAGCCTTGCCGCTCTCCTTGTCCACAATCGCATAGTGGAAACGATCCTGTGCTGCCAGCATCTGATCTAGCTTCTGTGACCATTCTGCCTGATTTTGGGCAGGATTTTGAAAGAGATAGGTCCACATATCCACAGGAGAATCCGGACCATACACTTCATACAAATCTGCTCCATGCTTGTCCTTGGATAGACATTCAATGACAACATACTGTCCTTCGATCCGCTCCAGGTTAGGCAAGTCCCCCGGCTGAAAATCCGGCAGAGCATCCCCAATGGGCTGACCTAGTTGATTGATTCGCATAAAAACCTCACAATATATCTTGTCCTACAGCCTTTTCGACATTTTCATGAATCCGCGAAAGAGCCAGTCCCGTGCTCCCCTTATGGGTAGGAATGAGCACAAGGGCAGGAATCTCCAGCTGGTCATAGTAGGCCAGGGTTTCTGGAATATCCGCAGCCATATCCTCCGTCAAATAGATAATGCCGAAATCTTCACGGGCTAGCCGACGCAGGTATTGACCGTCTCCTGAGCTTCTTTCACTGGAAAGGTCTGAAAACCAATCAGCTTAAATGGGAGAATGGTGTCGCGATTCCCCACGACAGCAATCTTGTAGCTAGTCTTGTCCATAAATCGGTCGCATCCTTTCTCTGATAAGCTCTACGGGTAGCTGATTGTCCATTCCGGTCAAAATCAGCCGTAGGTTCTTGACTTCTAGCTCCTTACTCAGCAGATAGCGGGCGAGAGGGAGCGGTCCATCTGTCTCAAACTGACCAGCCGCCAGCAACTTAGCCTGCAAGAGGTCCGCTAGATATTCTAACTCTACTGTTGTCAAGGTCTGGTTCCGCATTTTTTCCTCATAGGAGCGCAGATCCAAATCGTAACCACAAGGATTGATCTGGCTAAACCAGGTCAAGAAATCTCCCTGCTCTGCCATGGCAATCCAGTTGGCAGCAGAAAGACTTCCTTCATCAGACAGGAGCTGCCTCATAAAGCTATGAGGTTTCTCCAAATCAACAGCCCGCTTGACGGTGATGGCATTGTAAAAATCAATAGTCAGATTCACCAGCTGCAGCAAGCGGTCATCTTCCAACACCTGTGTCAGGCGCTTGAGATGCTGGAAATAAGCCATATCCATGCCAATCTCCAAGACGCGCACATCCTGATAATCCTGGTATTCCTGCCAGGTCGCAAGCACCTCGTCCAGCATGAAATCTGGACAATACTCAGCCGAAAAGGCCATGACCAAGTGCTCCAAAACCTCCAGCGAATAGGTCCCCACCGGCATCAGCAAATGCTCCAGGGACTGACCTGTCGCCCGACCTTTAAGAAAAACTTTGAGATTGTGGTAGGTGTAGCGGAGCGTGAAAATCTCCACCAGCTCCTTACTAGGACTGATCTCAAGCGCCCAATTATAAACGGAATACAAATGCTTCATCAGCACCTGCTCAATGGCATTGAGATCCTTGATAGCTTCAGCATCCATGGCATAGACCGTTCCCTGCAGAAGAGACGAACGGCTGGCAGGATTGTCAGCCTGCAGCAACTGTTCATATTGCTGGGGCGTCAAAAAGGAAGCCTCTTGCACACTGATGGCTGTATTGACTTGAGAGAAGCTTGTTTCACTCATGGTCCGCCTCCTATTCTGCCTGGTCTTTGAAAATATCCTGAGCTAGACGGTAGCTTTCCTCCTGCCAGACAGAGTCCAGCAAGTCACGATAGAGATAACTATCATCCACTCGTCCTTGGCTCAGCACAAAAGCCTGCCTGACCGGCTATGGACTGGTCTGAAAAGTGTACTTGCGGAAAAGACTTTTTCAAGTCTTCTAACTGGCTGGAGCTGAATTTCTCAGCTGATAGAGCACCGAAAGTCAGTGTCAACTCTTTCTCTGGGTATTTAGCCAGGACACTCTTCAGAAAATGCTCTTCTTCAGCTGGTGACCAAGCCGCCATCTGAGCATAGGCTTCCTCAAAAAGCTCTCTGAGAACCCGCTGCTTTGATGACCAGAGTAGACTGGCGCTTTTGATTTTCCAGCTGCTGAATATCGCGCTGACTGCGCCGGCTGATTTCTTTCAGCTGCTGCTCTCGCTGTCCAAGCTTTTGCCGAACCAGCTGGGCCTCACGTTCCTTGGCTTCCTGTTCTATTTTCTCAGTAGCCTCGGCCAAAAGCAGACGCCCCTTTTCGTGAGCCTGCTCCAAGACAGAAGCTTTGAGATCTGATATGTCAGACATAAAAGCCTCCTTACTTCACATTCAGAACCATGATGAAGGAAACAACGAAGGCCAAGATGGCGTAGGTTTCAACCATGGCCGCTAGGATTACCCCTTTCATGACCTCTTCTGGTCGCTTGGCCAAAATCTGAATACCAGCGGTTGCTACTCGACCTTGATGCTTGGCTGAAAAGTAACCAACAATCGCAACTGGCAAAGCGGCTAGAAAATAAGCCACGCCTGATTGCAGAGCCAATTCTGGCTTGATATTAAAGAAGACGGTAATCCCGATAACAAAGCCATAGAGACCTTGGGTACCTGGCAAAAGTTGCAAAATCAAAGCTTGAGCAAATTTTTCCGGCTGCTCTTTCAAGAGGGCTGCCGCTGCCTGACCAGTGCTTCCAACACCCAGAGCTGAGCCCATTCCGCTGAGAAAGACCGCCAAAGCTACTCCCAGACCTGCAAAAAAGGCGCCGCCGTAAGTTCCAAAATATGATGCTAAATGTTCCATGATTTACTCCTATGAAAATGCTGTAATTGTCGTAAAACCAACAGCTAGTTGAATGAATGTTGCTTGTTTTGATGTTTTAGAAAGTGTTTTTATAAAGACGAGTTTCTCATCTCTTACCCTAGTTCCTAATCTTTATTTCTTGCTTTGCTGGACGTATTTCTCACTAGGCTTGAGCGGAGTGAAAGGCTTGCCGCCACCGTCGTAGAATTTCCCGAAGAATTCCACGAAAATCAAACGCGCTCCGTGCACATAACCGGACAGAAAAGATAGAAACATATTGACCAAATGAAGGGCAATAAAGAGCAGAATGCCGATGCTAAAGCGAGCGACAGGTGGAAAAGAGGCTGACAATCAGGTTAAAAGGCCGAGCCAATACTGGCTCCCCGAAAGCCCCAGAGCCATCAGCCGCGTAAAGCTGACAAGATCTCCCTACATAACCACTGACATTGTAGAGATTAAAGAGACCTGAGCCCAATCCTGCCAAGCTCTTAGCACTGACAATGGATACTGCCAGTATGCCCAGAGCATTGATGATGGCCAGCCACTGACCAATCGTTGCTGCAAAGGCCAAGGATGGGAAGAAATTTCCCAAGGCCAAGAGTAGCAGCCCCAGCAAAATCAACACCCAAGCAAAGCCTGCATTATAAGCTTCTGCATAATCTTTGAGACGGATATTTTTCAGACCGCTGAGGAAGAGGCCCGCTAGCACTGTAACAAAGCCAAAGACAACCGAAATAACCAGAATCGTCATGGCGTCTGAGCTGGTACTAATCAGAGCAAAGGGCAGTTCAAATCCAAAGAAAGAGCCATAAACCAGTCCCCAGATGATGACTGCCACACCAAGTAGGCGGAAGAATCGCAGATTCTTAGCCAATCCCGGCTTGACATGCAAGAAGTGCAGCGCCAGACTGGTGCCCAAAAAGAGCAAGAGACCGTAGCCGATGTCAGCGACCATCATCCCAAAGAATACAAAATAAAAGAGGGAAACGACGGGGGTTGGATCCTTATCACCATACTTAGGCAGGGAATACATCTCCGTCACTAGCTCGAAGGGCTCCACCAAGGCATTGTTTTTAAGCTTGGTCGGAACCTTATCTTCCTCATCCTGTCGAATCTCTCTGGTCTGGATGAGAATGCTCTGGCCAAACTGCTCTGTCAAGCAAGCCTCAAGAGCTTGAACTTGATTGCTTTCGATCCAGCCTTCCAAGGCTGCCAGATTTTGTGTGCTGGCTAACTGGTTCTTACTTTCTTGACGGGAGGAGAGATTGCAGAGATAATCAAGCTGAACCTTGAGCTGATCCAGTTCATTCTTGGAAGCTGCCAGACTCTTGGTCATAGCATCTGACACAGCCTCCTGCTGTCGAATATTGGCCTTGAGCTGGGCTATCCGCTCAGCAGGCAGTTCCGCATGGTCATACTCAAAAGGCTTAAAGCCATACTCTTTCAAGATTTTGCGAACTTCTTCCAAAGAGCCTGTCTTGTAAAAAATAAGAACCCCATGCTCCGTATCATCGGTAAAAACTTCCTGAAACTTCAGGTCAGGATGTGCTCCCAGAGTCAGGCGCAGAGCATCATCGTCGGTATTAGGAATCGTTCCAATCAAAGCTCCCAGATGACTGAAAGTCGCAGCTGCTTGCGGTGTTAGCTCCAGCGGCTCCCACTTCTCCAGCGCAGCCACTTCCAAGCAGTCAGCTTCTATCTGAGTTTTGGCTTCTTGCAAGACCTTAAGTTGCTTACTGATTCCTTCCAGCAGCGCCTCCTCATCTCGGGCCTTCCCTGCCTGCTCCAAAGCAGCAAAGGACAGCTCCAAAGGTTCTTCTTTTAAGGCTTCCAGCAATTTCTTTTTGGGCATAAAAGGCTCCAGCTCTGCAATTAGCCTCTCGAGCTTTTCTTGACGACTGAGCAAATCCTGCTGAGATAATGCTGATCCGGCCGGCCGACTAAAGCCTGCTCAAAGGCTGCCTGCCAGTCCTCTTCCTGCCGCAAGTCATGAATCTGTACCGACTTTAAACCCTGTAGGTAAAAGAGAAGCTGGTCCAGCAGTTCCTTGGGCAGAAGCAGAGACAGCTGCCGCATTTGACTAATGGCCATAGGCTTCTACCACCTTCTCTACAATGGCTCGCGCCAAGTCTGCTTTTTTGTCTGTCAGCGCAGCCGCAACCTTGTCCTCATTCTGCTGGGTTGTCTGCTCTAGGTCTTGCTGCAGGTGCACCAACTTTTGCTGAGAAGTCGCGGTTAATTCCTCAGCCAGCTTCTGCGTTTCATCGTCATACTTCAGACCTAGCTGTCTGAGATTTTCATCTACCTGCTGTCGCAGCTCCTGAGCCTGCGTTCTGTAGCCCATCAAAACTTCTTCTGCAGCAGTTTCAATTTCCTGCATTTTTTCAAGTGTTTCATTGGCCATCTATTCACCCCCTCGTTTTCAAAAACCTTTGAAAACGGATTTTAAAATCTGCATTCCTGAGCGACTAGCCAACCATCTGGCAAGGTCATCTTCTGGAATACAGCTTCGTACTTGCATAAATTATAACATATTCTTTCTGAAAACATCTTTTTCAAACAGAGTTTTTCTCCTGATTCAGAAAATGTCGAACAGCGCCTAATCGTCCGGCTTCATTCCCTAGGGCTGCTGCCGCCAACTCTCTAGGCAAAAAGCGCTGATCTACTACTTGCTGCTTCATCAAATTTTCAAGACGTGGCAGAATAAGCTCAGATCTAGCTAATATCCCGCCACCGACAATCAACACCTCTGGATTTAGAATATAGGACAGGGTTAAAAGACCTTTAGCTAGGCGACCCAAGAAAATATCAAGTGTTTCCTGCGCCAGCTTATCTCCTTGGTCTACCGCCGCAAAAAAACTACGCCCAGTATGGCCCTGCTCGCCTGTCTTTTGGCTGTATAATGCCAACAAGGCAGTTGTTGAGGCCAGGGATTGCCAGTCCTGTCCATCTTCCATGGGCAGATAGCCTACCTCACCAGCAGTATAAGTGGATCCATTGACAATCTTTCCATCATTGATAATGCCGCCGCCAATGCCTGTACCGACAGTAATCATCACTGCAGAAGCATGACCTTTGGCAGCGCCTAGCCAAGCCTCACCTAGAGCAGCGCAATTAACGTCATTTTCAATCGCAATCGGTAAACCAAATTCTTTTAAAATCCGACTACGGAAATCCGTTCCCAATATAGCCTGGAATGGTATAACCAGCGTAACTGATTTTCCCAGACTGGCTGTCAACTACACCAGCAGATGAAATCGCCACTCCATCTAGCTCTAAACTTCTCCTTATAAAATGCTATTAACTGGCAAACCTGTTCTAAAATCTGATTCGTTTTCTTTTCAAAGTCGATCTCAGTGGCAACTTCTCGAAATTGATGTAGACTACGTCCATCAGACTGATAGAGATCTGCTTTAATCGTTGTCCCACCGATATCTATTCCCAACAATATTCACGATTCATGCTCCTTGTCATCTTGATTTTCTTCTAAAGCTGAAAGTGTATTTGTAAAGATTTGGCTGCGATGATCTCGGTCTAAATCCATATAATAGGCATAGAAAATGTCCATCACGACTAAAACCGGAAACTGAGGAGAAATATTATTGCCCTGTGCTAAGTGCTTCTTGACAGCTACTAGAACCAGTTCATCACACTGCTGCCTCAAAGTCGTCGCTGTTATTGGAAGTTACCAGCACAGTCTTGGCTCCGACTTTTTTGGCATTCTGAATAGCCTGCGTGATAATTTTCGTCTCGCCAGATATGGAAATGCCAATAACCAGACAGTCTGGATCCAGCATGACTCTATTCACCCGAATCATATGGTCGTCCGTAATGGCCTTACAAACCATTCCCAACCGCATGAAGCGAAACTCCATTTCCCGAGCCACTAAGCCTGAACTTCCCCTGCCCGTAGATATAGACTCGCCCAGCATTGTTGAGCATATCCCCACGCGCAGGAATTGTTCTTCGTCAATCAAGGAAAAAGTCTTATTGAGCAATTCGCCATAATCAGACAAGACATTTCTGGTCAAATCCCTGACTGACGTTTTTACTTTCTGAACTGGATTCCTGAAATTCAAAGATAAACTGCCGATAGCCTGAAAAGCCACATTTTTAGCGAAGCGAGTCAGAGAAGGCACAGAGACATAGAGCTTCTGAGACACCGCCTGAGCCGATAGATCAGCTGTCAGTGCCTCATCAGACAGAAAATAATCTGCAATCTTCTTTTCCAGGTGTGTCAGACTGCCGTATACAGACTCAATCACTGGCAAAATGTTTTTTTCCAAAGAAACCATCAGACATTTTCCTCCTGTAACTATTTTCTTTATTCTACCACTTTCTCAAAAGTAATTCCAACCCTTCCTTGCTAGAATTCTCTAGCAGAAAATAAAGTTCAAAACTGACTAAAAAAGCTGGGGCAGCATGTTAAGAACAATCAGTCTTTCTCATCCCGCCCGCAGCCTTTTATACAATTTTTACTTTAAAGACAACCTTACGGATGGGGCCGGCTTCTTCAGCTATCAGTCCAGTCTTATGGGCGTCATTAGGATCCAGCAAGAGCAGGCTGCCAGGAGTGAATATCAGGTCAAACAAAGCCTGACCGGACATCTGCTGCCAGTCTCCTTCCGCATCATAATCACCTTCTTCCATATTGGACAAAAAGTTATAGTGGATGCGCTCCCTTCCTTCAAAAATCAGATGCACATCATAAAATTCCCTATGACTTTCCCAGACCCGCTCCTCATCGGTCGTGGTCGTCATTTCAATGACATTGTAAAAGAAATCATCAGACACAGGGTGATTGCCCTTTTCATCTTGGCTGACATCATGTGTCTGTAAAAATTCTAAGACTTTTTTTAAGGCAGGATGCTGAATGTCTCTCTCAACAGCTGCTCCTTTATATTGAACTAGTTCCATTAGTGCCGTACCTCCCAGGATTTATCTGCATGAATGCTTGCAATATCGTAAACTGTTGTATTCTCTGGCGCAGCCTTGCCGCCAGTTAAGACGGAAACAACATAGCCTACAATCAAGGAAACAACAATTGAAATCAATGAATAAGCCCAAATACTAACTGCTTCTGCTGGCAGAGCGTACTTGATGACTAGTAGGACAATACTAGAAGCAATCATAGCTGCATAAGCTCCCCTTGAGGTTGGCACGCTTGGTGAAGATTCCCAGAATAAAGATTCCTCCCAAGACACCTAGCACCAAGCCCATAAAGCCATTAAACCAGACATAAGCCGATGTAATACCTGTATGAGCCATCACGATTGAAACTACTGTGGAGAAGACTCCTACACCTAGAGAAACATATTGAGCAATTTTAGTCCGTTTCTTGTCGTCCAGATTGCTGGACACAACATCTTGAATATCCAGAGTCCAAGAAGTCGCTACAGAATTAAGACCCTGTCGAAATAGTAGATTGAGCCGCTGCGTAAATTGCCGCAATCAGAACACCGGTCACTCCAACTGGAAGACCATAGGCGATAAAGTAAGTGAAGATCTGGTCTTGAGGAATAGAGCTGCCCTCAGCTGCCTGGATGCTGTACTTGATAATAGACATATAAGCCTGTACCAATCAGATAAAAGACAGAAGCGATAAAGATTGACAAAACTCCATTCGTAAACATCATTTTATTGAGTTTCTTCACATTCTGAGTTGTCGTAAAGCGCTGAACGATATCTTGCGAGGATACATAAGAGGACAGGGTGTTGATACCAGATCCCAAGATAATCAGGAAAATAGAATCTTTCAGCAAGTTAGGATTGAAAATAGTTTCATTTTCCTGAGATAAATTTACCGCTGGCCAGCTCACTAGCAATATCGCCAAAGCCACCCTTGAGATTAGCAATCAGGAAGAAAAGTCCCATAACTGTACCAATCAAGAGTACTGAACCTTGGATAAAGTCTGTCCACAGAACTGACTTGACTCCACCGGTATAAGAGTAAACAATGGCTATCGCACCCATCGCGATGATCAAGATGTTGACATCAATCTTAGTCAGAGTAGCCAGAGCTACTGAAGGTAGATACATAATGATGGACATGCGGCCGATTTGATAGATGATAAAGAAGACAGCTGACAAAGCTCGCAAAGCCTTAGAACCAAAACGTTTTTTGCAGGTAGTCATAGGCTGTATCAATATCCAGACGTGCATAAATCGGCAAGAAGAAACGAATAGCCACTGGAATGGCAAAAATCATACCCAGCTGGGCAAACCAGAGCAGCCAAGTCCCTGCATAAGAGTTCCCCGCCAGTGTCATAAAAGGAAATCGGACTTAGCAATGTAGCAAAAAAATGGAAACAGATGTTACATACCAAGGCACCGTTCCATCACCTTTAAAGAACTCTTTACCCTGCATCTCCTTTTTTTCGAGAAGAGCAAACCTGCTACCAGAACAACTAGTAAATACACAATCAGGATAATCATATCGATTGTGGTAAAAACCAACATTACCCATAGAATTTCTCCATTATTATTCATCGTCCAGAGCGTAGGGGTGGGCAGCTTTAGACTACCCTAAACCCTGAGTGTCACACTCTTTATATTACAAGAAGTCTTCTCTTACCTGCTTAATCATAGCAGCCGCTTCTTTTGGCAATCGCATAGTCTCCCTCAGATAGAGGCTCTAACGGTGCTCGAACAGAACCAATATCCAAGTCCTCATTGAGACGAAGAATTTCTTTCATAACAGCATAGAGATTTGCTCGACCGCTGACCATCTTGTAAATCACACTATTAATCGCATGTTGCAGTTCTTTAGCACGATCCAGATCTTTGTCAATGATGAGTTGGTTGAGCTTCAGGAAGAGATCCGGCATCACAGCATAGGTTCCACCAATTCCGGCCTTAGCACCAATAACTCGACCGCTGATAAACTGTTCATCTGGACCATTAAAGACAATATGATCTTCCCCACCTTCTGCGACAAAGATTTGAATATCTTGAGTCGGCATAGAAGAGTTTTTAACCCCAATAACTCGTGGATTTTTACGCATTTCTGCATAGAGTGCTGGTGTCAGAGTCGTTCCAGACAGCTGCGGAATATTGTAGATGACAAAGTCAGTATTCGGAGCCGCTGCACTCATATCGTTCCAGTACTTAGCGATAGAATAGTCCGGCAAACGGAAGTAAATAGGAGGAATAGCAGCGATAGCATCAACACCCAAACTTTCAGCATGCTTAGCCAGTTCCACACTGTCCTTAGTGTTGTTGCAAGCCACATGAGCGATAACTGTCAGTTTGCCCTTAGCCACTTCCATGACATTTTCCAAAATTAATTTCCGGTCTGCTACACTGAGGTAAATACACTCACCAGAAGAACCATTAACATAGACACCCTTAACTCCCTTATCAATAAAGTACTGAGTCAAAGCACGAACACGTTCTGGGCTTACTTCTCCTGCTTCATCATAACAAGCATAAAAAGCCGGAATGACACCTTCATATTTTTCTAATTTTGACATATTCTTCCTCTTTTCTATTCTTTCGTTGCGTCTGCAAACTTCCTTGTAATCAGCTGCGGCCGTGTAATGGCAGATCCTACTACCACACTAAAGGCTCCCAGCTCTAGAACTCTTTTCACCTTTTCAGGACTATCAATATTCCCCTCAGCAATCAGAGGGTGCTGAATCTCAGCTAAAGCTTTTCGGATGATTTCAAAGTCATTGGCTTCAATCTTATCTCCCTCGCTCTGACTAGTATAGCCCTACCAAGGTTGTTCCGATAAAATCAAATCCCATTCGATCAGCTTCCAGCATCTCGTCAAGAGTTGAACAATCAGCCATCAAAAGTTGCTGAGGATATTTTTCTTTGACTTTCTGGAAAAATGCTTTTAAACTCTCTCCTTGAGGTCTGCTGGAATTTGTCGCATCTAAAGCGATAATCTCCGGATGGGCTTCCATCAGCTCATCCACTTCCGTCATAGTTGGTGTAATAAAAGCTTGGGCATCTGGATAATCTCTCTTGATAATCCCAATTACTGGCAAATCCACCGCTTCTTTAATAGCCTTGATGTCTATAACCGAGTTAGCCCGAATTCCGCTAGCACCTCCTTCTTTGGCCGCCACTGCCATACGAGCCATGATAAAGTCGCTATGTAATGGTTCGTTTGGTAGAGCCTGACACGACACAATCAACTTATGTCTCAACTCTTCCATTTGATTCCTATCCTCCTTACTCATTTATTGTAAGCCTTTACATTTATTATCTTAACATTTATTGCAATTAGTTTCAATATGGTTTTACTTTTAGAAAGTACTTTCCTTTTGGGTATTACTTTTTATCTCAGTTTGAAACTTATACAGACGAATATAGCTAAAGTATTTATTTTTTTCGTGGCTGTTCCAACATTTTTCTACAACTAAAAAGAACTAGGCAAATGCCTAGTCCCAGGGGGAAGCAGTTTTGTAGACTTCCAGTCTTAAAGGAATCAAAGCTAACAAACACTAAGCTCAACTAGCTTATTTAAAACCCCAAATTTGAAGTTTAAATCAGTAGAATGCCAATTAGCAAACCTCCGCCACTTGTTTATTCCAAAAGGTATCAAAATCGTCGGGCATTTCATCTCTTCCGCGATAATCTAACATTTCTTTAAGTAAAGTAGGGTTTTTCATGTCTTATCCTCCCAACGATTCTTGAAACCTCTTTCATCATACCACAGAAATAGGAATTTTTCAATAGGTTAATATATACACTTTCTGTTTTTTCTGAAATTTAACGGACCCACCGCTTAAGAAACTATATGAAGCAGAAGCAGTAAATAGAACAAACTAAATCCTATGTTTAAGCCAGCCCCGTTAAGGTAGGGACGTCCGATTCTCAGCTTTTCTACCAGTAAGATAGTCAACAGACTTAGAGGTAAAGGAGTCAGCAGCCCCAGATAAGCAGGCAATATTGTCTGACCAGCAACTATTAGCAGTGAGTAAACGAGCCAGCCTAGACCGGTCAGGGCGATAGCTGTCCGCCAGGTTATATCTAGAAAGAGCACTGCTTCATTGATAAGCCCACTGTCTTCGTCTGAGCAGACCTGTCCGCCGCTTCGTTTATAAGCCTTTTTGCTGATGATCCCAACGTAGTAAAAGGCCACATGTGCCACCGGCGACAGGGCAAATCCAATTCCTAACAAGGCTATTGACAGATAGGCCCACAAGCCCTTATTTGTCAAACCAAAGAGAGCATAAAGCGAGACTAACATAAGAGGGATTGAGAAGTTAGCCACCAGAGCGCCCAGACGCAGCCGACCGACAGAGCCAGACAGCATCAGCATAGCCAGCTTCTTATTGCCAATCCGACTCTGCTCCGTAAAGGAGGCATAACTTTCCTTATCTACCTCAAAGCCAACCAGCAGAATATCCCCCAATAACCAGCAAAGACCACTCAACAGCCCAGCCCATAAAGATAAAACAATCACATTAGTCTCCTTTTTTCCATTGTCCCCTTATCTTAGCACAAAAGCTCACTCAACCACAAGTAGTTAGAAGGTTTACGTCTTTTTATCCCAGCAAGCTCCTTTCGTTAAGAGACCTAGCACTCACGTCGCTCCACTCCTCAGCATCAATGTCTCTAAGCTCAGCTTCGACCAACGGTCTTGCCTGGCTATGTGTTTCTTCAAGGTGTACAGCTTTTGTCCCAACGGACAAAACTGCATCCACTGCTCTATGACTCAACTTTGTCCTACGGATGCGTTTCGGTTAAGAAACCTAGCGCTCACGTCGCTCCGCTCCTCAGCATCCATGTCTCTAAGCTCGGCTTCGACCGACGGTCTTGCCTCGCTAAGACACATAGAAAAATCCCCTACCAAAGGGCAGGGGATGACCGACAGACTGTCTTATTTTTAATTAAGGAAGCTACTCGCTTATTTGCGGCGTCCTGGGCGTTCCTTGTAGCCATAGTAAGCATCTTCGATGATTTCCTGCATGTGGTCAACCATTGGAAGGCGTGGGTTGGCTGGAGAACATTGGTCTTCATAGGCAAGGAAGGCCAATTCGCGTGAATGTTCTTTCCATTCTTTTTCGTCAATACCTTGAGCCTTGAAGTTCATTTCGATACCGACACGTTCTCCCAGTTCATAAACAGCTTTCGCAAATGATTCAACACCTTCTTCTGGAGTAGATGCTGGCAAGCCGAGTATGCGAGCGATGTCTTGGTATTTCTCATCCGCACGGTAGTAGTTGTACTTAGGCCATGTCGCTGTCTTAGCTGGACGTGTACCGTTGTAGCGGATTACGTATGGCAGCAAGATCGCATTGGTACGACCGTGGATTGTGTGGAACTGAGCACCAATCTTATGGGCCATAGAGTGGGAAATTCCCAAGAAGGCATTGGCAAAGGCCATACCAGCGATAGTAGAGGCATTGTGCATCTTTTCGCGAGAGTGGAAGTCTGCGTTCTTAACAGAGCTTTCCAGGTTTTCAAAGACTAGTTTGATCGCTTGGAGAGCCAAACCATCCGTAAAGTCGCTTGCCATCTGAGATACATAAGCTTCTGTTGCGTGAGTCAGCACGTCCATACCAGTGTCTGCTGCGACAAATCCTGGAACAGTCAGTACCAGAGCTGGGTCTACGATGGCTACAGTTGGAGTCAGAGAGTAGTCAGCAATTGGGTACTTTACGGTTGTTAGCCTTGTCAGAGATAACGGCAAACGGTGTCACTTCTGAACCTGTACCAGATGTTGTAGGGATTGCGATAAACTTAGTCTTCTTACCAAGCAATGGGAATTTGAAGGCACGTTTACGGATATCCATGAATTTTTGAACAAGGTCACGGAAGTCCACTTCTGGTTGCTCATAGAAGAGCCACATTACTTTAGCTGCGTCCATTGGTGAACCACCACCCAGCGCGATGATTGTATCAGGTTTGAAGGTACGCATAATCTCTGTACCACGTTCAACAGTTGTGATATCTGGATCTGGTTCTACGTCTGCAAAGATTTGGTAAACAACCTTATTCCGACGAAGATCGAGTTGTTCGATGATACGATCTAGGAAACCAAGCTCTACCATAGCATGGTCTGTAACGATCATGACACGTTCCACATCACGACATTTTTGCAGGTATTGGATAGAGTCACGCTCGAAGTAAGTTTTTGAAGGGAGTTTCATCCATTGCATATTATTTCTACGTCTTCCTACTTTTTTGATGTTCAAGAGATTCACAGCACTAACGTTATCACCAACTGAGTTGCGACCATAAGATCCACAGCCCAGTGTCAATGATGGCAGGAAGGCATTATAAACATCCCCGATACCGCCGAAAGTAGAAGGTGAGTTGCAAATAACACGGATGGCACGAACAGCTTTACCAAATTCCTTAGTCAACTCTTCGTCCGCTGTATGGATAGCAGCTGAGTGACCAAGACCATGGAATTCTACCATTTGACGGGCTTTTTCAACACCGTCTTCACGGGATTCAGACTTGAGAACAGCGATGACAGGTGACAGTTTTTCACGTGTCAATGGCTCTTTTTCACCAACTTCTTTACACTCTGCGGCCAAGATATTCGTATCTTCTGGCACGCTGAAGCCTGCCTGCTCTGCAATCCAAGTAGCTGGCTTACCAACGATATCTGGATTGAGCTTAGCACCAGCACAGTTCTTGCTGTTTGCTTTAGCGCCGAAGCAGAATTCTTCCAAGAGAGCTTTTTCTTTCTTATTTACAAAGTAAGTATGGTAAGATTTGAACTCTTCTACAAATTCATCATAAACTTCCTTGTCAATGATAACAGCTTGCTCAGAGGCACAGACCATACCATTGTCAAAGGACTTAGACATAACGATATCGTGCGCTGCTTGACGGATATTCGCTGATTTTTCCACATAAGCTGGTACGTTTCCGGCACCAACCCCCAGAGCTGGCTTACCACATGAGTAAGCTGCCTTCACCATTGCATTACCACCTGTCGCAAGGATAGTCGCAATCCCTTCGTGGTTCATAAGCGCAGAAGTTGCTTCCATTGATGGTTGTGTAATCCATTGCACACAGTTTTCAGGCGCACCCGCTGCAATCGCTGCATCACGCACGATTTGTGCTGCATGAGCAGATGATTCTTGAGCAGATGGGTGGAAAGCAAAGATAATCGGATTACGTGTTTTCAAGGAAATCAAAGATTTGAAAATCGCTGTTGAAGTCGGGTTGGTTGTTGGAGTAATTCCACAGACAACACCCACTGGCTCTGCAATCAAGGTCAATCCAGTCACATCATCTTCTTCAATAACGCCGACAGTTTTCGTATGGCGCATATTATTCACAACGTGCTCACAGGCGAAAAGGTTTTTAGTCGCCTTATCTTCAAAAACTCCGCGGCCTGTTTCTTCATAAGCATGCAGAGCCAACTCACCATGGGCATCCAAAGCTGCTACAGAGGCCTTGGCTACGATGTAGTCCACCTGTTCCTGATTCAGCTTTCTCATTTCCTCGAGTGCAACCAGACCTTTTTGCACCAATTCATCGACATGCTTTTGCGCTGCCAAAGCCTTGTCTTCTTGTTCTACCGTTTTCTTCTTTTCAGCCATTCTATTCCTCCAATGGTTTTGCCTTAGGTTAGACGAAGAACACTAACCTTTGTTAATTATTTCACAATACAATTATAACCCATTTAATGATTTTTGTAAACACTTTCACTTAACATTCACAAACTTTTTCTCTGTTAATTTTGTGAATATACATAACAAATTCACTTATTTTACAGATCTATTCTTTGTCTAGTTATTGTGAAAAACTTTTTTTACATTTTTAGAGATTTCACATACTTTTTGCTTTTCACATAAAGCGTGAAAGCGCTTTCTTATCTTTCGAATATAAAAAGCTCGGACGAACCGAGCTGATTATTTATGGTTTCACATTGCCAGAATTTGCTTCATCTATGGCTTGCTTAATGGTATTGGCATAGAGAGTCCCCCCCTCAATGATGGACTCTGAGTTCGAGCCAAAGTGTACATAGTCTGTCCCTTCCCAAATCTGCGGATTTTCGATAGCAGTTTGATGCCAGTCAGCCACAAAGACATAGTCGTACTTTTTGGCTAATTCTAGCTCATACTCCCGCTGCTGGGCTAAAACACCGCCCTCTGAGCGACCGTCATAAGGAGTCACGAGGATCAGTTGATGCCCCTTAGGCAAGCTGGAAACATACTCATCCAAAAGTTCATTCGAGTAACCAGACGAATTGGTCCCGAGAGCCAGAACAACCTGCTTCTTCAGCACTCTATTAGCAATATCTGTCTTGTAGACCTCTAAGCCTGTGCTCAGACTGCGACTAACGACAGTGTCTAGCTCGATTCCTGGTAAGATCTGCTGCAATTGATCGCTTGAGCGCAGGGCAACAGAGTCACCAATCATGGTAATTCCCGTCCGCCACATTGTACTCAGTCGCCTTGGACTGATCAACCTGACTTCGAGTTGTCTGCATCTTAGTGTCTGCTTGATTCAGAGCATTGACAATCAAACTTTCCTCAAAAGCTCCAACCTTTGGTGCTGTCACCGAGATAAAGAACATGATCAAAGCCAGCGGAATCATACTGTAAAAGATTGGTCTGGTAAGAGATGATAGGTCCATCTTGGTTCCCATGATAACTGGCTGACGACCAGCAAGAGTTGGCTCCAAGATATAGAAAGACAAAGGCTGCAAAAGTAAGAGATAACAGCGTGGTCAAGAGAACAGCCAAGCCGTTACTCATCAGCTGGGTAAAGATTATATAGAATGGCCAGTGGAAGAGATAAACACCATAGCTGGTATCCGCGATAAAGTTGATAAGGCTAGGCTCCTTCACATCAGGGAGCTTGTCATGCAACATCCTAGCAGCCAAAATCATCAGACAAGCCAAGATGGTTGAAATCAAGAATCCTACCAGGTAGGTCCAAAGATTGTCAAACTTGAGCAGGAAGCTGAGCAAAAGCAAAACAGCTGCGCTGCCCCCCATAATTCCTAGCACTTGCTTGAGAGCCAGCTTTTGCTCCAGCATCTTTAAAGCGATTGCTGACATGGCCGACACCAGACAAGGTTGCTAAGATGCTTCCTGCAAAGAAAGGAAAGACGTGGGTCAAACTTGAAAAATAAATATCAGAATAATTCTTAGTGGTCAAAGCGCCAGCAAACATTGATACAAAGCTGACCAAAAAGAGACCTGCAGAAACCAACGCAATCATACCGCGATAGCGGGCCGTTGACTTAGCAACCTTGCCCAAGCCCCAAGCAGCCAAGCCCCACAGAACATAATAGTGAACTTCTAAAGCCAGACTCCAAGTGTGAATCAAGATGTGCGGCACAAACTGACTCTCATAACTGCCGCCTGAGAGCATTTCATAAAAGTTGGTCACAAAGCCCAAAGCAGCCGCAATCTGCGTCCCAATTCCAGCCACAAAATCCTTACGGATTAAGAAAGTAAAGGGCATAACGACCAAAATCATAAAGACCAGAGGCGGTACAATCCGATAAAAACGCCGTTTGAAAAAGCCTTGGATATCGATTTCTTTCTTCTTGGCAAACTCGTCAATAAGCAGAGCGGTAATCAAGAAGCCAGAAAAGGTAAAGAAGATATCCACGCCAATAAAACCGCCAGGGAAAACGCCCTGGAAGTAATGATAAAGCAGAACTAGAAGCAGCCCCGTGATTCTGACGAGCGAAAACCATTTAATGCGCATTTTGATAAATCCCTTGTTTAAACGTTCCTTCATAAACGACATTGCCTTCTGTCGTTAGCTTTCCTTGTCCATCAGCCTGACCCTTGCTGAAGTCCCCTTCATATTTCCAACCAGCTTGCGAGGTAAAGGTTCCTTTGCCGTCAAAGATGCCATTGCGAAATTGACCGCTATAACTATCCCCATTTTGAAAAGTCATAGTCCCCTGACCGTTCATCTTCCCGCGAACCAAGGTTCCCGTCATACTTGATCTTGCCCCTGATCCAGCGTTAAAACGCCCTTACCAGGAATCCCCGAAGTAAAGACCAGAATAGCTGACAGCACAATGACCGTTACAGCCAAGAGTTCTAAATCTGCCGGGTCAGATAGACCTTGTATTTATCGTAAAATTCTTTTACTTTATCCATATTCCTATCCATCCAAACGCTCTAGCCACTTCTTGCAGCCAGCCAAGACCAAATCATAGGTTTGGTCAAAATCTCCTGTGTACCAAGGATCTGGCACACTTTCTTCTTCAAACTGATAAATTTTATGCTGAAAATCCTCAGGCGCCATCCGCTTCAAATCTCGGACATTGCTTTCATCCATACCAATGACGTAGTCAAAATCCGCAAAATCCGCTGGCGAAATCTGCTGAGAAGTCTTGTCCCTATCATAAGCAATAGCATATTTCTTAAAAATAGCCTGTGTTCCCCGATGAATGGGATTGCCGTGCTCCCAGCTCGAGGTTGCCCGGCTCTCGATTTTCAGTTGGTCTGTTAAACTCTTCATGACAAACTCTGCCATCGGACTGCGGCAGATATTTCCCAAACATACAAATACAATTTTCTTCATAGAATACCTCGCTATCTATTATAACAAAATAATGGCAAAAACTAGCCCTGAATCGTTTACAGTTTCCTGATTCTCGTTGAAAACTGGCAAGCCCTGCCCCTCTCATGCCTGAAAATAGCAAAAAACCACCGTTTGGTGGCTTTTGTAGGGAGATTATTTTTTAAAAAGAAAAAAGTTTTAGGAGTTAAGTTAATTTCTTAACTTGGTTATAGTATAATATTCATTCCTTAAAACTTCCTTAAAATAACTTAAACATTTTACTCTTAGATTGTACCTATTTATCAGGATAGTGATATTCCAACTGCGGCCAGCGTTTCTGCCAATTCTTCTTAGCCAAGCGCTCAGCATAGACACGCTGGCGCTCCTTGTTTTCAAGAAAATGAGGAGTCGGTCTGACCTGAAAGTTTAAGATATCCTCCAAACCATAGGGAGCAAAAAGTTCCAGTTTGTCATTTTCCAGTAAGCGCAGGCCGATAGCCGTACAGCGCTCAGGATACTTACTCATGGCTTCGCGAGCATTTTTATAAGGCGCTGTTCCAGGACTATGGCGGTGCATATGGGCTTGATTTCTCAGCTCCCATCGATATTGTGGCCAGTCTGCCTTGAGCTTAACTTCCAGCTCTACCGTCTCTGCCTCAGCATAACTCGGATCAAAGAAAATGACATCTACATCCGTCTCTGAGTCAAAACCTGGTCGCTCTGATAGCATATTCCAGATAAAATTCCTCACACATCCAGCCGCTAACCAAGAATCCTTGAGCTCCAGACTGCGAATGATTTCCAAAATCGCTCGGATGTCTGGATCTGAAGCTAAGAGTTCTAAAATTATTTGTTTCATTTTATCTCCTATTGGATAGAATTAAAACAAAGGAACTGAAACCATCATTGCGATGATTTCAGCCCTCCTTTATCCATTATCTGAGCTCGAATAATTGCTATTCTATCCGATATATTTTTAATCTTAATATTATACTTATTTTTTTCGCTATTTGTCACATTAAAAATCTTTTCTCCTTTATATTGAGCAACAATGCCCTCTTTTGTCATATAGGTATCACCAGACTGAGTATTCGGTATTTCAGGCTCTGACTCAAGAATATTAGATACATCCGTCACCTTTTGATTTTTTATATCATATGCTTTATGAGCATCTTTGTCTCCCCAATAATTTTGTCCACTCAATTCTAACTTTGAATCATCAAATTTAGTAAGAGTTAATTGTGAAGAGGCCTCCAACTCTTTAGGTGTATTTACAGTAAGATTAACACTCTGTCCAGGGAGCACGAATTGTATACCTAACAATAAGTTACTTCCTACAATTATCAAAATAAAAACACTTGCGATACCCACAACAGCAGTGAGAACAGCCTTCTTTCTTCTATTTGCTGCAATATTATTTTTCCCTATTTTCATAATCATATGCTCCATCCTGAATCATTTGTGCATCACCGGGATTGTCTCCCCAGTTGCCGTTGGTCAAATTTCCCCAATATTTCCAAAAATCTCTATCCGATATTCCTTGAGCGACTCCTGCAGCATGCATCAAATAGGCTGTACGAGCCGAGCCAGAATGAACAGGTAGATATCCTTGTCCCACATATCCGTATAAGTAATTACCAGTATAGTCATCATGATACTTACCTCCCCAGTTACGTGCCCATAATGAATAGGAATTGCTATCATTATAAGAACGGGTCTTCAAATCAAGAGGCTGACCAGTTTGTACTAGATCATAAAATTGCTTTTGATAAGGGAGTGTTCCTATCATAGGTGCTGCCGGACCAAATGTAGGAGCAGTAGCCACAGTAAGAACAGTTCCAGCAACTGCCGGTGAGTCCTTTTTAGCTACCTCTATGACATCATTCCCCATACTTTGGAGAGTTTCGCCCATATTTACTTCAGATTTAGATAGTTCGTTTGCTAGTTTTGTTTCGATTTTATAGGCTTCTTTCTGAATTGGACTACCATCTTCACGAGGCTCCCATTTGAATTCTTGACCGTCACTCTCCATTTTTTTCTTTATTTCATCCCTAGCCTTAGCATATTCTTCAAAAGCTTTTTTATTATCTCCATAGTTATAAAGATAATCTTCATAAGCTTTTAACAATTTCTTCTGACTTTTTCTGTGACAGATTTGTTACTCTTTTTTTATTTCTTCAATTTTTTTATTTCGCTCATCTATTATATGCTTATTAACTTTTCTAGATTCTATCCTTTCTCTCACTATACTCGGTAGTTCTATATCAGGGTAACGCTTGGCATAAGCTTCTAAATATTGGTTTTCCTTTTCGCTCAGCTTATCGCCTCTACGCAACTTATCTAAAGCTGCTTGATAGTTTTTATGCAGGTTTTTCCCTTCATCAGAGCTATCATATTTCATATTTTTTATGTTGACTTTTTTTATCTTCTCAACCCAACTCATATCTAAACCATCAACTGAGTAGTTGCCGTCACTATCTACTAGAACTTGACTTAGCTGGCTGGCTCCTTGGATAGCCAGACGAAGGACTTCTAGACTATCACTGAAATATTGAGAGACTTGATCGACAAAAAATTCCAGCTTTTCGATTTTTTCTTCTAACTCTTTAATTTGTGATTCAATTTGCAATTCTGCATTGGAGAGATTCACCAGAGATTCTATGTGAGAAACGGTATTAAATGCAGCAATAGACTTCACATACTCCGAAAACGATCCTTTGTCTTTAATAGCCTTTTTGACAGAGGCTAGCTGCTGCTCTCTCAACTCTTTTGTCTTCTTCAGCTGATCCAAATCGAGGTTTCCATACCCCGACACCTGAGCATCTGCCTCTCGATAAGAGTTTAACTCCGATTGAATGTCATCCACTGCAGCCTGTAGCTTCTTTAATGGCAGGAATGATAATCTCTGAAAAGAGACCTTTCCCTGCTGTATAGGCAGCTCCCATGAGTTCTCCAGAGTCTAGGGTGGCTATCAGGTGGTCACATCCCTGAGACAATCGGTCTGTCACCTCATTGGCCACTTGAATATTATTAGCCATGGCCTCCATCAGCTGTGAAGACTCTGACGCACTGTACTTTACTCCCATGGTAAAGAGTTCCTTTCTTTCGTCAATTTTTCTCGATTTTCATCTAATTTTTGCTGAACTTTCCTTGTTTGTTTAGAAACATTGTCCAACTCCTGCTCTACATAGCTGTCAATTGCTTGCTGCAAGGCTTGGTTTTCTTCCCATATTTTACGATTGGTAGAACTAGTCTCTGATACGGGATCTATCAAATTTTCTATTTGGGCATTCATCGTCCAAATATCTGTACGAAAATCCATTACCTTCTCTTCATAACGTCTTTTGAGAACTAAAAGATCTTCTTCTTGATTCTCAAGCTGAATGATTTGCTTATGTAATTGCTCACGTTTTTCTTGATTTTTATCTTTTATCATCAGTTGCTCCAACGTTGCGCCTGTTCTACATCACGCTTTTCAATTTTATAAGCTATATCAGGAAATTTATTAGCCTGAGCCAGGACAGCTGCGCTAAAGTCACTGACAGCCTGCAGCATTTGATTGCATGCCTGACGGCCTGCTTCCATCCCAGCAATCTCTGTAGTATAGCTAAACTCTACCTGCTGATTTTGCTTATCGCTTGTATCTACCCCAACCAATTCACTGATAGCGTTCTGAGCGGAAATAGTATCTGACTTGATTTTTCCCATAGTTTTGAAACTCCTTGAATTTTTGTCTAATTCTAACATATAAAAATTACAAGAACATTACCAGATTATTTTGTCAATATATATGTTTCATACATTGCTAATCATTGTTAGGTTCTTTTTCTTAAAAAAATTAGAAAAAAGAAACAACGTTCCCGTCATTCCTTCATATACTCATATCCTAGATGCTCATAGGCTTTACGGGTAGCCACGCGCCCAGTCCGAGTTCGCATGACAAACCCTTTCTGAATCAGGTAAGGCTCATACATGTCCTCCACTGTTTCACGCTCCTCAGCAATATTGACTGAGAGGGTTCCAAGCCCCTACGGGACCGCCACCATAGACCTCAATCATAGTCTTCAAAATCTTCTGGTCCACATAGTCCAGCCCCTCTTGATCCACATCCAGCATGGAGAGAGCTTGATCGGTTATCTTATCATCAATCAGGCCATTGCCCATAATCTGCGCGTAGTCCCGGACCCGCTTGAGCAAACGGTTGGCAATCCGCGGCGTGCCTCGGCTACGCAGAGCCAGCTCCTTCGCAGCCTCGTGGGTAATAGCCATCTCAAAAATCTCTGCCGTCCGCTCAACGATTTCAGTCAGGTCGCCAGCTTCATAATACTCCATGTGACCGGTAATCCCAAAGCGAGCCCGCAGAGGATTGGACAGCATGCCTGCCCGAGTAGTCGCCCCAATCAGAGTAAAAGGCGGCAAATCCAGATGGACGCTGCGACTGGTCTCACCCGAGCCAATCATAATGTCGATGTAAAAGTCTTCCATAGCGCTGTACAGCACTTCCTCTACTGCCATTGGCAAGCGGTGAACCTCATCTATGAAAGAGGACATCGCCCGGCTCAAGGTCATTTAAGATCGCAACCAAATCACCGGACTTTTTCTCAATCACCGGACCTGAAGTCTGCTTCAGATTAACACCTAGTTCATTGGCAATGACAAAAGGCCATGGTCGTCTTCCCCAGACCTGGAGGGCCAAAAAGCAGAGTATGGTCCAGCGCCTCATCCCTCAGCTTAGCGGCTTCAATAAAAATCTTCAGCTGGTTCTTGACCTTGTCCTGACCGATATACTCCTGTAAATACTGGGGTCGCAAGGTGCGCTCCACCAATTCCTCATCACCCATTAATTCATTATCTAAAATTCTACTCATAGAACTATTATAGCAGAAAATAAAGCAGAGGAAGCAAATCTAATCCACGTCTGAGTACAAAAAAAGACCACCGGATTGGGTGGCCTTTATGGGAGATTATTATGAAAAAGTTTAGGATTTCTATCAAATAAAGTTAGGAGGTCTTCATTTGATACTCATAGTATACTGTCCCTAACTTAAAGAAACCTTAACTTTGTATAACGTATCCTTTAAAATTTAACATTTGAGTTACAATCCGATAAACTTCCTGTCTTATTCTAAAATTTGAGCAAAAAAAGACCACCGGATTGGGTGGCCTTTATGGGAGATTATTATGAAAAAGTTTAGGATTATCAAACAAAGTTAGGGGGCTTCATTTGATAAAAATAAGTATAGCAGTCTTAGCTTAAGAAAAACTTAAAGTAAAATTCAGTTAGCAAAAAAGATTTTGCTTTTGATTGTGGAGGCCTTTTTCCTTGCTTAAGATTAGCTACTTATGAAAACATAGTCGCTGAAAAATGGACAAAGAAAAACGGCAGAAGGAGGTACTGCCGTTTTTTGTGCTCTTTCGCGATTGTTTCTTTATAAAGTTGCTGGTACATCAGCAAAATACACCGTCCTGCTGGTAAAAATCTGACCGGCCTTGAGAATGACATCCGACTGCTGGCTGCTGTGAATGGCATCCGGCAGAGCCTGAGCTTCCAGAGCCAAGCCATTATGCTGAATCATAGGCTGTCCGTCAAATTGAACAGAATCATCCACGCAATTCGCTGAATAAATCACTAGGCAGGGCGCCTGAGTCTGAATGGTCAGACGGCGGCCCGATGCTGGATGATAGAGCGTGCCAGCCTGTTCAGGCTTAGGATTTAGCGTAAAAGGGATGATCCAAGCCAGATACCCAGCTGGATTTGCTCGTCAGGGCGCATCGAAAATTTCTTTAAGGGCAGCGCCCTTGGTCAGCTTCTTAACAAAGTCGCGCTCTGCATCAGCCTTTTTTTCAGGAAGGCCGTCAGCTGCGATAGGATAGACACCATCAGTATTGAGCTGAAGGATATGGTCATCAATGGACTGATTGAAACGACCAGACAGGTTGAAATAGCTGTGATTGGTCGGATTGACCAAGGTATCCTGATCTGTCTGGACCTGATAAGAAATTTCCAGCTTGCCCTTCTCTGTCAGGGTATAGGAAACCCAGATTTTCAGATTGCCAGGGAAGCCGCCAGTTCCGTCAGTCCGCTCTGTATAAAAGGTGAGTCCCATCATTGCTGACTTCCTCTACTTCAAAAACTGCACTGTCCCAGCCGCTGGATCCACTATGGTTGCAGTTTGAGCCATTATTGGCCTCTAGCTGAAAGGTCTGACCATTCAGTTCGAAAAGTTGCTCCGGCGATACGACCCAGCCACTGGACCAATGCTGGCTCCATGCTTAGGGCTGTTCCCAATATAGTCCTCAAACTGATCAAACCCGACAACGATATTGTCAAAGTGATTATTTTTATCAGGAGTAACATACTGGATGACGGTTGCTCCATAGTTCATGACTATCAGACGATAACCTCGATCGTTTTCAAAAGTATAAGCCAGAATCTCCTGACCTCCCAGCTTTCCCAAAAATGGATTCTCGGTAAGATTTCATATCAAACCTCTTTTATCTATCCTATTAAAAATCACGAACTTCCCAAGTCCTGTCTTCAAAAGGCAGGTCAAGCTTGTCCACCCAAGACACAGCTGTTTGGCGCAAGACTTGATTAAGATCCTCGATATTCTGACGGCCTGTCTCGTCCAGCCACTCTTGAGCTGCTGCAGCTCCCTCTTGGGCGAAAGACTGAGACTGCATCCTTCCAGGTAGCCCGTCCACACAGAACACCGTTAAACTGTGAGCCCGCTTCATGGGCTAGCCGCAGCGTTTCTTGGAAAAGCTCGGCACTGACACCAGCGCTGAGGAAAGATGAAAGGCAAGTGCGTCGCATCTGACTGTTCTTTAAAGAAAGCTCGGGCTTCCGTCACGCTGTAGACTGGCTCAACTCCTTCTTTGGTGAAAGCCCTCGACAAAGTTCATATTGACTGGCACTTCAACCTTTAAGACATCTACATGGTAACGGGGATCTGAAAAGAGCTTGACTGCCTCGTTGACCTTATGCGGCTTAAGCTTGGCATAGTTAGCGTCCAAGACACTGTCACTCTTAGCATCGTAGGTCAGAATCTCCAGAAAATAGGGAATGTCCTCAGCTAAGCATTCGCTGCCCACGCGCTCAACCCAAGCCTGCTTGATGTCGTTGATTTCTGGCTTGTCGTCCACATCATAGTAAATCAAGACCTTGACGGCATCTGCGCCCATGTCTCGGATGCGACTAGCTGACCAGTTTGGCAGCAAGTCCGGCAGGCGACCCTCGGCTGTCGCATCATAGCCGGTCTTCTCGTAGGCCACTATCAGCCCACAGGACGCATCTCGCAGCTCGGCTGCCGGCAGACCAAACTCCGGATCCAGCAGGATGGAGCTGGCATAGGGCGTCAGCTGACTGGAGATTAATTCTTTAAACTGAACCAGAGCTTGATCACCAGAAGGCGCATCTTCTCCTCTGGCCAGCATTTTCTTGAGCGAACCACGCTGGTCAATGGCCAAAGCCCCGATAATCCCCTGCTCGTCTGATAGTTTTTTCAAATGACTCACTTTTTTGTGGCTGATTTGTAATTTCTCCATAGACTTTTTCCTTTCTCTTACTGCCTCAAAGAGGGTGAATGATAACTCCCTTGTACTACACGATTGACCGTTCCTGTCGGAGACGGTGTATCTGGACGGTTCTTAACCTTGAGCGAGGTCAGGAGGGCAAAGAGCTGAGCGTAAACGATGTAAGGGAAGATGCGATAGCTATCTCCCAGAAGCTCTTGGGTACTTAGCACTACTTGCTCGACTCCTTCCAACTGCTCCTCCCGGTCAGTCAGCAAGACCAGTCTACGGACAATCCCGTCACCAGCCACTTCCCTTCACCAAGTCCAAATCATAAGCCTTGGTATAGCCATCTGCCGAACCAAAGACCAGAACGACTGTGTCTTGGTTAATCAGCGACTTAGGCCCATGCCGGAAACCGACTGGACTTTCGTACATGGTCGCAATTTGGCCGGCTGTCAGCTCTAAAATCTTGAGCTGGGCTTCATGCGCCAGACCAAAGAAAGGCCCTGCTCCCAGATAAATGACCCGACTGAAATCCAAATCAACCAGCTGCTGCACATCTGCAACGCGTTCTAAAACATCCTGACTGAGCTGAAGCAGAGCCGCGATCTTGGCTTCCTTCTGGTCTAGTTCAGCCCGGTCAAAGACCAAAAGGGCTGTCAGCATCATGGAGCTGAAGCTAGAGGTCATGGCAAAGCCAGCATCATTAGAAGCTTCTGGCTGCAGGAGTAAGAGATTCTTTTCATCACCTTGAGCCTGCTGAGCTAGCTTGCCTTGGGCAGCACAAGTAATGGTAATCTGATACAAGTCATCTACCAGCTGCTTGGCCAAGTCCACAGTCGCTACACTTTCTGGGGAATTTCCGCTGCGGGCAAAAGAAACCAGCACTGTCGGCACTTCTCTTTTCAGATGCACCAAGGGATTGGCAACGATATCTGTCGTCGCAATGGCATTGAAATTCCATTTGCGCTCATCATAAATCTGCCTGAAATAAGGCGTCAAAGTATCTCCGACGTAGGCTGATGAGCCGGCTCCGGCAAAAATGACCTTGATGTAGTCATGTTTGTCCTCGATTTTTTTCAGAAAAGCAGCGATATCTGCGGCCTGAGCTTTGTAACTGTCAAAAGCTTCCTGCCAGACCTCAGGCTGCTGATAGATTTCTCTCGTTGTGATGTCAGCCCCCAGACGCTGCAATTCTTCCTGTGAATAATCTAACATTCTCTTTCTCATTCCTTTCCATCATTTGAAAAAAGGGGGAGCGAGACAGAAATCCAGAAAATCAAAGATTTTCGGCTCGCTGTCCCACCCCCGCAACGATGGCTAGACTTGAAATATGCTTTTAACAAGCTTTTTCAAACCAGACAGCGACTGCATTTTGCAATGCTGAACCATCCATTTCCCTAGACCAAGAGGCATCTCCCAAATTCCTCTTAGAGCAGTATGCTTGAATCATCCACTGTAGCCAAATCCTCACCTATCAGCAGTCTCCCATCTGCTGACAGCGCAAGGACTTGACCCAACTAGAAGTGATTGTTCAAGCTTTTATTCATCTTCATCATCCATTAGGCCAGCTAGAACATCATTGACCTTAACAATATTCTCTGCTGCCTTGGATGGATAGTTAACTTCTGCTCCTGTCAAAGAAGCGTTAATAAACTCAATGACCATGGGCAGATTGACCCCCGCATAAAGCTCGATATCCTGTCCTTCCATAATGAAGCGGCTGACTACATTACAAGGAGTGCCCCCCAAGAGATCCGCAAAAACCAAGTAATCCTCAAAAGTCTTTGACCGTTTCTAAGAATTTAGCTGCGAAATCTTCTGGGACCTTCCTCCGGAAGCAGGGCTACTGCATGGATGTCTTCCTGAGGCCCCATAATCATTTCCGTAGTTGTTTTCAGCTCTTCACAAAAGCGGCCATGACTAACTAAAACTAATTTCTTACTCATAAATCGCTCCATTACTCTGGTACTTGTCCCAGCAGGAAAGTAGCCGATAGCAGAGAAGCTTACTGCCATGATAATGATAATGAAGATAGCCTTAGTAGAGTTCATTCCTTTCTTGCCCAAGAGCCAGAAGATAAAGCCTGTAAAGACTGCTGGAATCAAACGTGGGAAAATCAGGTTGATCATATCTTGGAAATCAATAGCTTTTTCACCAATCTTCAGCACCCATGATACTTCAAAGTTAATCATAGTCGCAATCAAACCACCCACCATGAAGATACCCAGTACAGAAGCCGCTTCAACAAGAGCTGTCAAAGTACTTTGCATGTTGGTGATGAGATTGACCCCTTCTTTGTAGGCAAATTCTAACTGTTTCCAACGGAAAATGTCATAAGCAACTGCTACAGCAATCCAAAGGAAAATTCCCCAAGGCTGGCCTGCGATAGCCATGGTAGCAGCGATAGATCCCATGATGGCTGGCACAAGAGAGCCAAAGATAGAGTCTCCAAGAGGAGCAAACGGTCCCATAAGACCTGTCTTGATACCATTTACCGCATCTTTTGATTTAACCCCGTCTTTTTCTTCCATAGCTAGGTCAAACCCTGCAATAATAGTATGGAAGAAAGGTGAGGTATTGAAAAATTGCGTATGCAATTTCATCATTTCTTTCAATTCTGGAGTGCCGTCTCCGTACATTTTACGCAGCTGAGGTAAAAGCATGTAGAGATAACCTGAACCTTGCATCCGCTCGTAGTTCCAGCCTAATTGGAAAGTGAACAAGCTGCGTTTGTTGATCTGTTTAAAATCTTCTTTTGTTAATTTATAATTAGAGTTCGTCATCTTCAATTTCCTCACTTTCTGAGTTTGTGCTAGCAGCTGGCGCAGCAGCTACTGTTCTTTGGCTGTATTTGAAATGCTGTACTGCAAGGAAGATTCCAAAGATAGCTACACCAATCATAGACAAGCCTTTGAAGTTATTGGCAAATGTGATCGCAGCATCTTTTGGAAGAGTTCCAACAATACTAGATACAGCCCCACCCAAAGTTTGAATGTTTGAGTAAAGCACAGTCAGCATAGCCGTCAAGCCAAAACCAAGAGCTAAGTAGTGAAGATTTCGTTTAACTGGAAGGTAACGAAGCAAGATAGCAAACCCAAGTCCTGGAAGCATACGACCTGCCAGTGTCAAACCTGCAGCCAGCCATTTCACACCAGCAACACCATCTACTATCGCTTGAACAAATGTTCCACCATAAAATGCCAGAGCTAGAAAGACTGGGAGGGCACGAGACAGAGCCCAAGGAAGTGCACCCAAGAGATAGTTGCGTTCAATACCTTTATAGTCGAAGCGCTCAATTGCTGCATCCACACGGTGCGCAAAATAAGTCGTTGTCATACGGCCCAAGATATCGAAGTAAGTCAGCAAAGTTGCTACCGGTACTGCGATTGTCGCAATAGCCAACTCTGGCTTAATGCCTTGTGCTACAGAGAAGGCTGTCGCCAAAACGGCACCTGATGTCGCATCAATACGAGAAGCCCCACCAAATGTCCCTACACCAAGAACGAACAATTGCAGGCTACCACCAATAAACAAACCAGTCGTCAAATCACCCATAATCAAGCCAGTAATGAATCCAGCAAATACAGGGGATCCTGCTGACGAAACGATGGTCAACTCATCACAGATTTGATAAGCTGAGTACAAAGTGAGTAGTAAAATTTGCCACCATTGTATCATAACAATGTCCTCCTAAAATTTTGTCTTATTTTAATAACTTCATGAAGTCCTCAACCGGATCGTTGGGAACCATTTGCGCTGTCAGTTTTACTCCTTTTTCATGAAGCTTGTGAAAGGCTTCAACATCTGCATCTACCACATTGATAGAGCGAGTAATAGAGCGAGTTTCGTCTGACTGAGACATATTGCCGACGTTCAGCGTTTCCAGCGGAACACCAGCTTCGACCAACCGCAGGAAGCGGTCTGGCTTGCGAGCAACAATCAAGAGTCGCTGCGAATCATACTTGCCAGCCAAGATATTTTCTGCTGCCTTAGCAATCGGCAAGACACTGAGTTTCACGCCAGCTGGCGTTGCAAGCTTGAGCCCGCTCTTTTCGATAGCATTTTCAGCTACCTCATCGTCAATCACCATAATGCGTGAAATGTTAAGCTTGGTAGTCCAAAGATTGGCTACCTGTCCATGGATCAAACGTCCATCGATACGTGCACCTACTATTGTCATAGATTTTCCCCCTTTATTGTTTTAAATGTAGGTTGGTTAACTAAGTGAATGGTTTCGCTATAGATCCCTTCTGTCTCAAAGATAATGATGCGATTGTCGCCTTCTCTGAGCAGGCTGTGCGGGATATAGAGCGATAAGGTCGGTCCGACATTCCAGAAACGGCCAATGCTGACACCGTTGACAAAGACGACGCCCTTGCCAAAGTCGGACAGATCCAGATAAGCATCTTTAAGCGCTTTCATTTTAAAGTCAAAAGCGTAGAAAGCTGGTTGCTTTTTCCTGCCACCCTTTTGAAAAGTCAATCTTTTCTGGATGGTCCAGCGGCAATGGGTAATGCTGCCAGTCAAGCAGGAAGTGCAGATCCTTGCAGACACCGGTACGAATGCCCTTCTGCTGGGTATCTGCCAGTAGCTTGTGCCCATAATTGACCCGGCCCATATTTTCCATCAGAATGTCAATCTGGTGCTCTGCCTTTTTCTGACCGTCCACCATAATATCCTGACCGATTTCTGTCTGGTACTGGGTTGCTATGTGCTGACCGTCCACATAGAGCTGCATACGGTCGCGGCCGTCAATGACACGAAGCCTTTCCTGATCAGCATCCCAACTAGCCCAAGTCCGATAGAGCAAGTAGCCGACATTTTGCCCCAGCTCTTCCATCTTCATCGGATAGAGACTTTCGATAGGCTCTGCCAAGTCAGGCAGGGTCTCAAAGAGACTGACCTTCTGACTGAGCGGAATATTCCTAAGCTCAAAAGACTCTTTCACCAAGGGCTCCATCTGTGGATACTCTGGATAATGCTCTTTCAGCATCCTCTGGACTGCATAGTACTTATCCGTCGGATTGCCACGCTCATCGAGTAGAGCATCATAGTCATAGGAAGTTACCTGTGGCAGGTCAATGACACCTCTGGCCGAACAGCCATTCATAAAGCCAAAATTAGTACCGCCATGAAACATATAGAGATTGATTGAGGCCCTGCTGGAGCACTTCGTGAACAGCTTGAGCCAGTTCGTCTGGATCTCGCTTGATGATAGGCTCTTTCCAGCGATTGAACCAGCCGTCCCAGAACTCCATACACATGAGCGGCCACTTTTTACCATGCTCGTCAAAAAATTCCTGCATCTGGGCAAAATTGTAATCTGCCTTAGAACCAAAATTTCCTGTCACAAAGACATCGTCATCAATCAGAGTACCAGCTCGAAGCGTAGCTCGCCAAGGTCCCGTCTGAAGTAAAGAGCGGACAGGTTACACCTCGTTCTTCCATGAGCTGTCTGATTGCTCTCAGGTAGGCCTTGTCTTCCCCATAAGAACCGTACTCATTTTCCACCTGCATCATGAGGATATTTCCCCCATTGTCCAGTAGCCTTGGAGTCAGTCGCGGCAGCAGCTCGTCATAATAACTGGCTACAGCCCGCAGAAAGGCCTCGTCTGATGAGCGGATGCGCATATTTTCATTGAGCAGCCAGGCCGGCAGACCACCGAACTCCCACTCCGCGCAGATAAAAGGCGAAGGGCGGATAATGGCATAAAGTCCCAAATCCTGAGCTGTCTGTAAAAATGCCTCAATATCTAAATCCCTTGGAAGTTAAAGACACCTTTTTGAGGTTCGTGCATATTCCAGGGAAGATAGGTCTCCACTGTATTAAAGCCCAGAGCTTTGAGATTATAAAGGGAATGATACCAATCCTCAGGCTGTACCCGAAAATAGTGAATGGCTCCCGATAAAATCTTAAACTCCCGATCATCCAAACAGAAGGAATGACCAATTTTGAATCTTGCCATCTGATGTTCCCTCAGTTATAAAACCGCTTTCATCTCTTATTAATATTAATATAATAAATTTTTGCATAAATGTCAACATTTTTTTTAAAAATATGTTAAAATCTTAAGTAAGATAAGTAAAAAAAGAGAGGTGAACAAAATGGCTATTCCAAAATACCAACAAATCAAAGATGAGCTCAAGCAGCAAATCATTTCTGGCAAATTTGAAAATGGCGATAAGTTTTACACAGAAGCTGAGCTGATTCAGATGTTTAATGTCAGCTCCATTACCGTTGTCCGCGCTTTGAATGAACTGGCCAATGATGGTTACATCATCCGCCAACAAGGCAAGGGAACCTTCGTTTCACGTGCAAGAAAGCACAAGCTAGTGGAATTTTCTGACGTTGAGACCTTCCCTATCCAAAAAGATAAGGTGACTGTTCTCTCCATCAAGCGTGGGAATGACCTGAAAATCTTGGATAAGCTAGAACTGGCACCAACGCAGTTCTACTATAAGATTGACCGGATCAGACGGACTGGCGACAAAGTCTATATCTATCACCAAACCTATATCCCTGAGCAGTACATCAATCCTAACTATCCAGATATGGACTACTACAGCTCTATCTACAATCGCTTCAAAACTGACTACCACATTCACATGAATGATGAGCATTTTGAAGAAACCAATGAAATTGTCTTCCCAACACCAAAAGATGTTGCGAAAGTACTGGAAGTTGATACCAACTTCCCGACCGTTCATCAGGTGAAGATTACCCAGCTGGAAAGCACTGACAGATCTTAGAGTACAGCGAAACTTACAAACGCGGTGACTTCTTCAAGATTAAGTTCATTTCCTGCAATCGGGACCACTAAGATTAAAAACGATGGCTTCTAATCGGCTGTCGTTTTTTCATCTTGTGTACTTATATCTATTATAAGTCTATCTATACCAATTTGCAATCCATTCTAGTAATTTTTGTTCATTAAAAAGTGAATTGTGTCAAAAAGTAAACATAGCCTACGTATTTGTCCTATTTTTAATCAATTTAAAGAAGAAAAAATAAGAAACACTGGCTCTTCCCCTGAAAATTGGTACAAGGATAAAGCAAAAAAGCTGGGATTAAATCCCAGCTTTTTGATATAAAATGTTCTTCATTTTGCAAATAAAGTCGTTTATTAAGTCTCTAGAAAACCTGCTATTTCTTTATTTCTAATTCACGGACCTGAAGCAAAACATTAGGCAAATCTGCCCCGGCCTGAAGAAGAGCAGCAGCCGTATAGGCTCCTTCTACTAAGGGAACATTATTGATAATGATTTCCTTGTCAGAAAAGTCTGCGACCATTTCTAGATTCATGCGAGCTGATCCCAAATCGAAAAAGGCCAAAATAGTGTCTTTGTCATTGGCATCTAAAGCTGCCTGAATACCTTCAAAACTGGTACCAATGCTACCGTCGTCCAATCCGCCCACATAGCTGATGGCCACATCTGCCGCCACCTGCGAAATGAGGTCAAACAAGCCTTGGGCTAGGTTTTTGGAATGGGAAACGATAAGAATGCCGGTATCTGCCATCAGCCTGCCTCCGTTTCTAGAAGAGCCTCAAAGAGGAGACCGGATGAAGCCGAACCGGGATCGATATGGCCGATAGAGCGCTCACCGACATAGGAAGCCCTCCCCTTGGTCGCTTTCAGATCTTTGGTCGCTTCCACTAGAGAGCCAATCTTTTCATGCGTCAAGTCTCCAGACTGCAGAGAAACAGGAATTCCTGACCAGACATCCACCATGGTCTTCTCACCAGGCACAGCCTTGCCCCGCTTCTGAATCATGTCCAGCCCAGCTTGGATAACTTCTGACAAGCCTTTGCCGTCTTTTTCAGCTTTGGCCATGCCCATGAAGGCCGAGCCATAGAGAGGGCCTGAAGCACCGCCCGACCTTGCTGATCAGCTGCATGGAAACAGCCTGAAAAACCTCAGCCGCACTGGCTAAAGTCCTTAGCAGCTAGACTCTCTACTGCTGCTGACCATTCCCCTGGCCATATTGGCGCCATGATCACCATCGCCGATGGGAGTATCAAGGTCAGACAGATAGTCTTTCTGACTCTGGATCTTCTCGTTGAACAACTGCATCCATTTTTTTGCTCTTGCTGCGTCCATAAGCACCTCCTTACCAAGTGGCTGTCGTGACAGAACTGTTGAGAGCTGTCAGCCAGTCTGGCTGGTCCAGCTCGATAAAGGTCAGAGAAATCCCAGCCATATCAATGGAAGTCATGTAATTACCCAGCTTTTTATAGACAACTTCGACTCCAGCTTCTGCCAGAAGATTTGCTACATCGGCCGCGAAGACATACTGCTCCATAAGCGGTGTTGCACCCATACCATTGATAAGAATGCCGATTTTCTTACCAGATTTGAGCTCAACAGACTGGCTGAGCTTTTCGACCAATTCCTTGGCTAAGTCCTTAGACGGCTGCATCTTTTCCTTGCGATAGCCTGGCTCACCATGGATGCCAATACCGAACTCTATCTCATCATCAGCCAAAACAAAACCAGGCTTGCCGACTTCCGGAACGGTTGCTCCGCTCAGAGCCAAGCCGACCGTATGGATATTTTTGACCAGCTCATCAGCTAGAGCCTTGATTTCAGTCAGAGATTTGCCTGCACGCGCCGCATTCCCTAGAATCTTTATGGACAAGAATGGTGCCAGCCACTCCACGGCGACCTTGCGTATAGAGACTGTCTTCCACTGCGATATCGTCATCTACGACGACACTAGCCACCTCAATCCCTTCCATCTCAGCCATTTCCTGAGCCATTTCAAAGTTCATGATGTCACCGGAGTAATTCTTAATCACCATGAAGACCCCAGCTCCCTCATCTGCTTCCTTGATAGCCTGCAAGACCTGGTCTGGTGTTGGCGAAGTAAAGACTGCTCCGCAAATAGCAGCTGACAGCATGCCCTCACCGACAAAGCCAGCATGGGAAGGTTCATGACCACTGCCACCGCCAGAAATCAGGCCGACCTTGCCTGTCTTCTCACTCTTGCGGGCAATGATATCAAAGCCCTCCACCCGATAAACCAAATCGCTGTGAATATAGGCCAATCCTTCCAGCATCTCGTCCACAACTGCTGTTGGGATCGTTGATAATTTTCTTCATAGGTGTCCTCCGTTTCTCAGCGTTTCTTTACAACGAGCAATCCACCCTAAAAAGAAAGCGCTATCATTTTGATATTATTTTAACATTTTATCTTACCGAAAGCAAATTCTGCCACATCCTAGACTAGAAGAAAGCATCAAATTAGTTGACAAGAAAAAGTAGACAGTGTATACTAAAGGTAGATAAGTAGACAATGTATACTTTAGGAGGAGATGAATGAAACGCAATACAGCCCTGCTGAAAGAACAGCTCATTCAAACAGGGATTGAAGAAATCGGAAAACATGGAATTGAACAGCTCTCGCTCAGGACTGTTGCCAAAGCCTGCGGTGTGACTCATGGCAGCCCTTACCGCCATTTTGAGAGCAAGGAAGGCTACCTCAAGGTGGTTTTGACCCAGCTTTCGCTCTTTCTCAATCAGGAAATCAATGAAAAGATTGATGCGACAGGTTCTGCGCGTGATCAGCTGACCCAGCTTGGTCTTAATTTCATTATTTTTGCCAAGACCTATCCTCATTTTTTCGAAGCTCTCTTTATCAAATTTCCTTTTAAATATATGAAGGTGACTCAGGACACCATTCTCTTGGAGTCTGATCTGCCTGGATTTGATAAATTTAAGGAGCTTGTTTTAAAGCTTCGCAAGGAGGAAAATTTTAGCAATAGCGAAGCAGAAAGCCTTTTTCACTTTTGGAGCTTTATCACAGGCCTAGCCGTTCTGGCCAACAGTCCTATCGGACAAGACCTTGATCCTCAAGTTATTCAAAGCACGATTGAGCACATGCTTGACATTTATATCAAAGGAGAACGATCATAAAAACCTTGATTATTTACACCCACCCCAGCCCAACTGGCTTCAATGCTGCTATTCTCAAAGAAGTTCAAAGCAACCTTTCTAAGAAGCATGAAGTGAAAACCTTGGACTTGTATGCTGAAAATTTTGACCCAATCTTACGCTTTGACCAAGAACATAGACGCCGTGACCTGCACAAAGACCCTGAAATGGCAAAATACCGGGATTTGATTACTTGGGCAGACCATCTGATTTTCATTTTCCCTATCTGGTGGAGCGGCATGCCGGCCATTCTCAAAGGCTTTATCGACCGCGTCTTTGTGGCTGACTTTGCTTACTCTTATAAAAAAATTGGCCTCCAAGGCCACCTGCAAGACAAGTCCGGCTGGATTATCGCCAGCCATAATACACCAAGTTTTGCCCTGCCTTTTGTCCAAGACTACGGCAAAGTGCTTAAAAATCAAATCTTGAAACTTTGCGGTATTTCTCCCGTCAAACTGACAGAGCTCAACGGAGTAGAACGTAAAACAGACCAACAACGCCAAGAAATGCTCAAGAAAATCGGGCAGCTGGCCAGTCAAATTTAAGATAAAGAAAATAGGCACTTCTTACGAAATGCCTATTTTCTTGTTTAATCCAGTCCCACGCGCTTGAAGATTTCATCTACGCGCTTGGTGTAGTAAGCTGGGTTGAAGATTTCATCAATCTCTTCCTGAGTCAGACGGGAAGTGACTTCTGGGTCCGCTTCGAGCAGAGGCTTGAAGTCCACTTGATTATCCCAAGACTGAGCAGTCTTTGGCTGCACCAAGTCATAAGCCTGCTCCCGCGTCATGCCTTTTTCGATCAAGGTCAACATAGCCCGCTGGCTGAAAGATAAGACCAAAGGTTGAGTTCATGTTCCGCTTCATGATTTTCTGGGAAGACGGTCAGGTTCTTGACGATATTACCAAAGCGGTTGAGCATGTAGTCGATGAGAATGGTCGTGTCCGGCGCGATAATCCGCTCAGCAGATGAGTGGGAAATGTCGCGCTCATGCCAGAGAGAGACATTCTCAAAGGCTGTCACCATGTGACCACGAATGACACGCGCCAGACCAGTCATATTTTCAGATCCGATTGGATTGCGCTTATGAGGCATAGCTGAAGAACCTTTTTGCCCCTTGGCAAAGAACTCTTCGACCTCGCGCTGCTCAGACTTTTGCAGACCGCGGATCTCAGTCGCCATGCGCTCGATAGACGTCGCAATCAAGGCTAGAGGCTGAGAAGTATTCAGCGTGGAGGTCACGTGGCAGGACTTGAGTCGAAATCTCCTGCGGACGGATGCCTAATTTCTCACAGACATAGCTTTCTACAAATGGCGGAATGTTAGCAAAGTTCCCAACCGCACCAGAGATTTTCCCAGCTTCTACACCCGGCAGCCGCAAGCTCAAAACGCTCGATATTGCGCTTCATTTCGCTGTACCAAGTCGCGAGCTTAAGACCGAAAGTCGTCGGCTCCGCATGCACCCCGTGGGTCCGTCCCATCATGATGGTGAACTTGTGCTCCCGCGCCCGCTCTGCAATGATGTCGGTGAAGCGACGCAGATCCTCACGAATAATGTCATTGGCCTGCTTGTAGAGGTAGCCGTAGGCCGTATCCACCACATCGGTCGAGGTCAGGCCATAGTGCACCCACTTGCGCTCTTCACCCAGCGTCTCAGAAACCGCACGCGTAAAGGCCACCACATCGTGGCGCGTCTCCTGCTCAATCTCCAAGATGCGGTCGATGTCAAAGCCCGCCTTCTCACGAATCAAGGCCACATCTTCCTTGGGAATCTCACCCAGCTCAGCCCAAGCCTCATCAGCCAGAATCTCTACCTCCAACCAAGCCTTGTACTTATTTTCCTCATTCCAAATGTTCGCCATTTCGGGACGGCTATATCTTTCAATCATGTTTTATTTTCCTTTCTTTGCGATAATCGCCTGAAGTGGTAGGGTTGAAAACGACCTCTTAGCCAATCTGCTATCATATTCTTTAATGGAATATTTACTGTGCGTTGATTTTAATACTACCGCTTGAATTATCAGTATCTGGTATAAAATCAATTAACATCTTTCCCAATTTTTGATTAGTTGACATTTTACCAGAAACTAATGTATCAAAAAAATTGTTAATTTCTTCATCATTCAAAGAACTATCAATAACCTTTGTACTATCATGAAATACTTGCTTCATTCCTAATACACCCAGGTCTTTAGTTTCCTGTGTGGTATTTATCGTAATAGATATTTTTATTTGTATCAGCAGCATTTAACAATTCAAAATAATATCCATTACTTATTGCAAAATATTTAGTTTTAATGTTTCCTTTTTTTAATATCCTTAAAGTTTGAACTCGAATTTTTATTATATTTTATAATAAAATCATTAACCACTTTATCATCCACATATTTCCTATCTTTAGTCTTTTTAGAAGCTTTCTTTTTGCTTTTTCGTAGCTATTAACTTTGACGAGTCATTCACTGTATCTGCATGCACCTCAAGCGAAAGTAGAGGTATATTAAAAACTAATAACAAACTAATAAATATTAGAAAAATCTTCTTTATCATAACATTCTCCCTGTTCCTAAAACTCCTGCACCCCATTCGGTACATCACTAAACAAGATTACATATCCTATTTTGCTGTTGTACTTGGTTTCTTAAACTTTTACCGCCCACTCCGCCGCTTTCTCTGCATGAATCACTGTTGTGTCATAGAGTGGCAGGTCAGTGTCGAATTGCTTGACGAGGAGACCAATCTCGGTACAACCCAAGATAACAGCTTCTGCGCCTGCTTTTTTCAAATCATCTATAACGGCAAGATAAGTCTGCTTTGAGCTTTCTTTGATGTTCCCTAGGCAAAGTTCGTCATAAATAATTCGATTAACCTCTGTAATGCCAGCTTGATCTGGAATCAGCACTTCTAACCCAGACTCTATTAATTTCTCCTTGTAAAAATCTTGAGTCATGGTGTACTTGGTTCCTAGGAGGCCGACTTTTTGAATACCGTCAGCCAACAAAGCCTGCGCAGTTGCCTGCGCAATATGTAAGATTGGAATCGTAATCTTGTCTTGTATCTGCGGTGTAACCTTGTGCATGGTGTTGGTGCAAATAACGATGAAATCTGCACCAGCTTGCTCCAAGCGCTGAGCAATATCTGCCAAAAGTTGACCGCTTTTCTCCCAGTCTCCGACTGCCTGATAATGCTCAACCTCTGCAAAATCAACACTGTAAAGCAGAATCTTAGCAGAATGCAGGCCACCCAGCTCTTTTTTAATGGTTTCGTTGATGATTTGGTAGTAAGATGTGGTACTTTCCCAACTCATACCACCAATCAGACCGATAGTTTTCATAGACTAATTAAACTCCTCCTTGCTTATAGCCACCGACGGGTAGTGTGGCAAGCTACTTAGATCTGTATCCAATGGCAAATCATAGATTGCCAAATAATTGTCTGGATATTGAATCTTTAATTCCTGATGTTTAGCTTTTATTTTTTCATGGTCGACACTGGCAAAGAGCACTTCCACAACGGCAGTTTCTTTGCCTTCTTCCACAAAAGCGTTGACAATAATTTGAATCATAAACTGGTCTCCATTTAGCTTTAAAGATTATCATTTTCTGAGTCTTCATGTATAGAAAATTCAAATGAAATTCTCTCAGGATGTCTAGGCAGGCCGTAACTACTCAGATAATCCTTAACTTCCTTCACGGAACAAGAATATTCTAAGACTAGCTGATTGCCAGCTCTCTCTAAAATATGAATCCCCTCTCTATCCGCAATCTCTGGAATAATCAAATCGTCCGTATAAGTCAGTGTTACGGTCGTTATTTCATCATCTAGCAATTCATCAAATTCTTCTGTCATTTCAAAAATCAATCCCCTCCCCAAACTCAACTACACTATCTGGCGCATCACTAAACAAAGTCACATGCCCCATTTTGCGATTGTGCTTCGCTTCTATTTTACCATACAGGTGGAGGTGGGCGCTTGGATTTTCTGTGACATATTTCTCAGCGGCCTCGACATGCTGGCCGAGTACGTTGAGCATGACGGCTGGCGCATGTAGTTTGATAGCTGGCAATGGTGCTCCCAGAACGCCCAGAATATGAATATCGAATTGCGAGAAGTCGCAGGCTTCTATCGAGTAGTGGCCAGAGTTATGTGGACGCGGGGCAATCTCATTGACAATGATGTCATCAGCCGTCGCAAACATTTCCACACAAAGGGTTCCAGACAGCTTGAGCTGTTCTGCAATTCGCACCGCCATGGCTTGGGCCTTGTCAGCCAGCCTTTCCGAAATGCGGGCTGGCACAATGGTCTTAGACAGGATATTGTTGCGGTGGATATTTTCCTGAACTGGGAAAACCGTCACATCCTTGCCATTTCCAGATACGATGACAGAAATTTCAAGATCAAAGTTGACGAATTCTTCCAAAACGCAGTCTGCTGAGTCAGCTAGTGCATAGGCTTCTTCCAAGTCTGCTTCTGAACGAATGACCTTTTGACCATGTCCGTCGTAGCCACCTGTCGCAGTCTTGAGAACATAGTTTTTCGACAGGTCCATATCTGCCAAGTCTTGGCTAGAAGTCACGACCTTTGTAGGGTGCCACGGTGACTTGGGCCTTGTTTGCGAGAAAGTCCTTTTCAAAAGATCCGATTTTGAGAAATGCGGAGCAGGTCCGTCCCTTGAGGGAGCTGACCATCCTTGATAACGGCATCCAAACCGTCGGCATCAACATTTTCAAACTCATAGGTCAGGACATCGCAACGCTCAGCCAGCTGACGCAGAGCATCCACGTCGTTATAAGGCGCCACGATGATCTCTGCCACGCGAGAGGCTGGGACAGTCCGCCGCAGGATCCAGCGCGATGACCTTGTGCCCCATGTAGATAGCAGAAATGGCCATCATCTGTCCCAGCTGGCCGCCACCGATGATTCCGATTGTTTTAGATGAGCTCATTGCTAGACTCCTCAGCGATTTTTCCTTGTTCTTCAGCAAAATCTGCTAGCGTTGCTGCCAGGTCTTGATCTTCAATCGCCAAGATCCGAAGAGCAGTCAGGGCAGCGTTTGTCGCTCCCGCTTCCCCAATAGCCATAGTTGCCACAGGCACACCACCTGGCATCTGCACAATCGAATAAAGCGAGTCCAGACCACTGAGCGCGCGTGATTTGACCGGTACACCGATGACAGGCAGAGTGGTTTTTGCTGCAACCATCCCTGGCAAATGGGCTGCACCGCCAGCACCCGCGATGATGACTTTGATGCCACGGCTGCGGGCTTCTTCTGCATGCTGAAACATGAGATCTGGCGTGCGGTGGGCAGAGACGACTTTCTTTTCGTAGGCTACACCAAAGCGATCTAAAACTTGGGCAGTTTTTTGCATGGTGGCCCAGTCGGATTTGGAACCCATGATGATGGAAATAATTGGTTTCATTGTTAATATCCTTTTTCTTTTTGATAATGGTTTTAAGTAGTGGGTCAGAAGCAAACCTTCGGGTTCATTCCTAAAATTTGAGCCCGAAGTCTCAAATTTTCCCTAGACCAGAACATACACTGTTCTGGTCTTTTCACCACGTCGTCCATTATCTTGTTTGGCGACTGCGTCGCCTAAGCTAGCGCTAGTATTGAAAATACTCGAAGAAATTCTCAGAATGACAGGGCAAAACGATGAAGTTCGAACTGAAGTTCTTCAAGGGGCTTTAACACAGTCAATCGTAGATTTTAGAAGATTTTTATTTAACCGCCTTGCTTCCGATATCCGTTCGGTAAAAGAGGCCTGTTGTGTCTTGTTTTTCTAGTTGGTTGTAGATTTTTTCCTGCGCAGCTAAGACGGTATCTGCTGTGGTGACCAGCATGTACACTCGACCGCCATTCGACAGCAGCGCTCTGCTATTTTCCGCAAACTTAGCCCCAGCATAGTAGGTGATAATGTCGCCGTCTGTCTTCTCCGGCAGAGGCAGGCCTTTCTCATAGTCCAGTGGGTAGCCCTCTGAGGCGACAACCACGCCAAGTGTCACGCCCTCATCCAGCCAAGTGATAGCCGGGCTCCTTCTTGTCCAAAATGTCCGTGATGTTCTGCGCAAAGTCAGACGTCAGGCGCGGCAGGATAATCTGGGTCTCCGGATCGCCGAAAGCGCGAGTTGAACTCGATAACCTTGGGGCCATCTGCTGTCAGAATCAGCCCAGCGTAGAGCACGCCAAGATAAGGTCGTCCCTCAGCTATCATGCCTTTGAGAACGGGCTTGATAATGGTCTCAACTGACTGGTTCACCACGCTTTGTGGCAGGTGAGGCACTGGCGCATAGGCTCCCATACCGCCTGTATTGGGCCCCTTGTCCCCATCGTAGGCCCGCTTATGGTCCTGGGCTGTCGGCAGGATGTAAAACTTATCGCCATTGACAAAGGCAAAGAGGGAGAACTCCTCGCCGTCCAGGAACTCTTCGATAACCACGCGCGCACCCGAGTCGCCAAATTTATTGTCCAAGAGCATATCGTGAGCTGCTTCGACCGCTTGCTCTACGGTCTCCGCTACGACTACACCCTTGCCCAGAGCTAGGCCGTCCGCCTTGACCACGATAGGCGCCCCTTGCTTTTCGATGTAGGATTTGGCTTCCTCAAAGTCGGATAATGTGCCATAGGCTGCTGTCGGAACACCGTATTTGACCATGATTTCCTTGGCAAAATCCTTGGACCACTCCAGCTCCGCTGCTAAACGAGATGGGCCGAAAGCCTTGAGTCCAGCTTGGTTAAAATCATCTACAATTCCAGCTGCCAGGGCATCATCCGGACCGATAAAGGACCAAGCAACATCATTCTCCTTGGCAAATTCTATCAGTTTAGAATGTTCGGAAATTCCAATGTTTACTAAATCCAACCCATCCAAGGTCATGCCATCATTTCCAGGAGCGACAAACACCTGCTCCACACCCTGAGACTCCAATAACTTCTTGGCAATCGCGTGCTCACGACCGCCTGAACCAACGACTAAAAGCTTCATAGCTAAGATACCTCAATATCAAATATCACAGGCGCTTACGCACCAAACTAACACATCACGTAAAAATCATCGCATTTTTACGAATTATTTATCTAAATTATAACACAATCGTTCGTTTTATTCCATTCTAATGAGAAAAAGAATGCCTCTTCTATATGATCGCCGTAATTATTGTTGGCTTCTGCATTCTCCTTTTTGAGTGGATTGTACCCATTGTAGACAAAAGATATTCAGGACTTGTCAAATTTACTATCATTTTCAAATAAGTTTTCCGAATAATACAGGTGGGCCCATCCAAAACCATTCTCACAAAGGAGTTTTATGAAGAAATATCAAAAACTGTTTTTATTATCCGGAGCTGTCCTAGGTCTCTTTGCAAGCCACTCAACAGTTCATGCGACCGAAACGCCTGAATCTGAAGTCAAAATTCTAGGCCCTACTGATCGTGCCAGCAATGTCGATGTGACTGTGAACGATCGTACAGCCTCTATTAGTTATACCCGTTCCCAAGCTCAAGAACCTCATCGTATTCTCCACGCTGTTTGGTCTGACGAGAACGGACAGGATGATATCAAATGGTATGAAGCGCCATCAACAACTACTACTAACACTGACATTAACCTGAGTAGCCATCCAGGTTACGGAACCTTTCATGTTCATACCTATATTGATCTCGATGGAAGAGTTTAATTGGTTTGAAATGGAACAACCTTTCACTCTCGATAAACCAGCTCGTTAATATCGACCTCTAATCCATCCTAGGAGAAACACGCTCAAATTCACTTTAATCCCGCAACAAAGACCAAATAAATTCCAATATTTTACATGCTGTTTGGTCTGATGAAAATGGACAAGATGATATCAAATGGTACAATGCAGGACAAGATATTACTGAATTTGAACTTTCAAATCACAAAGGCTATGGAACTTATCACATTCATACTTATGAAAATAAAGATGGTAAAAGATGATTTGGCTTAAACGGAACCACTTTCAATTTAGAAAAACCTAATCCTACTGTTGAGACCAGCTTCCCTCAGACCGGTATCATGGAAATTACTGTCAAAAACGTACCTGACACCATGCATCGAATTGTTCTTCCAACTTGGTCTGATAAGAAAGGGCAAGATGATTTACAATGGTACGAAGCAAGCAAAAATCCAGATGGCAGCTACAGCGCTCGGGTGGAACTCAGAAAGCATAACTACGACACTGGGACTTACAATATCCACCTTTACGGTGAAAGTTATGTTAAGTCAGACTTAACAGGTCTCTCAGGGACTACTGCACAAATTGATAGTGGAAAATTGCCTTCTGAAGAGGAGCAAAAGCCGCTTTTTACTATAGAAAATATCAACCCCAAACAAGGAACCTATACTGTAAAAATCACTGAAACAGCTTTATCTAAACCCATAAAGTCTGTCCAAGTTCCCATTTGGAGCACTAGCAATCAGAGCAATCTTAAATGGTATAAGGCAACGCCTAACGGAGACGGAACCTTCAGTGCGACCTTTGATATCCGCAATCATCAGGCTTTGTCTGGGACCTATAATAATCATGTCTATATCACTTACAATGATGGTAGCGAACACAACTACGCAGCTGATCCCACACCAATGTCTACCGACCAAATTCAAGCCAAGGTTGCAGTCAGGAAAACTGAGGCTAATCGCTATGAGGTGACAGTAACAGACGCCTACGGAGATGGCGATATTATTCTGCCAACTTGGTCAGAAGCCAATGGACAAGATGATTTACAATGGTATACCGCCAATAAGGTTGGCAATGGAACCTACAAATTCACCGTGGACACTCAGAAACACAAGGGGAGCGGTCTATTCCATACCCATGTCTATCGTAGAAAAGCGGGACAACTGACTGGCCTGACTGGAACTAGCTATCAGGTTGAGAAATCAAGCGTTCAATCAGCTAATATTCAGCCAAACTATGCCGCTGCTAATGCGACAACTTATCCTGTCGGTCAATGTACTTGGGGAGCCAAGGCTCTAGCTCCTTGGGCAGGAAATTACTGGGGCAACGGCGGTCAATGGGCAGCTAGTGCCAGAAGAGCTGGATTCCGTACCGGCAGTACGCCTGAGGTTGGCGCCATCGCCTGCTGGGATGACGGCGGCTACGGCCATGTTGGTGTCGTCACGCATGTCGAATCCAATACCCGCATCCAGATCCAAGAGTCTAACTATCTCGGCAAGCAGTACATCAGCAACTTCCGTGGCTGGTTTGACCCAACTGCTTCCTACTGGGGCCGTCTGACCTATATCTACCCTAAATAAGTCGCTTTCGCATTCCTCAAAATCACTTCAAACCAGTGCTTTGAGCAGACTGCTACTGCTTAGTTTATTCATGAATTTCATTGAGTATAAGTCTACTAAAAAATCCTCGGTCGAGCCGAGGATTTTTTCTATTTCTTAATGCCTAAAATGCCGTACGCCAGTGAAAATCATGGTCAAGCCATACTTGTCAGCCGCAATGATGGATTCCTCATCACGGACGGATCCACCCGGCTGGATGATAGCTTTGATACCAGCCGCCGCAATCTCTTCGATATTGTCCGCAAAAGGGAAGAAGGCGTCAGAAGCCAGAGCGGCACCGTCAAGGCGATCTTTGGCTTGCTCAATAGCAATCTTGACAGAAGCCACGCGGTTGGTCTGACCAGGACCGACTCCCAGCACCTGACGGTCATTGGTAATGATGATACCGTTAGATTTGACATATTTGACGGACTTCCAAGCAAATTCCAAAGCCACACGCTCCTGCTCGTTCGGCTGGCGCTTGGTCACGACCTGCCAATCAGCTGGATTTTCCTCGATAACATCTTGGTTTTGCACGAGGAGACCACCCAGAACACCTGTCACTTCCTTCTCTGCTCCAGAAGCTGCCTGCGCATCAAAAGCCAACTCCAAAATCCGCAGATTTTTCTTTTTATTGGTCAAAATTGCTAGCGCTTCTGCCGTGTAGCTCGGTGCAATGATGATTTCCAGGAAAATACCGTGCATCTTCTCAGCTGTCGCAGCGTCCACCTCACGGTTGAGGACGACAATCCCACCAAAAATGGAAACTGGATCAGACTCATAGGCATAGTCCCAAGCTGTCTCAATATCGTCCGCCTGACCAATCCCGCAAGGATTCATATGTTTTAGCGCCACAACAGTTGGCCGATCCTTGAAATCTCGAATAATCCGAATGGCCGCGTCGGCATCGCGAATGTTGTTGAAAGACAACTCTTTTCCATTCAGCTGCTTAGCGGAAGCGATGGAATAGCCCAGTGGCAAGGCCGTCTGATAGAAATCAGCATCCTGCTGGGGATTTTCCCCGTAGCGCATGGGCTGCTTGAGTTCATAGGTCAAGGTCAGCTTTTCAGGCTTGCTTTCGCCCACCTGATCCGTGAAATAGTCTGCAATTAAAGCATCGTAAGCTGCTGTGTGACGGAAAACCTTGGCGGCTAAGCGTTGCCGCGTTTCATAGGTCGTTTGGCCATTTGCTGCCAATTCTTCCAGAACAAGAGCATAATCAGCCGGATCTACAACAACCGTCACGCTGGCATGATTTTTAGCCGCAGAGCGCAGCATAGAGGGCCCACCAATGTCAATATTTTCCACCGCATCCGCATACTCTACACCTGGCTTGAGAATAGTTTCTTTAAAAGGATAAAGGTTCACCACCACCAGGTCAATGAGTTCAATCTGATTCTCCTTGGCCGCTTGCAGGTGGCTATCCAAATCCCGACGAGCCAAGAGGCCGCCGTGAATGTTTGGGTGGAGGGTCTTGACACGGCCATCCATCATCTCTGGAAAGCCAGTCACATCGTCAATAGCAATGGTGCCCACTCCTTCATTGTCTAGGGCCACCTTGGTACCACCGGTTGAGATGATATCCCAGCCCAGAGCTTTCAGCTCTTTCGCAAATTCTACAATGCCTGTCTTGTCTGAGACACTGATTAAGGCGCGTTTAGTCATGTATTCTCCTTATTACTATTTTATTTACTATGTTCTAATTTTTCTAACTTAAAAAAACAAAACGATCAGTAAAAAAACCAACCACCAGTGGAATAAGAAATAAAATCAGTATCTTGTCAACATTTTTTTAATATGATTTTATCTACATTCCAAAATGCTTCTTTTAAATTTAAGTTTTGGTACGTCTGCCCAATCATACACACTAGGACAAAAAAACATTAAAATCATGACTACAAAATAGTCAAATTTGTCTCGATAATTCTTTCCAATCCTAACTTTTGTCCACGACAAAACAATAAAAGCAGAAAATACTGGAGATAAAATGTTCTCTAATACAAAGTCTTTGAATGGCGCACTAGGATAACCAATCCATAAAAAACCAACTAACATTATCATTAAAAAGTAAATTATATATTTACATGATTTCTTATTGCTTTGACGCATTAATTTCTCTCCACTCCCATCCATCCAGAACCTCTGGATACAACTTGTACTCCGCCTCATGAATCCTAGCTTCAAAGCTTTCAATCGTATCATCAGCTAGTCGCGGCACGCGCACTTGCTGGATAATCTTACCAGTGTCGACGCCCGAGTCCACCCAATGAATGGTAACGCCGCTCTCAGTAACACCAGCCTGCCAAGCATCCTCGATGCCGTGGGCACCTGGGAATTCTGGTAGGTAGGCAGGATGAATGTTTATGATACGGCCTTCATAAGCACTAAGCAAGGTCGGACCGACAATTTTCATATAACCTGCTAGGCAAACCAAGTCAATCTGATGCGCTTCTAGCAGGTCTACAATGGCTTGCTCGTAAGCCACCTTACTGTCAAACTCTCTAAGCTCAAAGGCATAGCTTTTGACACCTAGCTTATCCGCCCGCTCGAGCACATAGGCATCACGATGGTCTGAAAAGATAAATTCAACAGGAAACTGCTCAGCAATCACTTGGAAATTTGATCCATTGCCCGAAGCAAAAACGGCAATTTTTTTCATTTGATAAGGACACTTTCACTTTCTTTTTTGACAATTCGGCCAACTTCATAAACAGGCTCGTCAAGAAGTTCTTTGACACGATTCACATTTTCAGGAGCAACTGCCAAAATCATCCCTAGTCCCATATTGAAGATTTCAAACATTTCTTGGTGCTTGATGTGACCATATTTTTCTAAGGCCTTAAAAATCGGCAAGACTGGAATCTTGTCTTCTTCAATCTCAGCAGCCAAATCATCAGCAAACATGCGGGGCACATTTTCGATAAAACCGCCACCAGTAATATGGGCAATCCCATGAACCAGCTTTTCCTTAATCAGCGGCAGCAAAGCCTTGACATAGATACGAGTCGGCTCAAGCAGGACTTCCTTAAGTTTCTTACCTTCCAATTCTGGTAAGACTTCTTCACCAGTGTAGTCTGCAAAGACACGACGAACGAGAGAATAACCATTTGAGTGGATGCCGCTGGAAGCCAACCCCAGAAGGACATCGCCCTCAGCGACTTTAGATCCGTCAATAATCTCTGACTTTCTCAGCAACACCTGACCGCAAAACCAGCTAGGTCATAATCATCTTCACCATACATGCCAGGCATTTCAGCGGTTTCTCCACCAATCAAAGCAGCTCCAGACTGGACGCAGCCTTCAGCCACACCGGCAACAACTTGCTCTAGCTTTGCTGGTTCATTTTTCCCAGTGGCAATATAGTCCAGGAAGTAAAGGGGCTCAGCCCCTGCAGCGATGATGTCATTGACACACATAGCCACACAGTCCTGCCCAATGGTATCGTGCTTGTCATACTGAATGGCCAGCATGAGCTTGGTTCCGACCCCATCCGTACCAGAAATCAGCACTGGCTCCTTGACCCCAGTCTGAGACAGGTCGAACATTCCGCCAAAGCCACCCAGCGCCCCCATGACGCCAGCCCGCTCTGTACGTGCTACATGTTTTTTGATTCGCTCAACAACTTCGTAACCCGCTTCAACATCCACACCGGATTGAGCGTATGCATTTTTATTTGTCATAATTTTCTTCCTTACTCTTATTTTTGAAAAAGATTGCGACAACTACCGCTGACCTTGTTTTAATAAAAACTCGTCTTCTCCTTTCAGGCTTTCCAGATAGCGCTCTTCATAGTCATAGAGCGGAGTTGGGTACTGACCGTCAAAGTAAGCCACACAAAGCCCGCCATTCGGAGCGTCCGTCTCAATACCAACTGATTCAATCAGATCCTTCCAGCGACAGGTAGGTCAGGCTGTCAGCTCCGATAATCTCACAGACCTCATCAACCGTATGATTGGCCGAGATGAGCTCGCGACGATTCTGGATATCAATGCCGTAGAAACATGGATATTTAAGTTCTGGGACTGCCGATAGCCACATGGACTTCAGCAGCACCTGCATCTCGTAGGAGTTGGACGATGCGTCGGCTGGTCGTTCCCCGCACGATAGAGTCATCCACCATGACCACGCGCTTGCCCTTGACAATGCTGGAAACAGCAGATAATTTCATACGAACTCCTTGCTCTCGCAACTCCTGCGTCGGCTGGATAAAAGTCCGTTGGATGTATTGATTTTTAATCAGGCCCATTTCATTTGGCAGGCCAGACTCTTCGGAAAAGCCAGAGGCCGCTGACAGGGAAGAATTAGGCACACCAACAACGATATCTGCCTCATGTTGGAATTCCTGAGCCAGCCTGCGGCCCATTCGTTTGCGGGCTGCATGGACATTGACCCCGTGAATGACGCTGTCCGGCCGAGCGAAATAGACATATTCCATTGAGCAAATAGCCAGCTGGGTATCTGTCGTATAGCTATCGTAGGTCACGCCTTCATCATCGATAATCACGATTTCTCCTGGCTCAAGGTCGCGCACCCATTCGGCACCCACCACTTCAAAAGCACAGGTTTCACTGGAAACGACCCAGGCCCCATTTTTCATGCGGCCGATGGACAAAGGACGAAAGCCATTAGGATCCAGCGCAGCATAGAGCTTGTCCTCTCTCATGATGAGGTAGGCAAAGCCGCCCTGAACTCGTCTCAAGGATTCCTTGAGCTTATCTAAGAAATTTTCCTGCTCGCTATGGCGAATCAAGTGCATGAGAATTTCCGTATCAGACGAACTGGCAAAGATGGAACCCTTCTTTTCTAACTCCCGTCTCAGTGAATGGGCATTGGTCAGATTGCCATTATGCGCCAAGCCCATCTGCATATCATAGAAACTGAAGAAGAAAGGCTGGACATTGTTGATGGAGGCTCCCGCCAGACGTTGCATAGCGGACGTGGCCGATGGCTGCTTCTCCTGTCAGATTATCCAAATCTGCTGGGTTTTAAAAGACCTCTGCAACCAATCCCAAATCGCGGTGGCGTTTGAGCTTTCCATGGTCGTTTGACAGGATACCAGCTCCTTCCTGACCGCGGTGCTGCAGACTATGGAGTCCGAAATAGGTGACCTGAGCCGCCTGTGGATGACCCCAAATTCCAAAAATACCGCACTCTTCATTCAGTGACTTTACTTCGTATGTCATTGTTTTACCTAAATTCTTTTGTCTTGTAAAAGGGAGAAAACCTGGCCTTCCAGGCCAAGCAGACTCCTTTTTTGCTTGCTCTTGCAAGCCAACTTTATTCGTGACTCGCTTGGAAATAACGAACGGCGCTTTCAAACAATTTCTGGTCTTTCTGACCTGGAATATTTTGGAAAAGACCGTCTTCATAACGTTCTGAGTGGCCCCATCTTCCCGATGATTTGGCCGTTCTTGCTCATAATTCCTTCGATAGCGTAGAGAGAGCCGTTTGGATTATACTTGCTGTCCATGCTCGGCTGACCGTCAAAGTCTACGTACTGACTCCAAATCTGACCATTATCGCGCAGCTCAGCAAATTCCTCAGCCGTCACAACAAATTTCCCTTCACCATGTGAAACCGGAATGGCATGGATATCTCCCACTTGCACACCAGCCAGCCAAGGCGAGTTGGTATTGGCAATGCGGGTTTCAACCATCTTAGCCACATGCTGGTTGGCATCATTGTAAAAGAGAGTTGGGCTGTTAGCCCCTACTTCTTCGAAATTTCCGTAAGGAAGCAGACCGGATTTTACTAAAGCCTGGAATCCATTACAGATACCAATGATGAGACCGCCGCGAGCGATGAAAGCATCTATGGCTTTCTTAACCTTCTCGTTTAGCAAGATGTTGACGATAAACTTAGCGGATCCATCTGGCTCATCTGCAGCAGAGAAGCCGCCTGCAAAGAAGATGATATTCGCTTTGTCAATGTTGTCAACCATGCTGTCAACGGACTTGACAATGGCTGCTTCATCCAAAGTAACGAATGGAACTAGATTGACCTTGGCTCCAGCTGCTTCAAAAGCTTTGGCTGAATCGTATTCTGAATTGGTTCCAGGGAAGACTGGAATGTAAACCAGCGGCTCCACCACTGTCTCTTTAGCTTTGATAACTGTATCAGCGACAAGAGCCGGCACTTCTTCAATAACTGTTTCCTGTTTAAATTCTGTCGGGTAGATAGGCTCTAGTCGGCCTTCAAAGCTTGCCAAAAGCTCTGCTCCCTCAAGCTGGACACCATTGACAATCAGTGTAAAGTCTGGCTTGGTTTGACCGATCTTCACCACACCTGGAATATCCTGCTCCGGACTTGTAAAGACAAATCCGCCCAGCTGCGCCTGTAAAACGGAAGACAGATCAGCAACATCCACTTGAGCACCAATACGATTACCAAAGCTCATCAAGGCCAGACTCTCTGCCAGACCACCGTATTTAACAGCGGCGGCTGCTGTAATCTGATACTTGGCCTGAATGGCCGCAAAATTTTCAAAATTATTCTTGATTAAGTCAAAGTCAATATCCTGAGACAGGACCTGCCCTGGCAGATAGTAGATAGACTCTCCTGTCGCCTTAAACTCTGGAGACAGGATGCGCCCAGCAGTTGAAGTAGTCACGCCAAAGCTACTAAGGTCGGCGGTACAGTCAATTCTTCAAAAGTTCCGCTCATGGAATCCTTGCCACCAATAGACGGCAAACCGAGCTGAATCTGAGCTTCAATCGAACCAAGCAGAGCAGAGACCGGCTGTCCAAAACGATCAGCCTGCTTGTCCATCCGCTCGAAGTATTCCTGGTAAGAGAAGCGAGCCTTGGACCAGTCCGAACCAGCAGCAACCAAGCGAGCTGTCGCTTCAATCACTGCATAAGCTGCTCCATGATAAGGCGACCAAGCTGCCACATAAGGATTGTAGCCCTGCGCCATCACAGAGACCGTCTCAGTCTTGCCATGCTCAACTGGCAGTTTCTGCACAGAAGCCTCAGTCGGCGTGATTTGGTAGCGCCCGCCAATTGGATGATTGACAGTAGAGCGGCCAACAGAGCTGTCAAAAATCGTCTGCAGCCCCTTTTGACTGGTATGATTGAGGTCACTGAGCAAGCTCTTGAGATCCTGCTCCAAAGTCGCTTCAGAAGTCACAGCCTGCCCTGGTAATGCTGCTTGGGCATCCACAACCTTAGCATCCACAACCACGCGCACACCATTGGTGTCCAGAAAACTCCGCTCAATATCGACGATGGTTTCCCCATTCCAGTGCATGACCAGATTTGGCTTTTCTGTCACTTTTAGCCACAACGACCGCTAGCAGATTTTCCTTAGCTGCTGCAGTGATAAATTGTTGCACATCTTCTGGGCGGACCACCACTGCCATCCGCTCCTGCGACTCAGAAATCGCGATTTCTGTACCGTTAAGTCCTTGGTATTTGAGCGGTACCTTATCAAGGTCAATTTCCAGCCCGTCTGCCAATTCACCAATAGCTACGCAGACACCGCCAGCTCCAAAATCATTGGATTTCTTGATGAGACGAGTCACATTGCCATCGCGGAAAGAGGCGCTGAATCTTGCGCTCCTCAATAGCATTTCCTTTTTTTGGACTTCCGCGCCAGCCGTCTCCACAGACGCAGCTGTCTGCACCTTTGGACGATCCAGTGGCACCGCCGACACCATCACGGCCCGTCTTGCCTCCCAGCAAGATGACCACATCACCTGCTACTGGCTTTTTCACGGACAACATTTTTCCTTAGGAGCCGCACCAACAACTGCACCTAGCTCCATCCGCTTGGCTACAAAGCCTAGATGGAAATACTCACGAACATAGGTCGTTGCTAGACCAATTTGATTCCCGTAAGAAGAATAGCCGTGCGCTGCAGTTTTTGAAATGACCTGCTGAGGTAGCTTGCCAGCCCGCGTTTCAGAAATCGGCTGAGTAATATCGCCCGCACCTGAAATCCGCATAGCCTGATAAACATAGGAGCGGCCAGAAAGCGGGTCACGAATGGCTCCGCCGATACAGGTCGCAGCCCCACCAAAAGGCTCAATTTCTGTTGGGTGGTTGTGGGTTTCATTTTTAAACATCAGCAGCCAAGGCTCTTTAACTCCATCCACATCCACTTCAATCTCTACGGAGCAGGCATTGATCTCATCAGACACTTCCATGTCATCCAGACGGCCATTAGCTCGCTCATAGCGCCCAAAAATAGTCGCCATATCCATGAGAGTCTGCGGTTTGTCCCCACGTCCCAGCTCATCGCGCATAGCCAAGTATTTATCATAAGTGGCCTGCAGTTGCTTTTCAAACTTAGAAGCAGAAAAATCAATCTTCTTCAACTCCGTCTCAAAGGTCGTATGTCGACAGTGGTCAGACCAGTAAGTATCCAGAACCTTGAGCTCGGTCTCCGTAGGGAAACGGCCAATTGACTTGAAATAATCCTGAATAAAGAGCAAATCTGCCACTTCCATAGCCAAACCATGCTCCTGCTTGTAGGCTTTAAAGTCCGCTTCCGTATAGTCCTTAAAGAAGTCCAAAATTGGAATGGTCTTGTCAGACTCGGAGAATTGCTCCAGCTGGATTGGCTGCTCAATATCTTTAAAGCGTGAATCAACTGGATTCAGTAAGTATTTCTTAATTGCTGCCAACTCGCTGTCTGAGATGTCTTTATTGACCAAATAAAGCTGAGCGGTCCTCACCAGAACATCGGTCCCAGCACCGAGCAAAAAGAGAGCCTCCTGAGAGCTGGCTGCCCGCTGGTCAAACTGACCCGGCAGCGCTTCGATGGCAAAAAACGCAGTCTCTGCAAGTGCAGCCTCTACTTCCTCCTCCGTCAGCAATCTATCAGTCACCTGCTCAGAGAAAATATGCTTTTCAGCCCGAGCGACCAAATCTTCTGCCAGATGAAAGACATCATAAACTTGAATTATCCGAAGATCTGACAATGTTTTCAACTGAAGATTATGCGTCAGCTCTCTCACCAAGCTCTGTGACTTCACACCGAAGTTGCTCTTCTTCTCTACAAAAATACGCTTGTCCATGATTTTTCACACCCTGCCCTTACTTAATCACCTGCAATTTTTCCCAAACAACCTGATAGACATCTGTCAGTTCCCCAAGGCCACGCCGGAAAACATCCTTATCCATGTGATGGCCTTCCGCATCCCAGAGACGGCAATTATCTGGTGAAAATTCATCTGCCAGAATAATCTTGCCATCTTTGTCAAAGCCGAACTCTAACTTGAAATCAATCAATTTCAGTCCGATTTGGCGGAACCAGTCTGACAAGAGCTCATTGATCCGACGAGTCTCCTCTTTCAAAAAGGCAATTTCTTGATCGCTAGCAATCTTCAAGAATTTCACGTGTTCGTCATTGATGAAAGGATCGTCCAAATCATCATTTTTGTAGTAAAATTCCACAATCGGAGTTTCAAGCGCTATGCCCTCTTCTACTCCAAACGTTTGGAAAAAGAACCTGCTGTGTAGTTGCGCAGCACTACTTCCAAAGGAATAATCTCTACTTTTTTATTTAGCTGGTCCGTATCCGAAACCTTCTCAATAAAATGCGTCGCCACACCAGCTGCATTGAGTTTCTCAAAAATAAAAGATGAAATCTGGTTGTTGAGCACTCCTTTACCAGCAATCTGCTCCTTTTTGACTCCATTAAAGGCCGTTGCCTGGTCCTTGTAGCGTGCCAGAATGACTTGCTCATCATCTGTAGAGAAAATATTCTTAGCTTTTCCCGAATATAACAACTTATTAGACATTTTAATATTCGCCTTTCGTGGTTTTATACCCTCATTCTATCATCTTTAAATGCATTTTACAAGAAATTCCGTATAAACTTTCTGCATCTAGTTAAAGAAATCGTTTCCTTTCCAAGATACGAAAAAAGACCGGAAGATACCGATCTTTGATTTTTAATGTTGCTTCTTCAGTTTCTCATGGATATAAGCCACCACATCGGAAATTGTTTTGAAGTTATCCATATCCTCATCAGGAATCTCAATATCAAAAGCTTCTTCCAAATTGATGATAAATTCCATCAAATCAACAGAGTCCACTCCCAGTTCTTCTTTCAAATTCAATTCCGGAGTGACATGCAGCTTGCTGCTGTCATGTTCTTGAATGATTTCGACAATTTTTGCATAAATTTCTTTTTCGCTCATGTTTACTCCTTTGCATCTGAAAATTCAATGACCGATTTACCAACAACATCCGTTTCCAGCATGGTCCGAATCTGACGAATCGTGCTATAAACAGCCTTAGCATCGCTAGAGCCATGCGTTTTGACAACAGGCGCTTTCAAACCGAATAGAACTGCACCGCCTGCACTAGAATAGTCCAGACTATTTTTGAGCCCTCGCAGGCTGTCTTTGAGCAGCCAAGCTCCCAATTTAGCCTTGAAACCACCGCCTAAAATAGACTTCTTCAGCTGACCCATGATACTGATAGCAGTTCCTTCGATTGATTTCAGAACAGCATTACCAGTAAAGCCATCTGCAACGACAACATCCGCCACATCATCCATCAAATCACGTGCTTCTACATTGCCGATAAAGTTAAGTGTCGAATCCCCAGCTAAAAGCTCATAGGCTTCCTTGCGCAGAGGGTCGCCCTTGCTGCTTTCTGTTCCGTTATTCAAGAGACCCACCCTCGGCTTCTTGATTCCTCGGACATTTTCAGCATAGAAAGAACCCAAAGTCGCATACTGGTGTAAATGATGGGCTGTGTTTTCAGCATTGGCTCCCAGATCCAGCATATCAAATCCCTGACCGCCAACCGTTGGCATAGTAGATAAGAGACCCGGTCGGTCAATGTTCTTGATACGCCCTACGATAAAGAAGCCGGCTGCCAAAAGCGCTCCAGTATTTCCAGCAGACAGCATAGCATCTGCTTCCCCTGCCTTCACAGCCTTGGCTGCCAGCACCATACTAGCCTCTTTCTTCTGACGAATGGCCTTGGTCGGCTCGTCATCTGAGTCAATCTTTTCCTCCGTGTGGATGATGTGGACCCGCTCACCAGCAGTCAGATAAGGCTTGATTTTCGCTTCATCGCCATAAAGGAGAATTTCAATATCCGCAAACTCCTGTACCGCTCGATTGGCTCCTTCCACCAGAGCCTGAGGGGCATTGTCCCCTCCCATAGCATCAACAGCTATTTTTTTCATTAGATTTATTCCTCGTTCTTATCTTTTAAAATGTTTCCCCAGTCCCCCAGAGAATCTATAAATTTTTTGGATTTGAGATGGATGCCGACATATTCATCATAGAGCAGGTCGATAAAATCCCGCAGCTGCTTTTTAATATCTGGCTTCAAAGAAATGGTCTCCAATTCGCTAAAGCGGACCGCCTGAAATTGGTCCAGCAGAAAAAGAAGGTTGGGATTCAGATGACATCGTCTTTCATCCTGGTGATAATGGTCAGGGCAAAGCACTCCGCTATATTTGAAAGAGAAGTCAAAAGGCAGACCCGTTCGATGACAAAAAGCACAGTCATGGAAGTTCAGCGAAACTCCAAAACGTGACAAAATCTGAATCTCAAAGATATTGGTCAGCACTTCATAGTCCAGACCATCATTCATCAGCTCCAGGGTTTTCTGCAGAAAAGCAAAGAGCGCCGGATCCGGCTGATTGTCCTGAAGACTGGCATCTGCCAAGGCCGCCACATAGCTGGCATAGGCCATGATGAATAAATCCTCATTGATGCGATGGTAGGTAACCACATCCTGATAGTCCTCGATATAGCTAAGACCATCATCATTGATTTTCATCAGTAAGTTCGCCGCAGTCAAAGGCTGAATGACGGGTGCTAGCTTGGATTTAACAGCATGCTTGACGAAAAACATCCGCTTACCAGCCTGTTCCGTAAAGATCTTGACCAGCTTATCATCCTCACGGAAATTGCGGTTATAGAGAACCAGACCTTGACTTGTTAGAGATTTAAGCATAGTCCTCCATGTAGTCCTTGAGGCGTTTCAGAGCTTCTCGAATCGTCTCCATACTAGCCGCATAGGACAGACGGATATAACCTTCCCCGTATTGACCAAAAGCCGCCCCCGGGATAAAGGCCACGGCCTTCTTTCTCTGCAAAATCCTGCAGAAAGGCGAAAGAATCTTGATTATAACCATCTGGTATCTTAGCAAAAATATAAAAAGCTCCATCTGGTTTGATAATCTTAAAGCCTAGCTCTGCCATTTTCTCTATGATATAATCGCGACGCTGGATATACTCAGCCTTCATTGGCTCCGCATCATCTTTCCCAACTGTCAGGGCTTCAATGCCGGCAAACTGAGCCATAGTATTGGCCGCTGTTACGAGATACTGATGGCTTTTAATCAGCTGAGCAGTGAAAACTGCTGGAGCAAAGATAAAGCCCAGCCGCCAGCCAGTCATGGCATGAGACTTAGACAAGCCGTTGATGACAATGGTTTGGTCTGGCAGATACTCCGCGATGGAGACATGCCCCTGCTCCGTATAGGTCAACTCAGAATAGACCTCATCACAGACCACAAAGACTTGGTATTTCCTAGGACATCCGCCAAAGCTTTTATCTGCTCCCGCGAATAAGTCACGCCGGTTGGATTGGCTGGATAATTAAGAATGACCGCTTTTAGCTGCTCGCCCTGTTCTAAAATAGCCGCTTCCAGCATCTCTGGAGTGAGGACAAAGTTATTGGCCGTTGTATCAATCTCGACAATCTCCGCCCCTACTAAATTGACAATGGGCTCATAGCCTGGATAAGCAGGAGCTGGCAGCAAGACCTTGTCTCCTTCTTCTAGAATGGCTGTCAGTGTAGCCGACAAGGCCTCTGTTGCCCCAATCGTGACCAAGACCTCATCTTCTGGGCGATAGTGCAGATTGTACTTTTCTTTCACAAAGCTGCTAGCCGCCTGACGCAGCTCCAAGAGACCGCTCATACCAGTGTAGTGACTTTGATTAGCATCAATCGCCGCCTTGGCTGCTTCTTTGATATGATCCGGTGTTGTAAAGTCCGGCTCCCCTAAGGTTAGCCGAAGAACTCCCGGAATAGCAGAAATTGATTGGTCAAACTGACGAATCAGCGAAATTTCTATTTTTTCTAAGTTTTTATTAAATTTCTTACTTAAATCCATACATACCTCCAGCCGCTCAATAGAACTATTATACTATAAATGCAGAAGCATAGCAAAAGCTATTACATGATTTCCCATGCAGAAAAAGGACTAAGCTTGCACTCAGTCCCTTTTGGCCTTGCCTTAAAATTCTTCTCTGGCAGATAGTGGATATAGCTGCATCTCACGTGACTGGCCATTCAACGAGTCGGAGTATAGGTCAATTCCTTGCCATGCTTGGTCAGAAAATCTTCCAATTCCGAATCAGGAATCTGCCGCAAATAAAGGTTGGAACGAATCGTGTCATCTTCCTCACGGCAGGTTGAAAGAACCAAATAACGGTCACTCGCCTTAATCTGGATCTTAGGATCCTTAGTCCGAGCAGCTTCATAGATATTTCTGAGCTGAGTCGTAAAGTCCTCGTCATCCTTAAACTCCGTCCGATAAAAAGCCGTCTCTTCCGGCACGATGACCAGTCCCATAGCTTGATAATAATACTTACGCTCAGGAGTCTCAATCACGACATATCTATGTTTGTCAAAATAATCCTGACGATCATAGTAGTTGACATCATTAAACATGCGATGATCTCCTGCCTTGCTGCCCCGAGCATGCCCGAAAAGCCAAGTCAGACGATCACTGAAATCTCTATGATTGTCCTTATCCATAAAGACCGCTCCCATATAAGGCTCCTGATTCCCTTCAAAAGTCTTCAGCAAATAAGTCTCATTATCTTTCGTTTGCACCACTGGCTCATCCAACTGTGTACCAGGAGCATAGACATAGCCTATCGTTTCTGAATTTACAGCCTTCAGTTGAGCAAAACGCTCTGCTAAATATTCCTTTTCTGTCTGACTTGAAGATGCAGATGGGCTTGACGTTTCAATCCTGCTAGGATGCGAAACTCGAAGCTTACTGCCTGATGCTGATGAACGGAAAGCATAAAAAACAGAAAAAATAACCAGAACAATCAGCAGGAGGCAAATGCCAACAACAAAGAGCTGTTTCTTATTCGAAGCTTGACTCCTATCTTTTTCTTGCATAATCTAAAAATCCTTTATTTTTCATTTTTTACAAAAAATATCACCGAACGAAGGCTCAGTGATATTTAGGCGTTAGCACAAATTAAAGACAAAATTATTTGACTGCACTTGTCTTAGGAAGTGACTTTTCTTCAGAATTTTCCTCATTTTCCTTGTTTTCTTCTTTTGCTTCCGGAGCTTTTTTTGCTTTATTTTCTGATTTTTTAGCCTTCTTTTTACCTGCTGCTGAAGAGGACGCCGCCGAAGATTGAGACGGTGCTGGAAAAGTCGGAACTGATGAAGAGGCTGTGGAGTAAGGTGCTGCCGAATAAGCCGGTGTAGATGGATCTGTAGTAGATGGTGCCACTGAAGGCTGATCCACATTAGCCGACTCTCCCTCACCAATAACAAGAACTTTGTTACCAGCTTGATCCTCCATCACAGCACTTTTACCAACCGGAGCTTTCTTAGCTTCAGCAACTTGCTGATCCAGAGCTGATTGTGCATCTCTATAGGCCTGCAGTTCATCCATAACTTTATTAGATTCTGAGTCCGTACTGCCTTGGGGAACTTCATTATTATCAATGTCATTAACCCAAAGACTGGCTGTACCCTCAGCAAATACTGGTGCAGCAGCCGCGAAAAGTGAAAGGGCCACAGCACTTGAAAGCAAAACCTTTTTCATTATCTCATCTCCTCGTTACTTTTCAAAAATAATTGTAACTCCCCGTTACCTAATATTACCTACTACTAAGTATAGTTCGAACTCTTAAAAAAGTCAAGAATTTTACTACATAAAAATTTCTAAAACCAAATAATACCAAGGGATGAGACAAATTGTCAATTTATCAACTATTTAAATGGTTATTTATTTATATTTGAAACATCAAGTAATTTGAATTTTCTTTCAAAGTAAATGTTGGACTTTTTTTAAAAAGATAGTAGGAATAAAATGAGAAGAGGCCAGGAATCAAGTATCCCAGCCATATATCTCAGATTATTTTTTACCTATTTCAAACAAGGGTGACAGCGGCCGTTTTTCATGAATACGGACAATGGCTTCCCCTAAAAGATGCGCAATTGAAATCTGCTCAATCTTATCAATCAAGCGCTCTTGGGGCAGATAAATCGTATCCAGCACAACCAATTTTTTAATAGCTGATTTTTGAATATTATCCATAGCAGGACCAGATAAGACTGGATGAGTACAGCTGGCATAAACTTCCACAGCCCCTGCTTCAGCGAGAGCATCAGCTGCATGGCAGATAGTTCCCGCAGTATCAATCATATCATCAATTAGGATACAAGTTTTTCCTTCTACCTTACCAATGATGTTCATGACCTCACTACTATTCATCTTGTCTACGCTGCGGCGCTTATCAATAATCGCAATCGGGGTTTTCAGAAACTCTGCTAATTTACGGGCCCGACTCACACCACCATGGTCAGGACTGACTACCACATAGTCGCCCCCTATCATATTACGGCGCTCAAAGTAATCAGCAATCAAAGGTGCACCCATCAAATGATCTACTGGAATGTCAAAGAAAGCCCTGGATTTGCGCTGCGTGCAAGTCAATAGTCAGCATCCGATCCACACCCGCAATTTCCAACATATTAGCAACTAATTTAGATGTAATTGGCTCACGAGCTCTAGCCTTGCGATCCTGTCGAGCATAGCCATAGTAAGGCATGACAACATTGATTGATTCAGCACTAGCCCGTTTCAAAGCATCTACCATAATCAAGATTTCCATCAAATTATCATTGACTGGCGAGCTGGTAGACTGCAAAATAAAGACGTGTTTCCCGCGAATAGATTCTTCAATATTCACTTGAATCTCTCCATCAGAAAACTGACGGACAGTTGATTTCCCAAGTGGCAATCCAATCTCTTGAGCAACACGCTGCGCTAATTCTTGATTAGAAGAAAGAGCAAAGAGTTTAAATCAGAAAAAGACATGATTCCCTCCAGATTCTAAATCGTCTTTCATTGTCCAATTACAACTTTTCCCAACTACCATTGTAACTTTTTTCAGTTGATTTTTCAATTAAAAATAAAAAACGCCAGAGGCGCTTTTTACTGATTAGTTCGGATAGATATATGAAACTGTACCTTGTGCAGTTGTTGGATTAAACCATCCACGGTAGTTCCCGATTGATTGTTGTCCAAGGTAGTTTGCTTCTGATACTTGGATGCTTGTAGTAGATTGAACAGCTGTTACTACTGCAACGTGTCCGTATCCACCGTCAGTCCAACATGCAATTGCTCCAACCTCTGGCTGTGAACCAACACGGAAGCCTGCTGCTGCTGCGCTTGCTGACCATTGTCCACCATTACCCCAGTAATCGCCAGCCCAAGGAGCTAATGTCTTAGCACCCCAAGTACATTGACCTACTGGATAAGAAGAGGCAGATGAGCTATAAACTGGTCTATTTGCACGGGCAACTGATTGAGTCACTGCAGGTGCTGCCGCAGCTGGTGCTTCAGAAGATGAAGGTGAATTAACAACTGCTTGGACCTGAGCTTGCAGAGTAGTGTTACCTGAAGCTTCAACTGCTTGACGTTGTGCTTCTTGCTCGGCTTTATAAGCTGCTTCACGAGCTGCTGCTTCAGCTGCTGCTTTTTCAGCTGCCGCTTTCTGTTCAAGTAAACTATTCTTTTCACCTTCAGCAGTTGCTTTTTCAGCTGCAAGGCTTGCTTGAGCTGCTTTCAGCTCTGCTTGTTTTGTTGCCAAAGTTTGCTCATCATCAGCTAACTTTTCTTGGTTGGCAATAACAGTATTGATAGCTTCATTATTCGCAACTTGCTTTTCAGCAATTACTTCTTTATCTTTCTTTTGTTGTTCCAGCATTTTATTATTTGCTGAAACAATTTCGCTCATAGCTGCTACACGAGAGATAGCTTCTGTGATAGAGCTAGAATTTACAACTGTATTGATGTAGCTAGTAGCAGTTCCATTTGTTTGAGTACTGCGTGCTTGATTTGCAAGTGACTCATTGCGAGCTACAATATTTTTAGACAGTTCGTCAATTTCTGCAGAAAGCTTTGCAGATTCAGCAGACAATTTTTCATTTTCTGCTTTAAGCTCTTCTTGTTGCTTTTGAATAGCAGATACTTGTCCTTGAATCTCGTTAACTTGTGCTTGAGCTGATTGTTGTTGCTCTGTCAAACTATTAATCTTGCTGTCTTGTGCAGCAATCTTTTCATCAGTTGTCTCCGCTTTAACGCTCACAAGTGCAGCTCCTTGTGAAAGGATAACTGTACTCAATAAAATTGATGTGAGTAGTTTTTTCTTCATAAAAATAATACACTCCTTCTTATAAGACATTATCTAGTATACCAGAAAATGCTGTATCATATGTTACGCCTTTATTACATTTTTATTTCTTGTTTATCATAAATACATTTTTTCGAAAATAGGCTGAAAAATGAGGAATATCAGGCTATTGAGAAGGATAGTCGGTACCAGACTGCTAAGGACAAAATCTTGTAAATTCAGACTAGAAAGATTCAAAAATACTGCAAAAGCAAAACTAGTTAATTCAAATAAAAATACAAGAATCAGAAACAGATAGAAAGCGAGTAAATTTATTTAAAAGCATAGTCGAACTAGACTGACAAACCAAGAGACTTAGAAAGAGGAAAAAGAATAAGAGCAATACCGATGGTATGAAAATAGTAAACATCGTAAATCAGACCCCAGACAGCAAAACAAGAGAATATTGTAGTTTCTAGAAAGGTTGATGGAAACAAAAAGCATGAAAATAAAGATAAAATGACTAACTAAATGCCATTGTAAAGGCAGAATATTAGCCAGAAAAGTCGAAATCTGCCCATCAATCAATAAAACAAAAAATAAAATAATAGGAGTCAAAAGTTGTTCTTTAATATCTCTCATATCAGTTCCCTACCAACATTACAGCACGGATATCCGACAAATCCGCAGCCGGCTTAACTAGGACAATCTTGTTTAACTGATCCTTAGCTTCAGACACGGAAAGTACCTTACCGACAGGAATATTTTCTGCATTATAAGCGCCCAAGCCACTGGTTGCAACCTCATCTCCCTCTTTTATATCTTCAGCACTATTTAACTGACTGATGATATAAGCAGAGTTTTTTGCATCATAACCCGTAATAATCCCATAAACTGGACCAGACTTAGTTTGAATTCTAACAGAAATTTTAGTTGAGTTTTCCTCATTAGTCAGTAGAGATACTAAGCTAGACTGACTACTGGCTTTCAGAAACACTTCCTATTAGACCACCATTAGCGACTACTAGCATAGCATCTGTCACATTATCAGATTCTCCCTTGTCAATAGTCAGCTCATTTTTCCAGGATGCTGGCGTACGGGCAATCACTTCGCTGGCAATTTGAACTTTGATTTTTATCAGCCTCTTTAAATTCCAGAAGTTTTCGCAACTGCTTATTCTCATCTTCTAAGGAATCTGCCTTCCCAGACTTTTCCTCAACCTCATAAAGATTTTTCTTGAGCTGCTGATTCTCTCTGTAAGTAGACATCAAATCTGACATTTCTTCTTTTTTATCAGCTACAAAAGCAAAAGGAGAGCCGACAAGTCTATCTACCAATGAAATAAAATTTGAAGTAGTTGATACAAACCAACTAGAAGAGGTAGATAAGATGAGTATCGTCATTGCAACAACCAATACAAAAAAAGAAATCAGAAACTTAGACTTTTTAAATCGATTCATCAGAAAAACCTCACTAAACAGTACAAGAAAGTATAAGAAAAGGAGATAGCAAATGCTAAACTCCTTATTCATACGGAGAATGGGGGATTCGAACCCCCGCGCCAGTTACCCGACCTAACGATTTAGCAAACCGTCCTCTTCAGCCTCTTGAGTAATTCTCCAATATTTAATGGGCACGAGTGGACTCGAACCACCGACCTCACGCTTATCAGGCGTGCGCTCTAACCACCTGAGCTACGCGCCCAAGTTCGAAAACTTGGTATGAACTTTCGTTCAAAGCGGGTGACGAGAATCGAACTCGCGACAACAGCTTGGAAGGCTGTAGTTTTACCACTAAACTACACCCGCATTTCCAATACGATAATGTATGGCGCGAGACGGAATCGAACCGCCGACACATGGAGCTTCAATCCATTGCTCTACCAACTGAGCTACCGAGCCAACTATTGCGGGAGCAGGATTTGAACCTACGACCTTCGGGTTATGAGCCCGACGAGCTACCTAGCTGCTCCATCCCGCGTTATTACTATTCGTCCCTAAGGAGGATGTGGGATTCGAACCCACGCACGCTTTTACACGCCTGACGGTTTTCAAGACCGTTCCCTTCAGCCGGACTTGGGTAATCCTCCAAGATAACACTATGGACCTTGTAGGACTTGAACCTACGACCACTCGGTTATGAGCCGAGAGCTCTAACCAGCTGAGCTAAAGGTCCGACAAGATCATTATAGCGGCGAAGGGGATCGAACCCCCGACCTCCCGGGTATGAACCGGACGCTCTAGCCAGCTGAGCTACACCGCCATCTATCGGGAAGACAGGATTCGAACCTGCGACACCTTGGTCCCAAACCAAGTACTCTACCAAGCTGAGCTACTTCCCGAACTTAAGTTATTACTTAATGCACCCTAGAGGAGTCGAACCTCTAACCGCCTGATTCGTAGTCAGGTACTCTATCCAGTTGAGCTAAGGGTGCTCATCATCTTCTACTGCCTCTTACAAGTCTATGCCGAGGACCGGAATCGAACCGGTACGATCGTTACCAATCGCAGGATTTTAAGTCCTGTGCGTCTGCCAGTTCCGCCACCCCGGCCGCCTCAAGCGAACGACGGGATTCGAACCCGCGACCCCCACCTTGGCAAGGTGATGTTCTACCACTGAACTACGTTCGCATCCTATTCAAAAATGCCGGCTACATGACTTGAACACGCGACCCTCTGATTACAAATCAGATGCTCTACCAACTGAGCTAAGCCGGCTCATTATTATCTTATATGCGGGTTAAGGGACTTGAACCCCCACGCCCTAAAGCGCCAGATCCTAAATCTGGTGCGTCTGCCAATTCCGCCAAACCCGCTCTTATGACCCGTACTGGGCTCGAACCAGTGACCCTTTGATTAAAAGTCAAATGCTCTACCAACTGAGCTAACGAGTCTCTTACTTTTCTTGAAATCTTCTCGACTTCAACGGTCCCGACGGGAATCGAACCCGCGATCTTCGCCGTGACAGGGCGACGTGATAACCGCTACACTACGGGACCTAATATGGGAGTTAACGGGATCGAACCGCTGACCCTCTGCTTGTAAGGCAGATGCTCTCCCAGCTGAGCTAAACTCCCAAAGGGTGGAGTCTAGCTCAGCCAACAGTGAGAAACTTCGTTTCTCTCATCCGACGATTGTAATTTCGATTTCCTCTCAATTACAACTAAGCTAAACTCCCTTCGCTAAGCGACTTCCATATCTCACAGGGGGCAACCCCCAACTACTTCCGGCGTTCTAGGGCTTAACTGCTGTGTTCGGCATGGGTACAGGTGTATCTCCTAGGCTATCGTCACTTAACTATTGAATTAACTGTCCTGTCCTCTCAGACAAGCCTTGTCAACTCAAAATTGAATACAATATCAAATCTCACAATTCTCTAAACCATTCGCTGCACTCCGATGAAGTTCTTATTCTAGGATAAGTCCTCGAGCGATTAGTATTGGTCCGCTCCATTGCTCACACAACTTCCACTCCCAACCTATCAACCTGATCTTCTCTCAGGGCTCTTACTAACTTGCGTTATGGGAAATCTCATCTTGAGGTGGGTTTCACACTTAGATGCTTTCAGCGTTTATCCCTTCCCTACATAGCTACCCAGCGATGCTCTTGGCAGAACAACTGGTACACCAGCGGTAAGTCCACTCTGGTCCTCTCGTACTAGGAGCAGATCCTCTCAAATTTCCTACGCCCGCGACGGATAGGGACCGAACTGTCTCACGACGTTCTGAACCCAGCTCGCGTGCCGCTTTAATGGGCGAACAGCCCAACCCTTGGGACCGACTACAGCCCCAGGATGCGACGAGCCGACATCGAGGTGCCAAACCTCCCCGTCGATGTGAACTCTTGGGGGAGATAAGCCTGTTATCCCCAGGGTAGCTTTTATCCGTTGAGCGATGGCCCTTCCATACGGAACCACCGGATCACTAAGCCCGACTTTCGTCCCTGCTCGAGTTGTAGCTCTCGCAGTCAAGCTCCCTTATACCTTTACACTCTGCGACTGATTTCCAACCAGTCTGAGGGAACCTTTGGGCGCCTCCGTTACCTTTTAGGAGGCGACCGCCCCAGTCAAACTGCCCGTCAGACACTGTCTCCGTAGATGATAAACCTACCGGGTTAGAGTGGCCATAACACAAGGGTAGTATCCCAACAACGCCTCCATCGAAACTGGCGTCCCGATCTCGTAGGCTCCTACCTATCCTGTACATGTGGCACAGACACTCAATATCAAACTGCAGTAAAGCTCCATGGGGTCTTTCCGTCCTGTCGCGGGTAACCTGCATCTTCACAGGTACTAAAATTTCACCGAGTCTCTCGTTGAGACAGTGCCCAAATCATTACGCCTTTCGTGCGGGTCGGAACTTACCCGACAAGGAATTTCGCTACCTTAGGACCGTTATAGTTACGGCCGCCGTTTACTGGGGCTTCAATTCATACCTTCGCGTTACCGCTAAGCACTCCTCTTAACCTTCCAGCACCGGGCAGGCGTCACCCCCTATACATCATCTTACGATTTAGCAGAGAGCTGTGTTTTTGATAAACAGTTGCTTGGGCCTATTCACTGCGGCTGACTTAAAGTCAGCACCCCTTCTCCCGAAGTTACGGGGTCATTTTGCCGAGTTCCTTAACGAGAGTTCTCTCGCTCACCTGAGGCTACTCGCCTCGACTACCTGTGTCGGTTTGCGGTACGGGTAGAGTATGATACAACGCTAGAAGCTTTTCTTGGCAGTGTGACATCACTCACTCGCTACTAAACTTCGCTCCCCATCACAGCTCAACGTTACAGGTATAAGCATTTGACTCATACCACGCCTCACTGCTTAGACGTACATCCATTCGTACGCACGAGTTAGCCTACTGCGTCCCTCCATCACTTCATACTCTAGTACAGGAATCTCAACCTGTTGGCCATCGGATACACCTTTCGGTCTCTCCTTAGTCCCGACTAACCCAGGGCGGACGAGCCTTCCCCTGGAAACCTTAGTCTTACGGTGGACAGGATTCTCACCTGTCTTGCGCTACTCATACCGGCATTCTCACTTCTATGCGTTCCAGCGCTCCTCACGGTACACCTTCGCCACACATAGAACGCTCTCCTACCATACCTATAAAAGGTATCCACAGCTTCGGTAAATTGTTTTAGCCCCGGTACATTTTCGGCGCAGGGTCACTCGACTAGTGAGCTATTACGCACTCTTTGAATGAATAGCTGCTTCTAAGCTAACATCCTAGTTGTCTGTGCAACCCCACATCCTTTTCCACTTAACAATTATTTTGGGACCTTAGCTGGTGGTCTGGGCTGTTTCCCTTTCGACTACGGATCTTAGCACTCGCAGTCTGACTGCCGACCATAATTCATTGGCATTCGGAGTTTATCTGAGATTGGTAATCCGGGATGGACCCCTCACCCAAACAGTGCTCTACCTCCAAGAATCTCAATATCGACGCTAGCCCTAAAGCTATTTCGGAGAGAACCAGCTATCTCCAAGTTCGTTTGGAATTTCTCCGCTACCCACAAGTCATCCAAGCACTTTTCAACGTGCCCTGGTTCGGTCCTCCAGTGCGTTTTACCGCACCTTCAACCTGCTCATGGGTAGGTCACATGGTTTCGGGTCTACATCATGATACTAAAACGCCCTATTCAGACTCGGTTTCCCTATGGCTCCGTCTCTTCAACTTAACCTCGCATCATAACGTAACTCGCCGGTTCATTCTACAAAAGGCACGCTCTCACCCATTAACGGGCTCGAACTTGTTGTAGGCACACGGTTTCAGGTTCTATTTCACTCCCCTCCCGGGGTGCTTTTCACCTTTCCCTCACGGTACTGGTTCACTATCGGTCACTAGGGAGTATTTAGGGTTGGGAGATGGTCCTCCCAGATTCCGACGGGATTTCACGTGTCCCGCCGTACTCAGGATACTGCTAGGTACAGAATCTATTTAAAATACGAGGCTCTTACTCTCTTTGGCTGACTTTCCCAAGTCATTCTTCTATAAATTCTGAGTCCACATTGCAGTCCTACAACCCCGAAGAGTAAACTCTTCGGTTTGCCCTCCTGCCTCTTCGCTCGCCGCTACTAAGGCAATCGCTTTTGCTTTCTCTTCCTGCAGCTACTTAGATGTTTCAGTTCACTGCGTCTTCCTCCTCATTTCCTTAACAGAAATGGGTAACAGGCATCAACCTGTTGGGTTCCCCCATTCGGACACCCCCGGATCGAAGCTTACTTACAGCTCCCCGAGGCATTTCGTCGTTTGTCACGTCCTTCTTCGGCTCCTAGTGCCAAGGCATCCACCGTGCGCCCTTACTAACTTAACCTTATTTTTGACCTTTCAGTCTTAAACTCATTAATATTCACAGCGTTTTCGGTTTATTTTCTTGTTACTATTTGATATCAGTATTCAATTTTCAATGGACAAGTTCTTTATCTAGTCAAACTAGATAATGGAGCCTAGCGGGATCGAACCGCTGACCTCCTGCGTGCAAAGCAGGCGCTCTCCCAGCTGAGCTAAGGCCCCACATAGCCCTCTCAAAACTAAACAAGACCCAAGTGCATTCCGTGTGTCCTTACGGACTCCTTAGAAAGGAGGTGATCCAGCCGCACCTTCCGATACGGCTACCTTGTTACGACTTCACCCCAATCATCTATCCCACCTTAGGCGGCTGGCTCCTAAAAGGTTACCTCACCGACTTCGGGTGTTACAAACTCTCGTGGTGTGACGGGCGGTGTGTACAAGGCCCGGGAACGTATTCACCGCGGCGTGCTGATCCGCGATTACTAGCGATTCCGACTTCATGTAGGCGAGTTGCAGCCTACAATCCGAACTGAGACTGGCTTTCAGAGATTAGCTTGCCGTCACCGGCTTGCGACTCGTTGTACCAGCCATTGTAGCACGTGTGTAGCCCAGGTCATAAGGGGCATGATGATTTGACGTCATCCCCACCTTCCTCCGGTTTATTACCGGCAGTCTCGCTAGAGTGCCCAACTCAATGATGGCAACTAACAATAGGGGTTGCGCTCGTTGCGGGACTTAACCCAACATCTCACGACACGAGCTGACGACAACCATGCACCACCTGTCACCTCTGTCCCGAAGGAAAACTCTATCTCTAGAGCGGTCAGAGGGATGTCAAGACCTGGTAAGGTTCTTCGCGTTGCTTCGAATTAAACCACATGCTCCACCGCTTGTGCGGGCCCCCGTCAATTCCTTTGAGTTTCAACCTTGCGGTCGTACTCCCCAGGCGGAGTGCTTAATGCGTTAGCTGCGGCACTAAGCCCCGGAAAGGGCCTAACACCTAGCACTCATCGTTTACGGCGTGGACTACCAGGGTATCTAATCCTGTTTGCTCCCCACGCTTTCGAGCCTCAGCGTCAGTTACAGACCAGAGAGCCGCTTTCGCCACCGGTGTTCCTCCATATATCTACGCATTTCACCGCTACACATGGAATTCCACTCTCCCCTTCTGCACTCAAGTTAAACAGTTTCCAAAGCATACTATGGTTAAGCCACAGCCTTTAACTTCAGACTTATCTAACCGCCTGCGCTCGCTTTACGCCCAATAAATCCGGACAACGCTCGGGACCTACGTATTACCGCGGCTGCTGGCACGTAGTTAGCCGTCCCTTTCTGGTAAGATACCGTCACAGTGTGAACTTTCCACTCTCACACCCGTTCTTCTCTTACAACAGAGCTTTACGATCCGAAAACCTTCTTCACTCACGCGGCGTTGCTCGGTCAGGGTTCCCCCCATTGCCGAAGATTCCCTACTGCTGCCTCCCGTAGGAGTCTGGGCCGTGTCTCAGTCCCAGTGTGGCCGATCACCCTCTCAGGTCGGCTATGTATCGTCGCCTTGGTGAGCCGTTACCTCACCAACTAGCTAATACAACGCAGGTCCATCTGGTAGTGATGCAATTGCATCTTTCAATTAATTATCATGCGATAATCAATGTCATGCGGTATTAGCTATCGTTTCCAATAGTTATCCCCCGCTACCAGGCAGGTTACCTACGCGTTACTCACCCGTTCGCAACTCATCCAAGAAGAGCAAGCTCCTCTCTTCAGCGTTCTACTTGCATGTATTAGGCACGCCGCCAGCGTTCGTCCTGAGCCAGGATCAAACTCTCATTAAAAGTTTGAGTTCGCACTCATTACTGTCCACTGACAGATTTATTCTCGTTTTTTGACAGGTCACATATCTCTATGTCACCCTGCACTTGGTTCGTCTTGTTCAGTTTTCAAAGGGCTTTGTCTTTCGCGACAACTATATTAGT